>Ga0163155_10003952_pt1 | contig 15554 bp, 9 predicted proteins | sample OliLakLV19SP4G1_FD_148611 | JGI IMG/M metagenome (GOLD analysis project Ga0163155, IMG submission 148611) | Freshwater microbial mat bacterial communities from Lake Vanda, McMurdo Dry Valleys, Antarctica - Oligotrophic Lake LV.19.SP4.G1 | ecosystem: Environmental > Aquatic > Freshwater > Lake >... | reverse complement strand
GTCGGAGTCGTCCCGGCGGCGGGCAGCACGCGCTACTACCAGGCGACGTACCGCAACGCGCTCGCCTTCTGTACGTCGGCGACCTTCAACGCGTCGAACGGGATCGAAATCGTCTGGGTGCCGTGACCTTCGCGGACCTGTCGACCCCTGAGTGACGGGTTCGCCTTCCCTGTCGTGTGAGGCTGGCCAGCATCGGTCAGCCTCGCTCGCGTAGAGCGAGTTGATCGGGATTTGTTGCGCAGAACCGCCGGCGCCGGATCGCTGCAAGTTGGGCGCACCCACGGCGGATCGAGACCCTCTCGGCTCTCCTCTCCGTTGGAGTACCATCCTCGGGATGCAGGCCTGGATCATCGTGGGACGTCACGCACTCGAGGCGTTCCAGCACGGCGCGATTCGTGTCGTTCTCGAAGCGACCAACGTCCCGCGATCCGACATCGATCGCGGCGACTCCCGTTCCCACGGTTCGCGGTTCGGCGGCTGACGCGTGGCGGAACTCGGGCTCGAAAACGTCACGTTGACCTTCGGCGGATCGCCGCTGCTCGAGCGCGTCAGCTTGCAGATCGAGCGCGGGGAACGCGTCGGTCTCCTGGGCCGCAACGGCAGCGGCAAGACGACGCTGATGCGCGTACTCACGGGCGAGCTCGCGCCCGACGAAGGTCTCGTCGTCCGCCGCCAAGGCGTGCGCATCGCGGGGCTCTCGCAACAGGTTCCGAAGTCCATGCCGGGCACGGTGAACGAGTCGATCCACGCGGCGCTGAAGGCGGCCGGCGTCGAGGAGGGTTGGCAGTCCGAATCGCGCTGCGACCAAGTCATCGCGCAGCTCGGCCTGGATCCCGACGCGGCGGTCGACACGTTGTCAGCCGGCGCGAAGCGGCGTGTGTTGCTCGCGCAAGCGCTCGCGATCGATCCGGACGTCTTGTTGCTCGACGAGCCGACGAACCACCTCGACATCGACACGATCCAGAACCTCGAGGAGCACCTCGTGCGCCGCGGTGGAGCGTTGGTGCTCGTCACGCACGATCGCACGTTCCTGCAGGCGGTCGCGACGCGCATCCTCGATCTCGATCGCGCGCGTTTGCGCGCCTTCGACTGCGGCTACGACATGTACCTCGAGCGCAAGGAAGCCGTCCTCCTGGCCGAGCGTCACGAAGCGGCCGAGTTCGACAAAGTGCTCGCGCAGGAAGAAGTGTGGATCCGTCGCGGCATCGAGGCGCGGCGCACGCGCAACATGGGCCGGGTTCGCGCGCTGAAGGCGATGCGGATCGAGCGCGTCGCGCGGCGCGAGGAAGTCGGTCGCGCGAAAGCGGTCGTGCAAGAGGCGTCACGCTCGGGGCAACTCGTGTTGCGTGCGCAAGGCTTGAAACAGGCTTACGGCGAGCGCGAATTGCTCGGTGGACTGTCCCTCGAAGTCCAGCGTGGGGATCGCATCGGCATCGTCGGTCCGAACGGATGTGGCAAGACGACGCTGGTGAAGATCCTGCTCGGCGAGCTCGCTCCGGACGGCGGCACGGTCAAGCACGGCACGAACCTGGAAATCGCGCGCTTCGATCAGTTGCACGCGACGCTCGATCCGTCGAAGACGATCCAGGAGAACCTGTCGGGCGACGGCGACACCGTGATGGTCGGCGGCGTCGCGCGCAACATCGTCGGGTACATGAAGGACTTCCTCTTCCGGCCGGAGCAAGTGCGCGAGCCCGTGTCGCGGCTCAGCGGCGGCGAGCGCAATCGCGTGCAACTCGCGAAACTCCTCGCGCGGCCGTGCAACTTGCTCGTGCTGGACGAACCGACGAACGACTTGGACCTCGAGACGCTCGAACTGCTCGAGGATCTGTTGCTCGAGTACCAGGGGACGCTGCTGCTCGTCAGCCACGACCGTGCGTTCCTCGACGAGGTCGTCACTTCGATCGTCGTGTTCGACGAGGGTCGCGTCACGGAGAGCGTCGGCGGTTGGTCCGATTGGATCGCGCGACGCGCCGAGATCGCCGCAGCGAAGGTGGCGGCCAAGCCGCGCGTGAAAACGTCGGTGGAGTCGGCGCCGAAGCCGCGCAAGCTGACGTACGGCGAGCGGCTCGAGCTCGAGAAGCTGCCCACGCGCATCGAAGCGCTGGAACACGAGAAACACGGCCTGGAATTGGCCATGGCGGATCCGGCGTTCTATCGCGGACCGCCGGCGGAGATCACGGCACGTACGGCGCGACTGCGTGAACTCGAGCGCGAGATCGCGACGCTCTACGCGCGTTGGGAACTGCTCGCCGGCCTGCCGTCCTGAGCCAGGACTTCCGTGGTTCCGCGCACCGCGCGAGGAATCCGCTGAGCAGCGGCTCGAGAGCCGGTCGCTCCGCCCGACGGCTGTTTCGAGCCCGTGGTCTTTCACGGATACTGGCATCGATCCGCTGTTCGAGCGGCACGACGTTGGAGCCCAGGCCGCGTGGCCACGCTTCTGATGGAGGGTTCGCGGTGCTCGATTCAGCGCGATGGACGAGAAGATCTGTGATGGGGTGGGAGATGTCGATCCCCCGCCGCAGTCGTCGAGCGACGATGCGATGAACTCGTGACCGATCTCCGTGAAGAGCGAGGGACCCCGGACGCAGCTCATCGAAAAGGCAGAGTTCGGACGACCGGGTTCGACCTGGGTGACACTCAGTCGACGCTGTGCGTGATGAACCGGAACGGCGCGATCGTGTCGGAGTGCGAGATCAGCACGACACGCGCCGGCCTGACGGCGAAGTCGAAGCGCAGGACTCGCGCTCGGACTCGCGCACGAGGCGCGCTCGGATTGCGCTCGGATTGCGCTCGGATTGCGCTCGAGGCGCGCTCGGATCGCGCTCGGATCGCGCTCGGATTGCGCTCGGATTGCGCTCGAGGCGCGCTCGGATCGCGCTCGAGGCGCGCTCGAGGCGCGCTCGACCCGCGCTCGACCCGCGCTCGACGCGGGCTCGACGCGGGCTCGACGCGGGCTCGAGGCGGGCTCGAGGCGGGCTCGACGCGGGCTCGACGCGGGCTCGACGCGGGCTCGAGGCTGGCTCGAGGCTGGCTCGAGGCGGGCTCGACGCTGGCTGCCAGTCGACCGGAACAGCGCGAGAGCTCGAGAGCTTCGGTCACCAAGTGCGCGTGGTCGATCCGCGTCGACGGCCCCTCTTCATTCGGAGCCTGAAGAGCGGGGACCGCGTCGACGCGCGACTGCTCGCGCGGATCGGACCGGCGGACCTCGGGCTCTTAGAGCGACGCACCGTCGCGCGCCCGAAGCCGTTGCCGTCCGGACAGTGCTGAACGCACGTCTCAGCCTGCTCCACGTCCGCAAGCAGTGGATCCACCCGGTGCACGCCGTGTCGTAAGTGCTCGGGGGACAAGCTCGCGACCTGAAGCAGCGACGACTTCGTCGCGCACGCCCCAGCGGGATCGCCGGAGCACGCGCTGGGACTCATCCAGCCGCAACTCGACACGCCCACTTCCCTGCAGGAACAGATCGAGCGCTACGACCGCGAGGTGGAGCAGCTGGGGAGATGGGCACTTGCTCGAGACGCTGCTGGCCCGAGCCATCCACGGCGTCCGGCCTCGAGTGCCGCTGGCCTTCGTCGTCGCGATGGACCCTCCGGATCAACCCGGACGGCGGTTGGCTGCGTGTGAGGATGGGATGTGGAAGCGCAACAGTCGTCGCCCGCGCGCAGCGCTTCGCAATCTGGCGATCGCGGACCTCGAAGGACGGCGTAGGTCGAGCTGCGATCGCGCAGACACGCGCCGGGAACATTTGACGGGGTCGTGCCGTCGCCGGAGCACGCGTGGGTCGCGTGGGTCGCGTGGGTCGCGTGGGTCGCGTGGGTCGCGTGGGTCGCGTGGGTCGCGTGGGTCGCGTGGGTCGCGGGGGTCGCGTGGGTCGCGTGGGTCGCGTGGGTCGCGTGGGTCGCGTGGGTCGCGTGGGTCGCGGGCGTCGCGGGCGCGACGGGCATCACATGGGCATGCATTACCTCCGCCACATGCGTCACGTGCTCCGTGGGCGGAACGGGCGCAACGGGCGCAACGGGCGCGATGGACGCGATGGACGCGATGAAGCGCAAGCACGTGCTCGGCGCGGTACTCGGTGTGAGGCGTGCAACTTGCGCAGCGCGCGGTCCGAAGCCTGATGCGTGATTCGTGTTCCTGCGCAGTGCTCGCGGCGATCTCTGCCGAATCAGCGGATGATGGAGCATCACTCTCGACGGATCCTGCGGGTTTTTTCGAGAAATGGTGCGACCGTAATCGTTGCCGATCGTTCAAGGATTGGAGGTCATTGATGACGACGACGAACGCAATGAAGACGACGAAGGGAACCTCGAACTCGATCACGCAACTCTCCCTCTTCCGACGCGGCGGAGAGCGGCGTGGTGCGGGTCGCAAGCGGAAGGGCGACCGCGCTCTCGTCCCGCACTCAGGCAGACCAGCGTTGACGCCGCGCGATCCTGTGCTCGTCACGACGCGGTTGATGCCGGGGCTACCGAATCTGCGGCGAGAACAAACCCTCATGACGTTGCGCGGCGCGCTCGCGGCCGGCTCGGACCGCTTTGGATTCCGCCTGGTCGAGTTCTCGATCCAATCGAACCACCTGCACTTCCTCGTCGAGGCCGACGATGCACGCGCGATCGCGCGCGGCATGCAGGGCCTGCTCGTGCGGGTCGCGAAGGCGCTCAATCGCGAATGGGGTCGGCGCGGCAAGGTCCTCGCGGATCGCTACCACGCGCGGATCCTGCGCACGCCGCGCGAAGTGCGCAACGCGCTCGTCTACGTGCTGCAGAACGCGCGCAAGCACGGTGCGCGCATCCTCGGCATCGACGCGTTCTCGTCGGGAGTGTGGTTCGAGGGTTGGAGCGACCGCGTCGCGCGGGCCTCGCGGCCGATCGCGTCGGCGTGCTCGTGGCTGCTCACGACAGGGTGGCTGCGCGGCGGTCTTTTGTCGACGCACGAGGAACCAGCTTGGAGAGCATCCCCAAGTCTAAAGGGCGGATCGGCGCGCGGGCGAGGCGAGCACGAAGGGGCACCGGGGACCGGAAGCCTTGTTTCGGCACAGATTCAGGCTGTTCGCCGCCGGCGAATCGACCGCCAGACGACTCGAACCTCCGCCGTCCCATTCGATCGAGGGTCGATGCCGGAGGAACGGCCCGCACTCTGATCTCGAGCGGCCTACCCCGATCGAGGGATCTCATCGAACATCGCGCGCGTCGATATCGAGACGTTCTGCCCGCGCGGAGTCTTCGAGCGTGAATGCCCGCGTGGTGCTGCCCTCGCGGAGTCTTCGGGCGTGAATGCCCATGTGGATACGTCCAGCTGGCCTCGCAGTGATCCGTCGTTCGTGCCGGCAGCGCGTTCAGAGAATGCGTGACGGTCACGGGCCTCCAGCACGGGCTGACTCCCGCAACCGCAAGGATCGCGCGGCGCGAGGAATGCCGGAAGCAGGAGCTCACTGCCTAGGGACGCCGCCTCGCGACGCGAGAGACCGTGATGGCCTGACGGGCTCCGAGCCCGCTCAGAAGCTCGTGCGCAAGCCGAAGTACACCGCGCGCTCGATCTCGACCGGACCGGCTTCAGGGTGCGACGGATCGTTGGCGTTCTGGACCCCGATCGAGAACTCCGTGCCCGGGCGCGGCCGCCACGCGAGGCGCATGTCGACGCGCACGTACGAATCGACGTCGAAGACGGGCAACCGATCGACGTAGTACACGGCACCGTCGAGGTTCCAATCGTCGGCGATGTCGTAGTAGGCGCGCAAGCCGGCGTGGTGCACCGGCACGAGCTCGTCGCGGGCGTCGATCGAGTCCACCACGAAGCTCGACGCGTCGGCCTCGAAGTCCATCTCGAAGTACGTGTACGTGCCGCGCAGGCGCAGGCTCTCGCAGACGTCGTAGTCGATCCCGGCCTCGAATCCGCGTGCGATCGCGCGGCCTTGATTGCCGTACGTGAGGATCGTTCCGTCGGGATCCTCGAACGTCTGCAGGTTGTCGTAGTCGTTGTAGAACGCCGCGAGATCGACCGTTACGCGGTCGTCGATGCGCGTGCGCACGCCGAGTTCGTAGGCGAGCAGTTCCTCGGCCTCGAACTCGTCGTTGCCGATGAAGAACGGCTCGGTGTCGCTGGGATCGAAGTACTGGATGATGTCCTTCTCTTCGATCGACGGCGAGCGAACGGCACGTGCAACCGAGGTCCATACCGAAGTGTTTTCGGTGACGTGCCAGAGCCAGCGCGCGTTCGGTTGGAATTGGAGGTCGTCGAAGTTCGATTCCTCGAACTGGATGCCGAGGATGAGCTTCGAATCGAGGCTCTCGATGCCGATCTCGGTCTGCGCAAACGCACGCGCACTCCAGATGCGCTGGAATTCGGGTTCGAAATCGATGTAGCCGTCGTCGCTACCCATGTCCGCCTGGACGACGCGACCGCCGACACCGACCGTCAGGCTGCTCGACTCGGACAGCATGCGACGGCGCGTCCACTCGAGGTCGAGCGTCTGTAGATCCTGCTTCAGGTCATCGGTCGTGTTGTCCGGCAAGGTCTGATGATCGAGCAGGAACCAGGCCTGGAAACGCTGTTGATCGTCGGCTTCGCCGGTCTCGTACGTGCCCGACAGGAAGCCGCCGTACTTGTCGTGGTCCCGTTCGAAGTCGGAGCTCGGCCCGAACTCGCCGGCGTAGGCCGTGCCGAGCACGCGAATCCGGCTCGACTCGTCGACCTCGTAGTCGGAGCGCCAGCCGACGCTCCGCATGCGCCAGTCGCCGTCGCTGTCGCCGACCAGACTGTCGTGGTACGTCGTCGACGCCCACGCGCGAAACCACGAACTCTCGCTGAGCTTACCTCCGACCGAGCCGTCGAAGGACGACACGGTCGAGCCCAACGTCGCGTCCAGCGTGACGCCTTGCGTGTCGCGCCCGTGCTTCGTGATCACGTTCACGACGCCGTTCATCGCGTTCGTACCCCACAACGTGCCCGCGGGACCGCGGATGATCTCGATCCGATCGATGTCACCGATCGGGATGTCGAGCAGCGGCCACCAGATGCCGGCCATCGCCGGACTGTAGAGGCTCACGCCGTCCACCATCAGCAAGAGCTGATTCATGAACGACTGGTTCTGTTCGGAGAGTCCGCCGGTGAAGCCGCGCGAAGCAACGTCCCAGCCCTGCGTGCGCCACTGCGCTACGTGGAAACCGGGGACCATTCGCAACGCTTCTTGGACGCTCGTGACTCCCTGACGACGCAGTTCGTCGCCCGTCAGGACGTACACGGCCGCTGGAACGTCGAGGATCTTCTGGCCGTGACGCGACGCCACGGAGACCTCGATGTCCATCAAGTCCTCGAGGGACATCTCGACGAGCGCGTCCGCATGGACGGGGTCCGGAACCTCCGGGTCCTGCGCGTACGCAGAGGGAACCAGGGCACTGAGCGCGAGCACCGCGAGCGGGACGGGGGGACGTGCGGAGAACATCGGACTCGCCGGTCATCGAACGACCACGGCGCAAGCTTGAACGACACGGCCTTCTTTTCCGGCTGCGATGCGCGCGCCGGACCCGCCGGAGATGGCTGCGCGATGCAGAACCACACCTGCGGATCAGATTTCCAAGGGATCGCGCCGATCTCTCTCCCACGCCGACTCTTCGAGTCCCCGTCGAATGCCCCGCCCCCGCCGAAGCGCTCCAAGCGTGCCCCCGCACGCGGAGAGCCGTCCCGTCCCCCGCCGCAGCCCCAGGGCGTCGAGGGGCGGACGCATGGACCGAGGCGTGCGGCGCGCGTGGTGCAGCGCACTCGCGCTCGTCGGGTTCGGCCTGCTCGTCCTCGGCGGAGGACCGACGCGCGTCCACGCCGGCTTCGAAGCGTCGCGCGCTGTGTCCGCCGCCGATGCACGCGACGCGAGCTCGGTGAAGTCCGCGTTCGTCTACAACTTCGCGGCTCGCCACGTGAAGTGGCCCGATAGCGCGCACAAAGACAAGACGTCACCCTTCGTCATCGGCGTCGTCGGCGCGGATTCCATCGCGAAGACGCTCGCTGCGACCTGCCGAGACCGCAAGAGCGGTGAGCGCACGATCGAGATCCGCGTCCTCGACGATCTGTCGCGCGCGAAGGATTGCCACATCCTCTTCTTCCCCGAGGGCCGCGAGGGGCAGATCCAAGAGATCGCGAAGGCGCTGGAGAACTCCCCGATCCTGCTCGTGGCGTCGACGGAGAACGGCGTCAACAAGGGCGCGCACATCGGGTTCTTCGTCGAGAAATCGAAAATCCGCTTCGCCGCTCATCCTCACTCGGCGAAGAAGGCCGGACTCGAAATCAGCTCCGAGCTCCTGAAGCTCGCGCGGGTCGTCGAGAAACGGGACGAGGCTTTCCGATGAAGGTTCATCCGCGCCGCACTTCCATCGGCTCGCGACTCACATGGATCCTCGTAGGGACGTCCAGCGTCGCACTGTTGCTCGCGGCCATTCTGTTCGGCATTTACGACCACGGACAGTCGAGGGACGCGCTCGCCGGTGACTTGCGCGTCGCGAGCGAGGTCCTCGGAACGAACTTGCGCTCGGGCATCGAGTTCGACGATGCGACGTTCGTGCGCGAGCAGCTCGCGCAGTTGGACCGTTATCCGCACGTTCGTGCCGCCGCGGTGACGGACAAGAGCGGCCAACTCTTCGCGGAATGGTCGCGCGTCAAATCCGGGCGAACCGATTACGTGGACGGAGCCGCGATGGACGGTGCGCGTTTCTACGAGCAGTCGGTCGTCGTGAAGCACGCGATCATCGTGGGCCGGATGCACCTCGGAGCGATTCACGTCGAGAGCGATCTCGGACCGGTCACGCACCGTCGAGAGCGCATGATCTGGATCGTTTCGGGGGGATGGCTCGTCTGCGTCGCGTTCGCGTTCTTCATGGCGCGCGTGCTGCAGGGCAGCGTTTCGCGTCCGATCGGCGCACTCTCGGAGATCGCTCGCCGTGTCCGTGAAGAAGGCGACTTCGCCGTGCGCGCCGGTCACTCGAACCTTCACGAAGTCGACGAGCTCGTCGAATCGTTCAACCGGATGCTGGACGAGATCCAGGAACGCGATTCGTTGCTCGCCGAGCACCGCGACCACCTCGAAGCCGAGGTCGAGCGCCGCACCGCCGACTTGGTCGACGTGAACGCGCAGCTGAGGACGTCCATGGAGGAAGCGCGCGCCGCCACGGTCGCGAAGTCGCAGTTCTTGGCCAACATGAGCCACGAGATCCGCACGCCCATGAACGGCGTGATCGGGATGACGACGCTGCTCCTCGACACGGAACTCGACTACCAGCAGCGCGAAACGGCGAGTACGGTCCTCCACTCGGCCGAGAGCCTGCTCGTCCTGCTCAACGACATCCTCGACTTCAGCAAGATCGAGGCCGGCAAGCTGGAGCTCGAGACGATCGACTTCGACCTGAGGGCCGTCGCCGAGGAAACGGTCAAGACCCTCGCCGCGAAGGCGCATGAAAAGGGCCTGGAATTGGCCTGCCTGATGCACGCCGACGTGCTGCCCGGGATGCGCGGAGATCCGACACGCTTGCGTCAGATCCTCCTGAACCTGGCTTCGAACGCGGTGAAATTCACCACCCAGGGTGAAGTGGTCGTCGAGGTCGCGCGGACGACTCTCGCCGACGGTCGACCGGCGATCCGTTTCAGCGTCCGCGACACGGGCGTCGGCATCAGCGCCGAGCGGCAGGGCAATCTGTTCCAACTCTTCTCGCAGCTCGACGCTTCCACGACGCGCAAGTTCGGCGGAACCGGACTCGGCCTCGCGATCTCGAAGCAGCTCGTGCAGCTCATGGACGGCGAGATCGGCGTCGAGAGCGCAACCGGGAGAGGCTCGACGTTCTGGTTCACGGTTCCGTGGACCGCGTGCTCGGAGCCGCTGGAGCCGCCGGCCGCGCTTCCGCGCCGTCCCCCGCCGGTGCGCATGCTCGTCCTCGACGACAACCAGACGAATCGCACGATCGTCGTCCAGTTCGCGCGCGCCTGGGGCTCGGCCTGCGACGAAGTCGCCGACGCGCGTACCGCTCTGGAGATGATCCGCCGCGCTCGTGTCGCAGGCGCACCCTACGCTCTCGTGTTCGTCGACCACGACATGCCCGACATCGACGGCGAGATGTTCGCGCGGACTCTACGCGCGGATCCATCCATCGCCGCGACACCGCTCGTGATGCTGACTTCGATCGGCGGAGCGGGTGAATCGCGGCGCATGGAGGCGTTGGGTTTCGCCGCGTACTTGGTGAAGCCGATTCGACAGGGCAGCCTCGAGGAGTGCGCAGCCAAAGTGCTCGCGTCCGACGAGAAGGGCGAGAAGCTGAAGCGCACCGGCATCATCACGAACGGCATGCTGCGCGAGGTCGCACCGATGCGCGATGCGCGGATCCTGGTCGCCGAGGACAACGCTGTGAACCAGCGCGTCGCCATCGGGCTCTTGAAGAAGCTCGGTTACGCGTGCCGGATCGCGGGCGACGGCAACGCGGCCGTGAAGATGGCGAGCGAGTCGACTTTCGACCTGATCCTCATGGACTGCCAGATGCCCGACTGCGACGGGTACGAAGCGTCGCGCAACTTGCGCGCGAAAGGTCTCGACGTGCCGATCGTCGCGATGACGGCCAATGCCATGACCGGCGATCGCGAGCGCTGCCTCGAAGCGGGCATGGACGACTTCCTGACGAAGCCCGTGTCGCCCGTGGCCCTCGGTGAGATGGTGCGGAAGTGGATCGGGCGTCGATCGGAACGCACGGAGAATGCGCAGTCCGGCGCCGAGCGCAACGCGCTCGAGAGCCCGTGAAAGAGTCGAGTCCACGGACTCGCTGAAGTCGGCGGAACCGCCGCGCGGCGGCGCCCTAGTGGAGTGATCCCGTGACGCGATTCCCGGACGTACCCGACCCGACCCGGCGCGGCTTCAGCGCGCTCGGAACACGCTCGCTGGAAAGCCGGTCCTCATCGTCGGATGCTTCACGGTGCGCTTCAGCACGAGATCGAAGAGCAGCGGGTTCACGGCCCAGATCTCGTCGAGAGCACGCGCCTCCTCGGTCGTGAGGTAACCCAGGTCTGCGAGCTCACCGGTGCGGAACAGCGCATCGATCGCGGGCAACGGCCAATCGCTGCCGTTCACGAGTCGTTCGTGGAGATCCGTGCGCGCGAGCATCGTCGCGAGAGGCCGCCCCGACCGACCCGTCTGCGTCAGCGCCGAGATCTCGCCGAATGCGCGCCCGACGTAACGCGGATCGTCCATGACGCGCAGGAAGAGGTCGAAGCTGTCCACGCGCTTCCCCGTCGGATCGTCGAGGTCAAGGCCCTCGCCGAGCGACGCGCAGTGTCCGAAGTACACGCGCACGCCGGCATCGAGCGCGCGCCGCAGGCGCAACGGATTGCCGTATTCCTGCGTCGTTTCGGACTCGACCGCCTGCTCTTCGCCCGCGTGCGAGAGCAAGGTCATCCCGAGTCGCGCCAGCGCCGCATAGAACGCATCGCAGCGCGGATCCGCCGGATCCATGCCCATCGCGTTCGGCAACCACTTCACGATGCGCGTGCCGGCGGCGGCGCAACGTTCGAGCTCGGCGACGGCGTCCGTGCGATACGGATGGATGGAAGCGACGGCGACGAGGACGTCGGCGTTCGCGCGCGCCAGGGCTTCGACGTGTTCGTTCGGCACGTAGAACTCGGTGTCCGCCTCGTCCACCGATCCGTCGGGACGATGGAACGCGTCGAAGGCCATCGCTCCGTGGCGCGAGACGCCGGCTGCACGAGCGAGGCGCAAGAAGTGCGTGGCGCTCTGCGATTCCGCGCGCGCGATGTCCTCGATGCCGAACGCGCGCTGGTACGCGAGGAACTGGACGTGTTGCTTCGGATGGAGCCACGAGAGAAATCGCGGGCTGATGCGCGCGCCGCTGCCCTTCTCTCCCGTCCCGACGGTGTGGACGTGGTGGTCGAAAGCCGGATCGGCGCGGAAGTCGGCGATCGCGACCTCGAGGATTTCCCGAGCTCGCGGCGAGAGGCCCGACAGGTCCTCCGGGCTCTCGCCCGGCCGACCGATCGCGGACTCGAACGCGAACCAGGCTCCGCCGCCGAGGAGGACTAGAACTACAGCGAGGACGGTCAACACACGGCGAGGCCGTTGGCTCATCCGCCGAAGTCTAGGCCGGTGCCCTCGCGTTCGTGCGCGCTGCGTCCTGGATCCGAGACCGTCGAGCCTCGAGCGGCACGCGCGACGAGGACCGACCGAAGAGGGGCGGCGAGACGCAGTGAGCAGCGAGCGATCGTTCGAGTGAGTCCTAGCGCAGCGAGCACGGTCCGCTGTCGATCACTCCGCATTCCACCGACTAGAGCTTCTCGGGTTGCCCTCACGGAAAAACCGGATCCCGCAGGGCGCCGTCCCGCCAGGACGAGCCCTCTCGTCAGGAGCCCTTGCTTTGGGCCGCGATCTGCTCACGCAAGGCTGCAGCGGGTAGCTCCAGTCCCAGCGCCTCGTAACTCGAGAGGAGCAGCTCGCGGCACGACCGCGCGCGTGGGCCGCCGGTTCCGCCGGCGAGCACGCAGGCCTCCAGGATCGGCTCGAGCAGCCCGGGAACGGGGTCGGGCTGACCGACACGGAGCCATTGCTCGGCGAGGCGAAGTGTGAAGTCGAGGCCTTCCTGCGAGTCAGGTGGCAGCGTGCTCGCGGCCGCGTGCGCCTCTCGGTAGGCATCGAGCGCGTCGAGTTCCCTCCCGAGCGCCTGGCGCAACACGGCGAGAGCGGCGCAGCCCTCCGCGACTTTGAGCGGGAACGATTCCACCTGGCGCCAAGCCGACGACATCTCGCAGAACTCGGCCTCGGCTTCCTGCAGCCGCCCCGCATCGTTCAGGAGCCCGGCCAGGATCTCGCGCGATCGGAGGGTGCCTGCGTTCAGCGCGCCGAACTTCTCGACGCGTGCCGCCAGGGCCTCACGGATCACGAGTTCCGCTTCCAGGCGGCGTCCCGCTGCCGAAAGCGCGAGAGCAAGCACATTGAGACCTCGCAACGTGTCGTCGTGCTCTGGACCTTGGAGACGGCGCTGGATTTCGACGTTGGCCTCCATCGTTTCGACCGCCTCGGGCGCTCGCTTCAGGTCGATCAGGGTGTTCGACAGCGTTTGATACGCGTTGACCACGACGCGGGCGGACCGCCCGTACTGCTTCTCCCCTTGTGACGCTGCCTCGCGTGCTGTGGCTTCAGACTCGGCGAGCAGCCCCGCGCGCCTCAGCGCGGCCGCCAGCAGAGTCGCTGCCTGAACCGTCTCCGCCGCCCCGACCAGACCCCGGTCCACCCTCTCCGCGTAGGCCTCGCGCAGGATCGGAAGGGCCTCCGTAGTTTGACCGCATTGGTCCAGCATCCAGCCCAAACGCGATCGAACGTCGATGGTGCCGATGCTGTCCCCCCGGCTCAGCGGCTTCGAGCGCGACGCAACGTCCTTCAGGGTCTGGACAGCCTCCTGCTCGCGGCCCAGTTCGAGGAGCGTCTGGCAGTGCACGAGTTGCGCGCTCAGGGTGTCGACGTGCTCGGGGCCCGAGCGCTGGACGTACGCCTCCACGGCCGTGCGCGCCAGTTGCTCGGCCTCTTCGCCAGAGCCGCGCAACGCTAGGCAGTTGATCAGCATCGTCTGCGCGTCCAGCGTCCGTCTGTCCGTCGCGCCTGCGCGCCCGCGACGGATCTCGAAGAGCTCACGCAGCAGCCCTTCCGCCTCGGCGAATCGGCCAGCCTGCATGAAGTTCTCCGTCAACGATTGGATCAGGGCAGCCGCCTCTTCGCTGTCCCTCGAGACGCACTGGGCGAGCGCGTCCCGCGCGACCGACTCGGCCTCTTCGAACGAGCCCGCACGGGCGAGGTGTTCTGTCAGCACGCGGGCGCTGCGCAGCGTCTCGGGCGCCGAAGGGCCCAGGCGCGCCAGATTGCGCTCGAGCAGCGACCGCGCCTCGTCGGCAGCTGCCGCCGGGTCCGCGCCCAATTTGCAGCGGAGGTGCACGACGATGCGCTCGAACCCCGCCAGACGCTCGATCGAGATTCCCGTCGAGGATCGCGCCAGTTCCAGCGTCGCGCGGCTCTCTTCGAGCGCATCTTCCAAACGCCCGAGGTTCGCATAGGCCTCCCCCAGCGCGCGGTGCAGCTCCAGCGCGACCTCCGGCTCCTCGTGCGTCGTACGCAGCTCTTCCCGTGCGATGTCCAGGAGCTCGACGACGCGCACGTCGTATCCCTGTGCGTCGTGCGACGCCGCGGTCAGCAGTCGGTTCTGGAAGGCCAGCACCCGGTCCTTGCGCGCGGTCTCGATCTCGAGCTCCTTCGCGCGGACGGCGAGCTGGTCGCGCGCGGATTCGGCCTTGGCGCGCTCGCGCAGCGTGAAGACGAGGCCGATCGCAAGGGCCATGAAGACGGCCGCGAGCGCGCCGACACCGACTCGGTGGCGGCGGACGAACTTGCGTGCTTCGTAGAGCCGGGAGGGCGGGCTGGCCAGCACGGGCTCGTGCGCCAGCAGGCGCGCGAGGTCGGCGTCGAACTCGGCGACGCTGGCGTAGCGGCGCATGCGATCCTTGTCGATGGCCTTCGCGAGGATCCACTCGAGCTCGGCCGGGAGACTCGAGCGCACGGATCGTGCGGACGGGATCGGATCCTCGACGATCGCGCGCAAGGACTGCGTGAGTGCCTTGCCCTCGAGCGAGTACGCGCGCTTGCCGCAGACGAGCTCGTAGAGCACGAGGCCCAGCGCGTGCACGTCGCTCTGCGCGTCGACCTCACCGGCACGACCCTCGGCCTGCTCGGGGCTCATGTACTGCAGCGTGCCGATCAGCTCGCCCGTGCGCGTCATGCGCGGCCCTTCGCCATCGGCGTCGTCGAGCGCGCGCGCGATGCCGAAGTCGATCACCTTGGGAACACCCGCGGCGTCGACGAGCACGTTGCTGGGCTTCAAGTCGCGGTGGACGACACCCTTGGCGTGCCCGTGAGCGACCGCAGCGCACACGTGACGGAACAGCGCAATCGTCTCGGTCGCCGAAAGCTCGCGCGCGCGCACGAACGCGGTGATGGGCAGCGCATCCTCGACCAGCTCCATCGCCAGGTACGGCGTCGTCCCGTCGACGCCGGCCGCGAAGATCTGCGCGATCGACGGGTGGTTCATCCGCGCGAGCAGCTCGGCTTCCTGCGCGAAGCGCCGCGCGGACGAAGCGTCCGCGAACGGCGGCAGGACCTTGAGCGCGACCTGCCGGTGGGGATGGCTCTGCTCGGCTTCGTGCACGCTACCCATGCCGCCCGTGCCGATGCAGCGCACGAGACGGAAGCCGCCGACCACCGCGCCCGGCGTGAGCGGGATCGCGGGCACGAATGTCGCGACGTGCGGCGGCGTCAAGTAGTCGCCGGCGGAATCGTGGTGCTCGAGCAGCGAGTCGACCTCGCGCCGCAGCTCGACGTCGTCCGCGCAACGCTCGTCGAGGAAGCGCGCGCGCTCCTCGCGCGACAGAACCGCAGCGGCTTCGAAAAGCGCGGCTACGTCATCCCACGGGCGCTTCATGGCCGCCCTCCCGGCGTGTGGGCCGTGGGCGATACGAGCCTTCCACAGGGCGAG
>Ga0163155_10003949_pt1 | contig 15566 bp, 21 predicted proteins | sample OliLakLV19SP4G1_FD_148611 | JGI IMG/M metagenome (GOLD analysis project Ga0163155, IMG submission 148611) | Freshwater microbial mat bacterial communities from Lake Vanda, McMurdo Dry Valleys, Antarctica - Oligotrophic Lake LV.19.SP4.G1 | ecosystem: Environmental > Aquatic > Freshwater > Lake >... | reverse complement strand
CCACGGTTTGTTGCCGGTGTCCAGGCGCTCATGGACCGTCTTCACCGTCCAGTGATCACCGCCGCACGGCGACGGCAGTTCCTGCCAAGACACCGGCACCGAGATGCCGAGCCCCGGTCGCGCGCGCGCCGACCACGTACACACGGTGGTCGCCCCGCGACCGTTGCTCAGGTAGTCGATAAAAATCCCGCCGACCCGGTTCTTCGGGCCGTTCCTGGCCACGAAGCGCTGCGGAATCGCCTTCGCCATGTGCTGCACGGTGGCTCGTGAGAACCCCTTGACCGTGTCCCAGTCGTGAACCTTGGGCAGCGGCACGACGACGGGCAGCCTCTTGTACCTGTGCCCACGGCACGCCTGTGCCAGGGTCCAGGTCGAACACCATGCGATCAGGGTGCTCGAACGATGCCGTGCCGGTGTTCTGCGTTTGGAACTCGACCACGTTCCACTGCGCGGCCGACAGCAGGCCTCGTGCGTTCGCCACCTCGATCATCGCGGGATCGCCAATGGAAAGCGCCGGGTCGAGTTGCCGCAGGCCCGGCAACTTCTCCGTCTCCACGCGCTTCTGGAAAAAGAGCTGGCCATCGACACCCGTAGGGGCGCGCAGGAGTGACACGGGGCGCCCCTTCAGGTGCTTCATCATCAAATCGCCCACCAGCTCGTAATACCTAGCGAGTTCGATCTTGTTCGTGCCGGTGCGGGTGTCGATCACGCGATCCGGATTCGTGACGTGAACACGCCTGGATAGGGCTTGCGGCCCGCGCTCGGCGCTGACAGAAGAGGGCTTCGCGCGGGCCACGCGAACTGCCCGTTCAAGGATGATTTCGGCGGCAGGCTTGTCATTCCGCAGCCCCCGGAAGACAGCGTGACGAATGCGCCCGCTGCGCGTCCACTCCGCGAACGAGACCTCGGCCACCAGCGCAGGGGCGACCCATCGAGGTTGACCTTCGACCTGGGTGCCTGCCGCAAAAGGGCTCGTGGCTCACGCTCGCGCCTTGAGCGCTTTGGTGATCGCGGTAAGGGACTTCTCGCCGAAACCGGTACCGACGTTTCCGACGTACTGCAGAACTCCCCCGGCATCATGCACGCTCAGGAGCAAGGAGCCGAATCCGGGTCGCTCGCCCTGGGGCTCGGTGTAGCCTCCGATGAGGAACTCCTTGCGCGGGCTGCAATTCAACTCGATTGAATGACGAAGGCCGGCCGCTCGCTGGTCAACTCGACGACCCCTGCCGGCTCAGGCGCGCGCGCAAAGTTGCGCTTCGCTTTGTATAGCCGGCGCGCGTCGTCGTGTCGGGGCGAGAGCGCCGGATTGATGTTGCTCACCTGCTTGCTCTGCAGTTCCGAAGAGGACGATAGGGCCACCGAGAACGCCGGGCAGGTGGTCCGGGAAACTGTCGTCGTTTTTGCCTCCGCAGTGGCGCGCCCACGCGCACGACAATCGCCGAATCGCGACGAACGCGATGCCGGACCTCGCTCAGCCCGGGCGTCGGTCCTGCCAGGCTGCCGGGTCTCGGCCCGCGACGCGCTGCGTTCGGCGCCGATCGCGAAGCGTGTCGATCCATCTCTGCAGCGACTCCCGGTGCTTCCGGAGCCTCCCCTGCATTTCCGGATCTGCGGCGGTCTCGGCTATCGCTTCATCGTACTTGTCCAGATTGCGCTTCTCGCCGCGCGATGCTGAGAGAGCAGCTCAGAGACCGTCGGAGCGCATACTGCCGGTGGGCAGTCGATCGCGCGAGTGGGTCGCCGGCTGACTGGAAAGCCACCGCCACTGGTTCGGTGCACGCCCATTGTCGGAGTGCTGCGCGACGACGCCACGCCTGCAGGCCAGATGTGCCAATAGGAACAGTCCTACTCAGGCAACTGGGGTGTGCTGCCAGCGTGGACGTTCATGGCTGGTTTGTCGGCAAATGTGTCGGCCAATCGTCGGGTGTCAGAACCGGCAGCTTGGCAAGCTCATCGGCGGTCAGGTCACACTGGATCGAGGCGTCGTCGATTCGCAGCGGTCGTGGATCCAACGCGTGCAGGCGCTCGCCGACACCGCCCACGCCGCCCTCGGCGATGACGATGTAGGCAATCTCCTTATCGCCGCATTCCAGCATCGCGTCGACCACCGTTCCCAAACTGATGCCTTCGCGTCCCCGCACCGGCGATCCGATCAGTGAGGCTGCGGAAAACAGGGTCGGGACGGGCGCCCGCTTGCTGTGACGTGATGCTGCTCTTCCGCCATCGTCGAAGCGCGCCTGGCGACCGAGCCATCGCCACACACCGATCACGTTGACAACCGCGAGGAACGCGTTCGTGGCTACGAGATTCGTCTGCCCTGATGCGAATCCGACGACGCACCAGGACAGCGAAGCGATGACGAACACCACGAAGCCCCAGCCCGTGATCCGCGACCCGAGGTTGGCTGCGGTCATCACTGCCGCGATCATCGTCGCGATCGGTCCCAGCCATCCTGCCAGCGACTCCCACCCTTCCATGTCGGCGACCTCCAGTGGCGGCGGAGTTTACGTGCCTTGGGACGGATCGCCAGCACCTTAACCGTCATTCCCCTGGAAAGGCGGCATGTCCTGACGTCGACGCGCGGCGTGATCCTACCGGCTGGCAGCGCGAGATCGGGTGAGGATGTAAAGTGCGGTGACCATATTGTCCAGCGTCGCGCGGGGGGCGTGGAGTCAAATGGAAGCTGCGATCTGGTTCGCCATCGGCGGTGCGCTTCTGGTCACGATGACGCTAGGTGGTTCCTGGCTGGAACGGCTGCCATTCAGCAGCGCGATGCTCTATTTGCTGGTCGGCGTGGCGCTCGGCCCGGGCGGGATCGCGTTTTCGCAAATCGACCCGCTCTCGCACTCGCACGATCTTGAGCGGCTCGCGGAAGTGGTCGTGTTGATCTCACTGTTCACGTCGGGATTGAAGCTGGGAGGTGGCTTGCAGGACCGCCGCTGGATCGCGCCCTTGAGGCTGGCCGTCGGATCGATGCTGCTGACGGTGGCCATGATCGCCGCCGCTGCGCATTGGCTGCTCGACTTGCCGCTCGGCGCGGCCATCCTGCTGGGCGGCATACTGGCGCCGACCGATCCGGTGCTCGCGTCCGAGGTGCAGCTCGGCGAACCCTCCGATCGTGACCAGTTGCGCTTCGCATTGACCGCGGAAGGCGGCCTGAACGACGGCACCGCGTTTCCGGTGGTCATGCTCGGATTGGGCCTGCTCGGACTTCACGAGATCGGCCATGCGGCGTGGCGCTGGTTCGCCGTGGACGTGCTCTGGGCGACCAGTGGAGGCATTGCGCTCGGCGCCCTGCTCGGCACAGCGGTGGGCCATCTCGTGGTCTACCTGCGGCGCGTCCATCGCCAGGCCATCGGCAATGAAAGCTTCCTCGCGCTCGGGCTGATCGGCCTTGCCTACGGCGCGTCCCTGCTCACGCATACGTACGGCTTCCTCGCTGTGTTTGCCGCAGGTGCGGCGTTACGGCGGCTCGAGCAGCAAAGTGTTGCGACCAGAGACCGAGGCGTCGCACTCGCCACGGGCGGGAACGTCGTAGCCGTGACGATGCATGGAACACCCGATATCGAAGGCAAACGCGAACTCGCCACCGACCCGACGCTCGCCTCAGCCTACATGGCTCATGCGGTGCTCAGCTTCAACGAGCAACTTGACCGCTTCGGTGAGATGGCCGCCGTCCTGGCCATCGGTCTGCTCGTCTGGGCCGTGGACTGGCAAGCGGTTTCCTGGGTGCTGGTCGCGCTCACTCTGTTTGCGATCCGCCCGGCGTCGGTGGCTCTGGGATTGATTGCGACACCACTTCCGCCGCTGCAACGCACCTTGATCGGCTGGTTCGGGATCCGGGGCGTCGGCTCGATGTTCTACCTGATGTATGCGATCAACCACGGCGTCCCGCGGGAACTGGCGAGCAAACTGATCGCCGCAACCCTGGCCGTGATCGTGGCATCGATCGTGCTTCACGGCATTTCCGTGACCCCGCTGATGGCAATCTATGGCAGGCGTCGGCGAGGGCGAGCTGCGTAGTGCGATGGGTCAACTCCGTCCTTTGTCGACTGAGCTGTCGCAAAGCGGTCTGAATGCACGCCGCGACTTGACCACGAGTCGGCAACTGCTCGCGCCACGCAGGCGGGGTTCGATCCCACGCGACGCGAGCAGAGACTTCAACTCATCTTGAGGTTCGCTCCCAGGCCTCTCGCGCCGCGGGCCGCGCCTGGCTCCAGTCCAGACGGGTGGTGCGGCGAATCGTGACCCATTCCGCGGCTAGTTCTTCGTCCAGGGAGTCGAAATCCTCCACGGGATAGCGGCTGCGCGCTCCTTCGCCCAATGCGTACGCACCCGCGTAATCTTCGTACGAACTTCCCGGAATGACGTACGGTCGGCTGCCGTGCGTCTCGCGCCAATGGGAGTGCCCACCGGGCCCGCCGCCGTTCCGATGACTGCGCCAGTGGCCCCTCCCGCTGCCAGAGCACCCACGGTAGCGGCCACCGGATGGGTTGGAACTCCGACAACCGAGTCGTCGTGATCCTTCTCCGCGCCGATTCGATCGCGCGAATTCGTTTGTCGTTCCATGTCGAGCTCCTTTACTTCGTATTCCAGGGTTCTCGAATGGAAGGATCAAGCTCCCTCGGCGGCCAGAAGCTCCGCTTTGCGTTCGGCCAACTGCTCGCCCAGCACCTTGGTGTCCAGGTCGGACCTTTCAAGCTTCGGAAAAAGCTCTTTCTCTTCTTCCTTGACGTGGTGCTTGACGTATTCGCCGATGACCTTGACCTTGGCATCGTAGTGCTCGTCGTCGGGCGACGACTCCTGAACTTCCGCTACCAGCTGCTTGATGCTGGCATGCTCGACGTCGGCTTCATTGACCAGTTCGTCATCCTCTTCGTCCAGCACTTCCCGTGCGGCCGGATAGAGGATCTCTTCCTCGATCTGCGCGTGCACGCGGAGTGCCGTGCAGATCTGTTGGGCAATGGCTTCCTTGTCGGAATCGTCGGCCTCTTCGTACTTCCCTAGAAGATGGTCCACTTCCTTGTGATCCGCCCTGAGAAGGGCAATGGCGTCCTTCGCCTTGCCGTTGGGCGGCATGGCCTCCTTCGTCATTGCAGGTCGGGACTGCTGTCCCTTCGGAAGCGTTTGGGTAGTCGAAAGCTTCATGGTGGAACTGCTCATGAGTGGTACTCCGAAGGTTTTCGATGGCACGAGCCGTGGGTGGGAGGGCGCGAGAATTTTGTGACGCGGCCTCTTGGTGGTGTGTCGGCGCGACGCGGAATGACGTGTAGGCGCAGACATACAGCAGATAGACTCAGTGTGATGTCGTTCCGGAGCGACTTACCAGGGACCGAATGGAATCCCACTCCACCGTCCTGGTGCAACGCGCGTCGACGCCAGCGATTACCTTGCGCCTGCCAACCCTCTCAGCGCCCGCGAACCGCGTCGCGTTCCCGAAATGCGTTCCTGCTGGCATACGATTCGTCAGCGTGGACCGAATCCCACTGCCGCTTGCGCACGCCGACATCGAAGAACACATCCATCGCACGCGCGAACTCCGGCATCACTTCGAAGTACGGCAGCGCACCGGTCTGGAATGACGAGACCCGCCAGTTGCCGCGCTCGCACAGCAGCGCCCGGCCACGGAAATCGGTGAAGTCGCCGCGCACGCCATGGCTCAACCACACGGACTTTGCGACGGCTTCGTAAACCGTGTGTATGTCGTTGCTGAACAGTTCGCCGGAAACGAAGGACAGCGCCGCGTAACGCGCACCGGCCTCGCGCGCATTGAGGACGTCGTAGGCCCAGAGCGTCTCGTCAATCTTCTGGCTGCCCCAGGTGCGCTGCAAGAAATAGCGAATCACTGCCGGCCGCGTCAGCGCGCGATAAAGAGACTGGGCCCAGGGCCGGGCGCTGACCAGCGCATACAACCCCGGGATCGCGCGCGTGCCGCCTGGGGGCCCGTGCCAGGAACTCGCAGCCGACTGACACCGCGAGTGCGTCGATGGCCACGTCACCGCAGCGTTCGCGGATCTGCCCGGCGATCAGATGCAGCGCGTCGGTCATCAGGCGCGGATCGTAGCGGCGGTCCGCGCGCGAACTGAAGCCGCAGCCAGGGAGGTCCAGAGCGAACACGGTCCGGGTCGCAGCATAACGCTCGAAGAGCGGGCGCACTTCCGCCGCCGACGGCGACGCGTTCATGCTGTGTATCAGCAGCAGCGGTGGGCCTTTTCCAGCGACGTAGTAGCTGAGCTCCCCGAACTGCACACGCTCGCCTCGCAGTGCGGGCGGCAAGGCTGTCGCTCGGGCGTCGTTGCCTCGTCCGGGGGGAGATGCATCGATCGAGTTCGCGTTCATGGTGTCCAGGTCCTGCCTCTTTTCTGGATGGGTGCCGTGATCAGGCGTCCCGCCTTAGGATCACGGCAGAACGGGCGGCTGCGGCGACGCTTCCCGAATAGTGCTGCAGATTCATCGGGTCGCCCCGAACTGTTTCTGCTCCAGGAACTCCTGGGCCTTGCTTTCACCGCATCGGTACCCCGGGCTGGTCCCATCTGCGAGGGACAGATCGTCGCCATCTCGAGCCTGCTCGTCTGTGCGCAGCGGTATCGCCTTGCTGTCGGTTTTCTCCTACAAACTGAAGCGCAGGGTGGCGCTCGCCCATGAAAGAGATGCGGGACGTGGCTCGTTGCGCATCCGCTTCACGTTGAGGATCGTCCCTGACTACCGGGTCGCCCTTCCGTTGTGTGGTACGGTGATTCTCGACGATCACCTTCAGGTGATTGACGCACCCGCACTGGCACGGCCTCATGGCCGCTCTGACCGCACTGGGAGCCGGTTTGATTTCGGAGTGCCCGTCATCAACGGGGCTGGCAACACGGGCCAACCAGAACTCCTTTGCCATGAGCCGAAACGCACCTCAACACCGGACGGAGGAGTTGCCAGACGTACTGGAAGAATAGCGATTCCAGCTCGCGCTCAGTTCGGTGCGCGGCCATCGTTTCGACTGGGACCGGGTGACGGGCAAAGTGTGGCGCTCGGCTGGCATCGCGGAACTCCTTGGGATTCCAGCGGGACGAGCTCGAACCGGCGATCGAGGAATGGGAGCAGCGCATGCATCCCGACGACCTGGTTCGGCAGAAGGCAGAAATCCAGTCGGCCGTGGCCGCGGGTGAGAACCGGCCGCATTCCGAGTACCGCATCCGTCACCGCGCCGCATCGTCGGCTTCACCTACTCGATCGACGAGCGCAAGCGGGCCGAACTCAGTCTCGCCGCGAGCGAGGCTCGCCATCGCCTGCTGGCGGAAACGATGCTCCACGGCGTCGTCCACCAGTCTGCAGACGGCACCATCATCGCGATGAACCCTGCTGCGGAACGGATACTCGGCAAGACACGCGAACAGTTTCCCGGCAGCAGTTCGCAACAGGAAGAGCACGACACCATTCGTGAGGATGGCACGCCCTTTCCAGCGTCCGAAAACCCGTCGATGCTGGCCCTCCGCTCGGGCTTCCCGGTGAGGCAGGTGATCATGGGCGTCCGCCACGCACAGCGGGGTGAGTATCGATGGATCAGCATCGACGCCATGCCCCTTGCGATGGAGGGCGAATCGGGGCCAGCCGAGGTCTATGCCGTTTTCGACGACATCACCGACCGTCGGCGCGTCGAGGAAGCGCTGCGGCAAAGCGAAGAGCGCCTGCGCCTGGCGGCAGGTGCCGCAATGTTCGGCGTCCACGACCACGACGTGACGCACCGACGATCCCTCTGGACACCCGAGCTTTATTCACTGGCTGGCGTCGACCCAAACGAGTCTGTTTCGATCGACACGGTTGTCGACCTCGTGCAACTCGAGGATCGCGCACGGATCGACGCAGCCATCCTTGCCGCCTGATTCCGGCGCGACGCGCTGGTTCCACAAACGCCGGCAGACGCTGTTCGAGGTGGTCGACGGGCAGCGTGTTGCCATTCGCAACGTCGGCATCATCAGCGACATCACCGAACGGCGCACGACGCGGGAGCGCTTGCAGCAGGCCATCGAACAGCTGCAATCCGCCGGCCCCCATACGCTACGCTGTTCGCGCATTGCGCGCGCCGGGCGCTGCAGCCTCGCAGCTCAACGACGCCCGCGAAGTCATCGACCGACAAGTGACCCACATGGCGCGGCTCGTCGACGACCTGCTGGACGTTTCGCGCGTCGCGCAAGGCAAGATCACGCTCCTGAGGTCATGCGTCGACTGGGTCGACGCCGTGCAGGCGGGTGTGGAACTCTGCGGGCCGCTGATCGACCAGCGGAATCACGAGCTGGCCCTGCTGCTTCCCCCGCGCGGCACCGTCTGGAGCCATGGGGACCCGACTCGCCTCGCGCAAGTGGTCGGCAACCGGCTCACCAACGCCGCGAAGTACACCGATCCGGGTGGCCGGATCGAGGTCAAGCTGACGGGCGCGAGTGGCGAAGCGACGCTGGAGGTGTCCGACAACGGCCTGGGAATTGCTTCGGACGTACTGCTCCAGGTGTTCGAGCTGCTCGTGCAGGCAGAGCGCTCGCTGGATCGCGCCCGGGGGGGTCTCGGCATCGGACTGTCGCTGGTGAAGAGCCTGGTCGAATTGCACGGGGGCCGCGTCGACGCCGAGAGCGCGGGGCTCGGTTCAGGCAGCCGCTTCACGGTGTCGCTGCCGCTGACGCATCCGGACGCCGCGCAATCGTTGTGTTTGTTGCTGGAACTCGAGGGCCGCGACGTTCGGGTCGTGCATAGCTGTGAACACGTGGTCGACGCTGCCGGAGCCTTCGCGCCGGATGCGGTTCTGCTCGACATCGGCCTGCCTGGAATCGACGGCTATGAGGTGGCGCGGCGTCTGCGCGCCGTGTCGCAGTTGAGCGCCTGCCGCCTGATCGCGATCACCGGCTACGGCCAAGCGGACGATCACGCCCGCTCGGAGGCGGCCGGCTTTGATCACCACCTGGTCAAGCCGGTGGAGCCGGATCGGGTGCTGGAGTTGATCGGCGAGACAGCACCTCGGTCGGCGAATTTCACACAGTGAACGGGCTGCGGCTCAGAACGCGCGCCCGAAAGACACGAGATCCGCGTCCGGATCGCCTTCGCCGGTGATCATTCCCCGCAGCATCTGTGCCGCCATCATCGAGAACGTGATGCCGTTGCCGCCGTAGCCCATCGCCGCGTAGCACTGCGGCATGCCGGGCACGGGTCCAATCGTCGGAGTGCCGGTACGAGACGCACCGAACGAGCCGCATCAGGCGTAGTCCGCCCGCGCGTCGATGCCCGGCATCAGGCGACTCAGCTTGAGCTCGAGACGCGCCGTCTTCGTGGGAAGCAAGGCGTCACGCTGCGCCGCGTCGGAAAACTCTTCGTCCTCTCCGCCGCAGATGATGCGTCCGTCGGGGGTCGCGCGAAGGTAGAGATAGGGATCCGAGGCTTCCCAGATGAAGCACGCGCCGCTCCAGAGCGCCTTGGGCTGGGGGCGTGTTGCAATCGCCCAGGTCGAGGCGATCGTATGACCCTTGAGCGGTATGCCCTTGAGCATCTCGTAGCCGGTGGCGAACACCACGTGTTCGGCGCGTAGCGTCCGCCGGTCCGCCGTTACGGCCGTGACGCCGCGCGCCGTGAAGCGTAGATTGGCGATCTCGACCGGCGCCAGCAGCCGCGCGCCGCGATTGATGCTGGCGCGCAGGAAACCCGCCGCCAACTGCAGCGGATTGGCCGCGAGGTTGTCGTAGCTCATCAGCGCCGCGCGGCCCTTGATGCCGAATCGTCGCCGCACTTCCGCAGGCCCGATCTCGTTGACCTCGAAGCCGGCGCGGCGACGCGCCCCGGCTTCGCGGTGCAGCCCGGCAGCATCCAGCTCGTTGCCCTCGAGGAACAGCGAATCGCGGTTCACCAGCCCGGCCTCGATGCCGAGGTGCCGCGAGCGTTCCCGCAGCGCATCGAGCGCCAGGCGGGAGCGGCGCCAGATCCGCTCGGCGCGGCCGCGGCCGATCCGCCTCGCGAGCACGTGCAGCGGTGTATCGATCTCATACTGCAGCAGCGCGGTGGACGCCGGCGTCGATCCCGCGAGCGGCCCACGCCGATCGACGATCACCACGTCGAGGCCGGCGGATGCCAAAGCTTCGGCGATCATCGCACCGGAAACGCCGGCTCCGACCACGAGAACCTCCGCATGCAGTCCTCGCCGCATGCGGCCCGCGCGCACGCGAGGCGGCGACGCGTCCTGCCACACCGTGCGGCCGGCACGAAGCTTTCGCTTGCACGTGATGCCCATCCGGAACTCCCTGGCGCCGACTCAGACCCTCGGCGGATCGGTCTCGCGCGCAGGATGACGATGCGCGGCGACGGCGGCGATGAACGGGCAGGGCTTCGCGGTCGAGAACGCAACGACGCCCGCGGTCGCCCCGTCGTCCTTGCCACCGATCGGCAGGCCATAGTCCTCGAGCTCGTCCAGCCTGCCGTTCAGGACCCCGATGGCCTTGCCGTGGCGGTACTGATCGCGCAGGAAATCGCGAACGGCGGCGACCGTCGCCAAGGCCGAACTGGAGGCGTCGTCACCCGGCATCACGACTGCGTCGAACAGCGCACTGGCGGAGTTCTCATACGTGGCGTCCACCGCCAGGGCCTGGCCTGCCGCATCCACGGCATGCAACCGGGGAGCTACGAAGCACGGTACGGCGCCCGCCCGCGCCAGCGCTTCGGCGAGAGAAGCCAGGCCTTCGCCGGTTACGCCGTCGTTCAGCAGGATCGCGATGCGACGGGTCGCAATGGACCCGTCGCCGGGATACGCGTCCTGCGACAAGGCCGAGGAAAGCGCCACTTCCGGCTCAGCAAAGTCGTTCCAGACAAGAGGCGCCGGCGCCGGCAAGGGAACCGCGAGATCGGACGCGAGCCGCATGGCCATGTCGTCATCGACATGCCGCAGGTTCCCGATCATTCGCTGCCGGATCGCCGGCACAGTCAGCTTGCTCAGCTCGAACCGGAAGGCGGCCTCCATGTGAGACTGCTCGGCTACGCTCAGACTGTTGTAGAACAGTTGTGCCGGCGCATAGTGCTCGGCGAACTTCTCAGGCTTGCCGCGCATCAGCGTGGCGTCGTCGGTGACGGCGGGAAACGGCACGTAGCCCGAGCCGCCCGCCTGGAACGGACAGCCGCCGCCGAGCGAGTTCGGCTCGTACGCCACCTTGCCACGGTGCACGGCCATGCGATGAATGCCGTCGCGCTGGTTGTTGGCGACACGGGCGAGCGGTGCGTTGATCGGCAGCTCGTGGAAGTTCGGCCCGCCGAGTCGCGACAGTTGCGTGTCGAGATAGGAGTGATGTCGGCCGGCCAGCAATGGATCGTTGCTGAAGTCGATGCCGGGAACGACGTGCGCCGTGCAGAAGGCGACCTGCTCCGTTTCCGCAAAAAAAAAGTATCGGGATTGCGGTCGAGCACCAGGCGGCCAACGGTGCGCACCGGCACCAGTTCCTCCGGCACGATCTTCGTCGCGTCGAGCACGTCGAAACTCCACTGCGCCGCCTGTTCCTCCGTGAACAGCTGCACGCCGAGCGTCCATTCGGGATACGCGCCGGCTTCGTTGGCTTCCCAGAGGTCGCGGCGATGGAAATCCGGATCGGCACCGGAAATCTTGACCGCCTCATCCCGGACGAGCGACTTGACACCCGCCGTACGCGTCCAGTGAGACTTCACGAACGTGCTCGCGCCTTCGGCGTCGATGAAGCGGAAGGTATGCACGCCGAAGCCCTGCATCATGCGCGGCGATCGCGGAATGGCACGATCGCTCGTGATCCAGCACAGCATGTGCGTGGATTCGGGCATAAGCGACGCGAAGTCCCAGAACGTGTCGTGGGCGGAAGCGGCCTGCTGGATCCCGTTGTGGGGCTCGGGCCGGACCGCATGGACGAGGTCGGGTAACTTCATCGCATCCTGGATGAAGAGCACCGGCATGTTGTTGCCCACTAGGTCCCAGTTGCCCTCGTCCGTGTAGAACTTGACGGCGAAGCCGCGCTCACCCGCGACGGTCGAGAAACGCACGAGGACGGGCGTGCGCTTGCCCGTTTTCTGGAATGGCGCCGCGCGCGTGACGTCGGTGAGCCGTTCGGTGCATTCGAAGTAGCCGTGCGCGCCGGATCCACGTGCATGTACGACGCGCTCGGGAATCCGCTCGTGATCGAAGTGGGTGATCTTCTCGCGGAGGATGAAATCCGCCAGTACCGTCGGGCCACGCAGGCCGGCCTTGAGGGAGGACTGGTTGTCCGCGAGCGTCACGCCCTGGTTGGTCGTCAGCGCGTGCGTGCCCGAAGACTCGCGGTCGCGCCCGAGTCCGCCGGGCGCCGGCGCCGGCTGGTCACGGTCGACGGAGGCATTTGTCTTGAGACTATCGTTCCGCTCGGAGAGACTGCCCGCCGTCGACGGCGCGTCGAGCGCAAGGTGCTCGCCTTCGCGGTCGAGCCCGCCGAGTGTCGGGTTGTACTCGAACGGCTTGTCCGCGTTAATTGGACGTTGCTCAGCCGCGAACTGGCCGGCCGTGGCGTGAGCCGCAGCCTGCGGATTCCGCCGCTCGAGGCCCGGTGGCAGCGCAAGTGCTGACGATGGACCCGCGTCCTTGCGACGGGCAGGTGGCTTGCGCTTGGCTATGGGACCTCCTTGCCGCTCGACATTGACGGCGTGATGATCGTGAAGGATGACGGCGCGGTGCGTTAACGGGCCCCAAGCCCAACGGGTCGTAGGATTCGACTTACCTGGCTGCGAAGCACGCCGCAGCCGCCCTGGCTCAGCCTCGAGTCCGCATCCATAACACCGCGCCGATCACCAGCAGTACACATTCGAGTGCGGCCACGACCAGGGTCAGCAGCGGCACCGGGCGGAACGCGACTACCGTGACCAGGCGATAGATCACGATGGGCAGATAGAGGCTCAGCGCGAACGTCAATCCCACCGCATGCATCGAGGGACGCGAGGCGAGAAGCGCGAAGAAGATTGTAAGGCCGAACTGCAGGCCCCCGTAGATCACGAGATACTCGGATCTGCCCCCGCTCGATAGTGTCAGGTAGCCGAGCGAGGTCGCAGTGCCCCGGGCATTCAGCGTGCAGAGCCCGGCGAACAGCGCATACAACACGGCATTGACATACAGGTAGATCGCCACGACGCCTCCTTTCGGCGCAACAGGGTGCTCGAAATCCTAAGGGTGGGGCGTCACCCGCGGCGTGCGGTGTCGCCCCAAGTTCGAGTCATCCTCGTCCGACAACTGAATTTTGGGAAAGCCTCGTGGCGCGACGGCCAAGAAGCGGCGTTTCACTGCCGATCTGGACGGGAGCGATGACGATCGCAGCGCGGAGCGCACGGCTTCTATGCGTCTTCCAACAGCGAATTCGCGATACTCTGCGAGAATGGGACTCCAACCAGAGGTCCCTTCGTGAAGCTCAATGTCCGCGCCACGGCTCCAATCCAAGCCCGCAATGACAAGATCCAACTGACGTTCGACGCCGGACGGGTGATCAGCGTCGAAATGCCGGCACCGTCCTCGACTCCGATCACCTGGATCACGGTGAACGACCTCGAGATTGAACTCGCCGATTGCAACGCCATCGACTTCGTCGTCAACCTGGAGGAGGGCACCAGCCCGCGCATTCGGGTCCGTATCCGCACCGGCTCCGGTTGCGACATCGCGATCATGCTCGACGGCCAGAGCTTTGCGCACGTCGGCCCGAACGCCGATCAGACCTTCGTACAGAACTGCTGAACCCCATGACGCCTGACGCCGCAATCGGCTACCTCGTCGGCGATAAGCTGTTGACCTTCGCCGAGCTGCCCCCGTTCTAAAACTGCAGGCTCTGGCCGATGAGAGCGGCGCTTGACCCTTCGCCCGACCGGACACGCAGCGTCATGCAGGTTTCTCTGGTCCCTGACGACAGGGCACCATTGGCCTGACTCAAGAGGTCACCATGTCACGCTTCCTCGTGCTGATGTCGGTAGTCGCCCTGCTTTCTGGCGGATCCGCGTCCGCAAAGCCGGCCCTGGATTCGGCGGGCGAATGCCGCGACAACGGCAGGTTCGTCGATGCCAAGCTGTGTACGACGGAACCCCTCCAAAGGTGCCGGGACGTCAAGACCAAGAGGTTCGCCAAGTGCGGCGCGCCCGGCACTGAACCCGTGCCGTCAAAGTAGCCGTCGCCGCGGTCGCTCACCGCTGAGGCTGACGGGTCGCCGTTTGGGCACTCCCCGTTCCGGTCAGGGGCGAGCGGGCTCGAGCAGGTAGAGGCTTTGCTGGAACAGCACCGCGATCGGCCACGTCGTCGCGTGAAGCGTCCTCAGTTTCAGGCGCTCGAACGTGGCGCGCCATTCGGGGCCAGACTGGTTGTTGTGCGGATGCCCGCGGAACTCGATATTCACGATGCTGTCGGTCGCGAGCGTCAATGCACGTTGCGCTCGATTGTCGTAGGTATCTTCGATGACGACGATTCGCCGCGCCACACGCGCGGCTTCGATCAGCAGCGCCTCAGGGTCCTCGGCATGGTGCAGCACCGTGAGCAGCAGCGCGAGGTCGAAGTGCCCCGCGTCAAACGGGAGGTGCCGGCCATCGAATATGACCGGCGCAACCGCCGCAGTGAGCGATTGTGCGCGTACGTCCAGCGGCGTGACTGCATGCCCTTCAGCCCGCAGCAGCGTCGTCACGCTGCCGACGCCGCAGCCGATGTCGAGGATGGACTCTCCGACACCAAGGTGTGGCCGCAGGTGACGCAGCTTGCGGCGAGCGTCGAGCAGCCAGAGCCGGAATATGAGGTTCTCGATCACGGTGTCTCGCAGCGGCGAAGCCCATGCGAGCGTACCGAACCCCGTTCGATCGGGATATCGTTCGCCCGGGGAGGCAGTGATGACGCAACGGTGTAGGCTTGCGACTCCATGAACGATCGGCCCCATCCTCTGCCGCCTGGCGTGCAATCGGCGCGCGACCAGTGGCGCTGGCGCGGCAACGAGCGGCCGGCGTTTGCCGTGGTGCCTGGCGCAGGTCAGGTCTCGGTATGGGACTTTCCGCGTCCGCCGCGGCTGGCGCCTGACACGCGCGAAGTGGTCATTCGCTGGGGTGCGCTGGAGGTGGCTCGCACCGGGCGGGCTGTGTGCGTGCTCGAAACCGCGCATCCGCCCAGCTTCTATCTGCCTTGGACAGACGTGGCGAGGCATCTGCTGCAACCCGCGGGTGGGGGCTCGTATTGCGAGTGGAAGGGTCCAGCTCTGTACTGGTCGCTGGTCGACGGTGCGCGTCGGCTGGATCGCGTGGCCTGGAGCTACCCGAAGCCGTTGGCCGGCGCCGAGACGCTGGCCGACTGCGTGGCGTTTTACCCGACACTGCTCGACTGCCGCGTGGACGGTGCCGTCGTGACGGCGCAGCCGGGCGGCTTCTACGGCGGGTGGATCACGCCCGAGCTGGTGGGTCCGTTCAAGGGCGACGCGGGCAGCGGAGGCTGGTGAGGTGCTGCCCGGCGGCGAGATCTCTCACCCTGATTGTCGCGCTGCAGGCTCGGGTGGTTGGGGGCGGACTCTCGGGGGGGACGGTCTCGGCGTCGATCCAGTGGTCGATGTCTGCAA
>Ga0163155_10003946_pt1 | contig 15577 bp, 16 predicted proteins | sample OliLakLV19SP4G1_FD_148611 | JGI IMG/M metagenome (GOLD analysis project Ga0163155, IMG submission 148611) | Freshwater microbial mat bacterial communities from Lake Vanda, McMurdo Dry Valleys, Antarctica - Oligotrophic Lake LV.19.SP4.G1 | ecosystem: Environmental > Aquatic > Freshwater > Lake >... | reverse complement strand
CCTGCGGTTTGGGCGGGGGTGGAACCGGCTTGGGCGCCTCTTTTTGCGATTGTTCCTCGGACGGCTTGTCGGCCGCCTTGCTTTCGAGGTTCTTGGTGTTCTCGTCACCCTGCTTCATGCGCGTGAACTCGGACGGCGTCAGAACGGCGACCGAGATCGTCACCGTTTCAGGCACGGGGAGTTGCGCTGTCTGCTGGATGGAGAAAATCGCCCAACCAAGCGCGGACAGGTGCATCAGGAGCGACAGGGTGAACCCAAGGCGCATCGATCTGCGACTTTGCCTCCGTAGTGGTCAGCCGGGTCAGGGCTATTCTTGTTCCGAGATCAGCGACACCTTGCGGAAGCCGCCAGCGGAGATGCGGCCCATCACCTTCATGACCGCGCCATAAGGCGTGCCTTTGTCGCCGCGCACGAACACCGGTTCGTCGGTGCCCTTGCGGGCCTGGGCGATGCTCTTGAGCTTTTCGACGAGACCGTCGAGCGGGATCGGCTGGTCGGCGATGAAAACGTCACCGTTGGCTTTGATCGACAGCGTCAGCGGCTCGGTCTTGGGCTGATCAAGCTGCTGGCCTTTCGACTGCGGCAGATCCAGTGGAACGCCGACCGTCATCAAGGGTGCTGAGACCATGAAGATGATCAGCAGCACGAGGATCACGTCGACGAACGGCGTCACGTTGATCTCGCTCATCGGGGCTTTGCGCGCACGACGGCCACCGCGCCTGCGTCCGCCGCCCCCGCCGTTGTTGAGACTTGCACCCATCGCTCTAAAGCGCCTCCAGTTGCATCCGACCGGACAGGCTCTCAGACACGGGTGTCGATCTGGCGGGAGACGATTGCGGAAAATTCATCGGCGAAAGTTTCGAGACGTTGGCCGATCGCGCCGGAGTCGGCCTGGAATTTGTTGTAGAATATCACGGCCGGAATGGCAGCGATGAGGCCAAGTGCGGTCGCAAACAAGGCCTCTGCGATACCGGGGGCTACCGTCGCGAGGCTGGTGTTCTTACTTACGGCGATGGCCTGGAAGCTGGTCATGATGCCCCACACCGTGCCGAACAGGCCGACGAACGGCGCGGTTGAACCGACCGTCGCTAAGAACAGTAGCCGCTTGTCGAGGCGCTCCATCTCGCGGCTGATGGTGACGTCCATGACTTTCTCGACGCGCAATTGGATGCCGCCGAGTGCGCGAATGTTGCCCTCGACCGAACGCTTCCATTCGCGCATCGCGGCGACGAACAACGCGGCGTTCGTGATCGATTTCCCGCGCTGGAGAACGTTGTAGATTTCATCCAGCGATTGGCCGGACCAGAACATCTGCTCGAACTTGTCGGACTCGATACGAGCGCGGCGGAAGGCGAACAGCTTCTCGATTATGATCGCCCACGACCAGATCGAGGCGACGACAAGCCCGATCATCACAGCCTTTACGACCGGGTGCGCGACGAGAAACATCTCAATCGGGCCAAAACTCCCGGCAACCGGCGCCAATGCGCCCGCGGCGATATCTGTTGCTGCCATCAGTCCTGATCCGTTGGTCTCAAATCGTCAGCGTGTGGTAACCGATAAACTTGCGAGGAACGCAACACCGAACGCGACATGCCGAAATACCCGACCTGCCCGACACGCTGGCATGCCGACATTCGTTCGCATTGCTGCGTTTTGGTTGCAGTGAGCGTCGACGCATGAGGATGGCACCCGAGCATCACTGTTGTTGCGTTGCAATATGACCAAACAACGACGGTTTGCTCGCAAGCAGCCGTTGCAGCTTTGGTCCATTCGCCAACTCAGACGGTCGCGTCAACCCGTTCAGTCCATCAATTCCTTGGGCACGATGCCGCCGTTATCGGCAAGCTTGGCCATCACTGCCTTGTGCAGCCAGATGTTCATTTTCGCCGAATCCTTCATATCGCCGGTGTAGCCCAGTTCCGTGGCGAGTTCCTTGCGCGCCGAAAGTCCCGAATCGAGCTTCAGCAATTTCATCAGGTCGACGATCGAGGTCGACCAGTCGAGATCTTCGTCGCTCGCGTCGTGCATCTTGTCGAGGATCGCCATGACATCGGCATGAGACTTAGCTGCTGCGGCGGGGGGCTGCGCATCGTTGGCGGCTGTCACGACCGAAGTGGAACCTGGAACGGCGCTCGATGCCGCTGGAGCTGGCGGCGCGCCCGCTGCGTGAGCTGGCGTGCCGAAAATCGCCGCAGCGATGCTTCCGAAAATGCTCATGGATCGTCTCCTATGGTGGAAAGCACGCGCTAGCTTGTGGCATAGGCCGGGGACGGCTTCATGTCGCGCACCAATTGACGCGGGCGGCTGGCATCGCCACACGCTCAAGTACGGATCAAACAAAACCAACGCCATAAGGGCCCAACTCCATGTCGAAGACTGCATCACCGGGGCCGAAGACGGCTGGGTCCGATCCGCAGGGCACAATCCCCCTCGAGGTTATTGCCAGCTTGATCCTGTTTGCCGCTGCGATAGCCGCGCTGATTGCCGCCAACTCGCCGATTGCTGCGCCTTTCAAGAGCTTTTGGGAACTCCCGTTCACCATCGGCCTTGGCGACTTCGCGATCACCGACAGCCTGAAGCTGTGGATCAAAAATGGCCTGATGGCGATTTTCTTCCTGCACGTCGGGCTCGAAATCAAAAACGAATTCATGGAAGGCGCGCTGTCGGATCGTAAGCGGGCGATCCTGCCACTCGTCGCCGCTGTCGGGGGCATTGCGGTTCCCGCGCTGATCTACCTCGTCATGGTCGGCGCGGATCGCGACCTCGTCCGCGGTTGGGCGATTCCGACTGCTACCGATATCGCGTTTGCGATCGGTGTCGTTGGACTGCTCGGCTCGCGGGTGCCGCCCGCGTTGAAAGCGTTTTTGCTGGCCGTCGCGGTGATCGATGATCTGGCTGCGATCACGATCATCGCGGTATTCTACTCGGGCGCGATCCAATTGGCGCCGTTGGGGATTGCAGTGGCCGCCACGATCGGGCTGATGGTCCTGTCGTCGGTCCGCGTGACGTTGATCGCGCCCTATTTGGCGGTGGGTCTGCTGCTGTGGATCGCGCTTTATTACAGTGGCCTCAGCCCAACGCTCGCTGGCGTGATCACGGCGGCATTCGTGCCCATGGGCGACGGCCAGGGTGGTAGCCCGTTGCATCGCCTCGAGGGGCTCCTGAGACGTCCTGTACTGTTTGTCATCATGCCGATCTTCGCGCTGGCCAACGCTGGCGTCGCGTTCTCGGGAACGGCATCGGTAACGAGCGTTCTTGCCTATTCTGTCGCGCTCGCCCTGATCATTGGCAAACCAGCTGGCATTCTGCTTGCGGTCGCATTGGCAACGTGGACGGGTCTAGCGGCCATGCCGCGCGATACAGGTTGGCGGCAGATGGCAGGCGCTGGTGCGTTGGCCGGTATCGGCTTCACGATGAGCCTGTTTGTTGGATACCTGGCGTTCGGCGATGGCCCCGCGATGGACCAAGTGCGCCTTGGCGTGCTGACGGGTTCGGCGATCTCGGCGCTGATTGGTGCAGCTCTGCTGTGGCCACGCGCCGAAAGTCGACCGTCAGCCCGCAGCGCTTGATCAATCGGATCGGCTACCTAAATCAGTAGTACCGAAACATTGTACTTACCGGAACACGCCAATGCCAAACCCAGAGACAGCTGCTCTCTTTTCGCCCGTTTCGCTCGGCGCGATCGAACTCCGCAACCGTATCGTCATGGCCCCGCTGACCCGCTCGCGGGCTGATACGGCTGGCGTCCCGTCCGAGCACGCGGCGCGCTATTACGCGGACCGTGCCGCCGGCGCTGGCCTCGTGATCGCTGAGGCGACCCAGATTTCGTTCGGCGCCCAGGGTTATTGCCGGACGCCTGGAGCCCATACGACGGAGCAGATGGCGGCGTGGCGCAAGGTCGTCGAGGCGGTACACGCGCGCGGCGGCAAAATCGTGCTGCAGATCTGGCACTGCGGCCGGGCGACTGCGCATCTCAATCGGCAGCCCGGCACCGAGGCCGTGGGTCCAAGCGCGGTGCACCAGGGCGGTCAGATGTATACCGACCAGCAGGGCATGCAACCGCACGACATGCCACGCGCCCTGACGACGTCCGAGATCGGTCAGATTGTGACCGATTTCGCCGACACGGCCGCCCGCGCTGTCGAGGCTGGCTTCGACGGCGTCGAAATCCACTCCGCCAACGGATATTTGCTGCATCAGTTCTTGTCGACGAACGCCAACCTGCGCACCGACCAGTATGGCGGGTCCATTACCAACCGGATGAGGTTTCCGTTGGAGATCGTCGAGGCCGTAACGGCGCGCATCGGCGCGGAGCGGACGGGCATCCGCATCAGCCCAGGCCACACGTTCAACGAGCTCGAAGAGGCCGATACCTTCGACCTGTACCGTCGCTACATTCCAGCACTCGATGGCTTTAAGCTCGCCTACCTGCATGTCATGCGGGCGTTTTCAAACGAGTTGCCATACGATGGTGCCTCGCTGGCGCGTGGCCTCTACTCGGGCCGGATGATCGCCTGCGGTGGTTATGATGGTGCTAGCGGAGCAGCGCTCTTGGCTGCTGGTGGAGCTGACGCTGTCGCGTTCGGTCGCGCGTTCATCTCCAACCCGGACCTCGTGGAGCGCATCCGCACGGGAGCCGCACTGACCGAGCCAAACCAGGCGACGTTCTATACGCCGGGGCCAGCAGGCTATATCGACTATCCGTCACTGGCGGCCTGAGGCGTGGGTGTGTCGGGTCGCAACGCGATCCACACCTGCGATTTTGCCGCAAATGTTGCGCGCGCGTGCTTGCTAGAACGGCCGCTGATGCGCCACCCTCGTTGTGTGGGAGGCGCTGGAGACAATGCCCGATGGAACTCTTCGCCAAGCTCGTGACATGGTGGCAGACGGCGCCGGCGCTCGACAAGATCTGGCTGGCTGTCGGCCTGAGCGGCCAGTTGATGTTCTCTGCGCGATGGATCATCCAATGGCTGGCGAGCGAAAAGGTTCGCCAATCCGTGGTTCCGACGACCTTCTGGTATCTTTCGCTCGTCGGCGGGCTGATGGTCCTGTCGTACGGGCTCTACAAGCTCGATCCCGTCATCATTCTCGGTCAGTTCGGCGTGCTGGTCTACGCCCGCAACATCTATTTGCTGCTGCGGGGCGCTGCAGCGAATGCGCCTCCGGCCATGGCTGACGATATCGAGGTTGCAAAGAACTGACCCGCTGAAGGCGTGAAAGTTTCGGCGGATCGGTACTCGTGGCACGCTATCGCGCGTTCACCGACGCCCACACGTTGGCTGCGATGGCTGCGAAAGCCTTCGCACCGGGACTTTCGGGCGACGACACGACGACCGGCATACCGGCGTCAGACCGCTCTCGGATATCGGCTTCGAGCGGCACCTCGCCAAGGAAGGGCACGCCAAGCTTGAGCGCCTCGGCCCGAGCGCCGCCGTGGGCGAAGATGTGGTGGTGCTTTCCGCATTCATCGCAGACGAAATAGCTCATGTTCTCGACGAGGCCCAACACCGGTACGCCGACGTCGCGAAACATTGCGATGCCGCGGCGGGCGTCGATCAGCGACAGGTCTTGCGGCGTTGACACGACGACCGCGCCTGACAGAGGCGTTGCCTGCGCGAGCGTCAACTGCGCGTCGCCCGTACCTGGCGGCATGTCGACGACGAGCACGTCGAGGTCGCCCCAGGCAACGTCGCGCAGCATTTGCGTGATGGCGGCAGCGACCATCGGGCCGCGCCACACCATGGCGCTATCGGCCTCGACCACAAAGCCGATCGACATCACTTTCACGCCGTAGGCCTCGAGCGGGATTAGCGTGCGGTTGGACAGAATGCGCGGCTGGCCCTTGAGGCCGAACAACTTGGGCATCGACGGGCCATAGATATCGGCGTCGAGCACACCGACGGCGAGGCCGCGAGCGGCGAGTGCCAATGCGAGATTGCACGCCGTGGTCGATTTACCGACACCGCCTTTGCCGGAAGCCACCGCGATGATCCGCTTGATCCCGCGCAAGGATGCGATCCCACGCGCAGAGGGGCGACCGCCCGCAGAAGCAGCCGGTTTGCCAGCGGCGATTGGCGAAGCGGTGGCTTTGGATGCCAGCGCATCGACACGTTCGGCTGTCAGCGTAACGAGCGCACTGGTGACGCCGGACAGGCCTGCCAACTGGCGCTGGGCGTTAGCCCGCGCGGGTTCCCAGGACAGCGGGCTGCTGCTACCGATTTCGAGCGAGACGAGGATGCGGCCGTCTTTGATGACGATGCTGGCGACATCGGCGAGCGTTTGCGAGTTGGTCGATTGCGCCGCCGGTCCGGCTGCGATCGCGCCTCCGTCGCCGTCAGTGGCTGCAATCGCTGCGAGTATGGCGAGAACGTCGCCCCGCGTGGCGGTCTCTGGCGGCATCGCGGCATCCTCGACGGGTTCAATGCGGGTCGAAAAAGGTCGGTCCAATGGTGACCCAAACGAAAACGGGCCGCCCTCGGGCGACCCGCTTCAGATGTTTCCTGCCGCCGAGGCGGCACCGACGGTTCAGGGCTTTGCACCCGAACCGACGTAGGCGGTCTCGACGCTGCGCTGGTAGTTTTCCAAAACCAGGGCGGCACCATAACTCGATCCGATAAGGACCAGAACGGCGAGTAGAAAGGCATTCATCGGAGGTTCTCCCAGTCAGTCGTGCGGCCAGCTAAGCGGGCCGTCGTGCAAAGTCATTCGGCCGGCGTCGGCTTGGCACTGCGCGAGCCCCTATCCGCATCGGTATCCATTTTGGCGACCCATTCCGAATGGTGTTCGCGCGCCCAATTGGCATCGACCTGTCCCGACCCCATGGCGGCGAACGCGCCTTCCATGCCGAGCGAGCCGATGTAAATGTGGGCGACCATGATCGCGAACAGAATGAAGCCGAGCAGGCCGTGCCAAACGTTGGCCCACTGCATATCGGCCATCGTCGTACCCTGGAACGGGAACATCATGATGTAGCCCGTCACCGCGATGGCACTACCGATGCCGACGACGGACCAGAAGATCAGCTTTTGACCGCCATTGAACCGGTCGGCTGGCGGATGGCCAAGACCAACGAGACCGCCGCCTTGGGCGAACCAGCGAATGTCGCCAGACGCTGGTAAGTTATCCTTGACCCACAGCAGGAACATCAAAATGATGCCGGCGGCGAACGCGAAGCTGATGTAGTTGTGCGTGAATTTTCCATACTGCGTCAGGACGGTGAATGTTTCCGGCCCGACGATCGGCAGCACCAGCGTGCGGCCATACGAGAGATTGAGGCCGGTCAGCGCCAGCAACAGGAAGGCCGTCGAGGTCAGCCAGTGGGCGAAGCGGTCGAGGAACCCAAACCGGGTGATCGTTCGGCCCGATGGCCCGCCGGTGATCTTGATCCGTCCGCGCACAAGATAGAACAGCGATAGGACGGCGAACGCGCCGATGATGATATAGCCGCCAAGCTGAGCGTTTTGCGCTCGCTCTGCCTGATAGTCCCTGCCTTCGGGTTGGATGAGAAGGCGCGACTGGCTGTCGGGGATCGTCACGCGGCCTGAGACCGACTCGTTTGGCTTCAACGCATTCAACAGCTGGTCCTCTTGGACTGACGATGCGGTCGGATTGACCGATGTCGGCTGTTGCGCGGTGGCAGCGGTTGGGCCGGAGATCGCAACGGCAATGCAAGCGGCGATCAGTGCCAACGTTTTGCGCATGGTGGCGTCCTCACTCGAGAATTCGGGACAGGCGCAGGACCTGCCAATTGACCGTTGAACTGCAGTGCTTCGCCGTCTGGCGGCACCAGGACCCGGCGCTGCCGCCGGGTCCCTACCGTCACGTCAGATAGCGATGCCGTCCTTGTAGGCCGTCTTCCAACCCCAGGCGCCAGAGCCGTAACCACGCTTGGTCACACGCTCCTTGTAGATTTGAGCGATGATTTCGCCATCACCGGCCAGCAGGGATTTGGTCGAGCACATTTCGGCGCACAGAGGCAGTTTGCCTTCGGCGAGACGATTGGTGCCATAGGCCACGAGTTCGGCTTGGCTGCCGTCGGCCTCGGGGCCACCAGCGCAGTAGGTGCACTTATCCATTTTGCCACGGCTGCCGAAGTTCCCAACCTTGGGATACTGCGGCGCGCCGAATGGGCAAGCGTAGAAGCAGTAGCCGCAGCCAATGCACAGCTCTTTCGAGTGCAACACCACAGCGTCGGCCGTCGTGTAGAAGCAGTCGACCGGGCACACAGCGGCGCACGGCGCGTCCGTGCAGTGCATGCAGGCCATCGATACCGAGCGTTCGCCCGGCTTGCCGTCGTTGATAGTCACGACGCGTCGGCGGTTGATGCCCCACGGAACGTCGTGCTCGTTTTTACAAGCCGTGACGCAAGCGTTGCATTCGATGCAGCGATCTGCGTCGCACAGGAATTTCATGCGTGCCATGTAGGTCTCCTTACGCCGCAGCGATTTGGCAAAGGGTGACTTTGCCTTCGTGCATCGCGGTCACGGGGTCGAACCCGTAAGTCGTGATGATGTTTACAGATTCGCCAAGCACGACCGGGTCGGTGCCCGCCGGGTAGTTCTTGCGTTGATCTTCGCCCTGGTACCAGCCGCCGAAGTGGAATGGCATGAAGGCGACGCCCTTGCCGACGCGTTCGGTGATGAGCGCCTTGACGCGGACCTTCGAGTTAGACTCTGGACCCGAGACCCAGACGAACTGGCCTTCGGCGATGCCGCGCGCCTGAGCATCTGTCGGGTTGATCTCGACGAACATGTCTTGCTGCAACTCGGCAAGCCACTTGTTCGAGCGGGTCTCTTCGCCACCACCTTCGTATTCGACGAGGCGGCCCGACGTCAGGATGATCGGGAACTTCTTGGCGACTTCGTTCTTGATCGCGGCCTGCTGAACCGTGAAGCCGATGTTGGGCACACGGAAGCTCTTGAAGTCCGGACGCGTTGGATACTTTGCGACGAGGTCGACGCGCGGCGTGTAGAGCGGCTCGCGGTGAGTTGGCACGGGGTCTGGAAGGTTCCAGGCCACGGCGCGGGCTTTGGAGTTACCGAACGGCGAGCAACCGTGCGCAATAGCCACGCGCTGGATGCCGCCCGACAAGTCGATCGCCCACGATACCGTTCCCGGCGTTGCGCCACCAATTTTGGTGATGGTGGCGAGTTCGGCTTCGGACAGGTCCTTATCCCAGCCGAGCTTCTGCAGCACGGCGTACGTGAACTCTGGATAACCGTCCTTGATTTCGGAGTTTTTGGAGTACGAGCCTTCGGCAAGCATGTTCTGCTTTGTCTCGGTCTCGACCTCTTTGCCCTCCGCGTCCTTCTCCTTTTTCTTGATGACGCGCTCGACGCCGAAGCGGGCACGGAACGTACCGCCGCCGTCCTTCACTTCTTGATTGGTGTTGTAAAGGATCGGTGTGCCCGGATGTTTCTGCTCCGGCGTGCCCCAGCACGGCCACGGCAGGCCGTAGTGATCGCCTGCGATCTCAGCCGGTGCGTTCGGCAGTGCCCGCAGCGTCACGATGTCGAACTTGTCCTGGTGCTGCATATGCGCTTTGAGGCGCTCGGGCGACTGTCCGCAGTAACCGGTCGAGAAACCGCCACGGTTGATTTCGCGCAACACCGACTCGGGCTCCGGCTCGTCGCCCAGCCGACCCTTCATCATTTTGATGTTTTTAAACATCTTGTCGGCGAAGCCGAGCCGCTTGGCCAACTCGAGCATGACCCAGTTGTCAGTCGCGCATTCAAACAGCGGCTCGACGATTTTCTCGCCCCACTGGATCGAGCGGTTGGACGCCGTGCGCGATCCGGCCTGCTCCAATGATGTTGCGATCGGCAGCAGGTACGTACCGTTCTTGCGGCCGCCGAGCGAGACGAAGTTCGTTGGATGCGGATCGGCGATGACGAGAAGGTCCAGCGCCGCGAGGCCTTTGATCATCTCGGGCATGCGCGGAACGGTATTTCCGCCGTGACCGAAGATGATTGCAGCCTTCAGGGTGTCGCGTTGATCGACCTGATCTTTCGGCAGCGTAACAGCGTCAAACCAACGGGTCGATGGGATGCCTGGCTGATTGCGGAAGTTGATCTTCTTGCCGTCGGCGGCGTCCTTCTTATCGAAGCGGCTGTCGAGCCACTCGTATTCGACTTCCCAGACACGGGACCAGTGCTTCCAGGCGCCATCTTCCAGCCCGTAGTAAAGCGGCAGCGTGATGACGTCGAGGCCGAGGTCGGTCGCGCCCTGCACGTTGGTGTGGCCGCGGAAGATGTTGGCGCCGGTGCCCGGTGCGCCGACGTTGCCGGTTGCCAGTAGGAGAATACACGAGGCGCGAACGTTTGCCGTGCCAACGGTATGCTGGGTCTGGCCCATGCACCAAATCAGTGTCGATGGCTTCTGCTTGGCGAAGAGTTCCGCGACGCGCTTCAATTGCTCGCCGGGAACGCCGGAGATGTCTTCGACCGTCTTGGGGTCGTATTTCTTCACCTCGGCGCGGATTTCATCCATGCCGTTGACGCGGGCCTTGATGAAGTCCTTGTCTTCCCAGCCATTCTCGAAGATGTGCCACAACATACCCCACAGCACGGCGATGTCCGTGCCGGAGCGAATGCGAACGTATTCGGTGGCGTGGGCGGCCGTGCGCGTGAGGCGCGGGTCGATCACAATCAGGTTGGCGCGCTGCGTTTCTTTGCCGATCAGCACGTGCTGGAGCGAGACGGGATGCGCCTCGGCCGGGTTACCACCCATGATGATGGCGGTCTTGGAATTACGGATGTCGTTGTAAGAGTTGGTCTGTGCGCCGTAGCCCCAGGTGTTGGCGACGCCAGCGACCGTCGTCGAATGGCAAATTCGGGCTTGGTGGTCGACCGAGTTGGTGCCCCAGAATGCCGCGAACTTGCGGAACAGGTAGGCGCTCTCGTTGGTGAACTTGGCCGAGCCAAGGTACCACACCGACTCAGGACCTGATTTCTCGCGAATGGCCGTCATCTTAGCGGTGACTTCGTCGAGTGCGGTTTGCCACGACAACTTCTGCCACTGGCCGTCGACGAGCTTCATCGGATATTTGAGGCGGCGGTCGCCGTGCACGATTTCGCGGATGGCTGCACCCTTCGCGCAGTTTGTGCCGCGGTTGATCGGGCTGTCGTAGGCGGCTTCCTGGCCGACCCACACGCCGTTTTGAACCTCGGCCAAGATGGTGCAGCCGACCGAACAGTGGGTGCACATGTTCTTTTTGATCGAAATCGCACCCGTCGCGGCGGCGCCAGCTGGAGCCGCTTCCGCCTTGCGGATCGTCGTTGCACCGAGGGCTGCGACACCGGCAAGCGCGCCGGCAGCCAATCCGGATCGGGCTAGGAACGAGCGGCGGTCGAGCGTTGCGCCGTGGGCCGTGGCGCTATGAGCGTTGGGCGCAGCCCCATATTCAGCCAGCCTGGAGCGACCGCTACCGGGGGTCGAGGCGTGGTGCGCTTGCGCGTCTTTGCGTTTGATCAGCACGTTTGGATCTCCGAGGAAAGGATCAATACCGGTTGGTGCGGTAGAAAGTCTTCACGTGGTCGGACTCCTGATAGCGCTTTTTCTTCTTCTCCTCGGCGCTCTCACCGGCCGACGCTGCGGTCGGAACCGTGGCCGCAAGTGCAGCCGCTGACCCGGCGGTTCCCGCGCCGAGCGCTTTCAGGAAGCCGCGGCGGTCGACCTGGCCTTTGTTCAAATCGTTTTGGCTCATCGTCGTCTCCTTGAGAAAAGCGTCATGTCAGGCAGCCTCCGTCGCGTTACCGCGACAGGTCGAGAACCGCCGTTTCGATATCGATCCACGTCCGGCCGAGTTCGGCGACCGACCGGTAGAAGTCCGAACCTTCGGCGGCGCCCAGGTCGGTGAAAAAGCGCCGGGCCCACGGCGCCAGATGCCGTCTGAAGAAGGCGTCGGCTTCCGCATCGCCGCCTGGGATGCGACCGGCGACCAGAGCTGCCATCACCTCGAACTCGGTCGCGATGTGGTCTTCGGGCTCAAACACGCCCTCGGCGCGCGCGATGCCGAGCCGGGCGAGATCCTGGCGCAGGCGCACGAGCGGACGCTCATTCAAGAAACCCGACAGATAATACGATCCATAGGGAAGCAGCTCGCCCCGTCCGACGCCAACGAACAACCGGAAGTATTCAGCGCCTGCGGAGGCTTCGCTGGTCTTGGCTGCAGCGTCCGCCAACGCAATATGCGCCATGCCCAACGTGGACACATCGCCTTTGATGGTGGCCAATTGATCCAAAAGCGTTTGCTTGGGTGGCGCAACCAACAGCGCGGACAGTAGCAGGTACTCTTGAGCGCGCGCTTCTAACATTGGGTCGCACACGGCAGTATCCGTCGCAACGCTTCTCGCATCGTCGGGGAACAAATCCGGTCGCAAACGCGTACGTGAGACGCCCGTTACCGCTTCGACTGCCGAAACACGTGCGGCGGGAATTCGAGACCAGCCCGACACCGATGGTTGGGAAATGCCTAGTTTTCGAGCGAGCGGACCAACGCCACCTGCCGCCTCGATTGCCAGCGCAACCCCCCGTTCTCGCGTTTCGTCCCGATCTCGCGGTCCGTTTGTTGTCGAAAAGTTCATCTCAGTCGCAGTGCCCGGTGAGTAACTCTCGAGCACACGCTAACAGCCCGCCGTCACATAGGACAGTCCTATGCCTCTTCCTTATACTTTCGTAGGGTAGATGCTCCGCCGGCGCCTCTTGCAGTGCAAAAATGCGTTATTCCTTGATTTGTATAGCGAATAAAACCGTCGGCCGGTCATGCCGGTAATGCCCCGCCGTGGCGGCGCACCGATTGCCACGCGTGCTGAGCGTCTGCTTCAATTGCTGCACTGCTCTCGATTTCCGCGCTGTCATCACAAATTTGTGATGACGTTGACAGTGCTTCTGGACGCGCGCTCGGTGCCTCGCTGAGGCGAACAGAGTCGGGTGGCGCGTCTGCAATTGCCACGCCCTCGGCCATAGCATCGTCCGCGCCGTTTTCCGTGTCATCGGCCTCAGCGGCGGGCGCCGTCGGGCCTGATCCGATCGCCTGTGCGAGTAGCGCTTCGAGGTCGGTTCCGGGGTTGAGGTCGCCGTATCCAGGCACGCCGCCCGGCGTGTTCCAGTCGTATTGGTTCTCGGCCATTTCTACGAAGTCGCGGATTTGCGGGTCGAGCGACCACATCTTGCGCATGGCGAGGCGGCGCAATTCCTCCGGTACGCGCTTTTCGAGGAATGCCTTCACATCGCCCTCGACGGTCAGATCGTCGAGAGACGGCAGCGGCAGCTCCGGCTCGGCGATGCCGTCGGCGGCTTCTCCTCGACCGATGGAGTCGGCGGAGACGTCTTGGTCTGCAATTTCTGGCGTCGTCGGGCGGTCGAGGCCCGGTGCGCCCGTCTGCTGGCGTTTGCGGCGCGACCAACGTTCGATGAATGTCGAACCCGTTTCGGCCGCGTCGCTGCCATCGCCGTCATCGGATACCGGCGTCATGATTGGCCCTCTGGATTTCGACGACGCTGTGCGTCCGGACTTTGCTGCGCGATTTCACCCGGACTTCCTTGCGGGCCTTCGCCCGGACTTCCTTGCGGGCCTTCGCCCGGACTTCCTTGCGGGCCTTCGCCCGGACTTCCTTGCGGGCCTTCGCCCGGGCTTCCTTGCGGGCCTTCGCCCGGGCGCCACCTCTCGTCCATATCCTTGCGGTCGCGCTTGCGCTTGAGGAACGGCCGCTCGACGTGGTGGTCAGCGATAAAGCGGGCAATCTCGCCAGCGACTTCAGCGGGCATCGTAACCGTTTCGACGATGTTGGTGCCAGCCTCGGTGTGGGCTTCCCCCTCGGCCGGGTCGGCGGTCACAGCGGCAATCGTGACCTTATCCTCGGCGCCATCCGACCGGAACACGACCCACAATCGCGGCGCGTCCGTCAGGAGATTGTCGCGATAGTTCGTCGTCTCGGTCGCGTAGAGCTCGATATCGAACGCCCCGGCGTAATATCGCGCCGCCTCGCCCGACATACCAAGCGGCGTCCATGGGGCCACGTCGGGCGCAACCGGGAACACGGAGACCGGCCGCCATACGAAGGGCGAGGCCTGCGCGTCGGCCCATTCGCCGGTCAACCGTCGACGCTCGACAACGAGGCCAACGGTCAGCTTTTCCTCGATCATTGCGCCTCTTTCAGCTGAGAGTCGCTGCAGCGTACGCAGCCAGCGGCAGCCCGGTCAAAAGGTTCTGCGGCTTGACCCGCACCACGCGGTTCGTCGTCATGCCGAGGATCAGGTACACCGGCGCGCCGCGCACGCGCTCCTCCATGTCGGCGGGGTCGTCGAACGTAAGCTTGAACAGCGCGACAATACGATTGCGGCCGTCGTCGCGCGGTTCCTCGCCCTGCCACAGCGCATTGCCGATGGCCGTGCCCTCCTGGTCGAGCCCGACGAACCAGCGCCAGTCGGTCCCATCCAGTCGTTCGATCGGCTCGACCGTTACGGCGGCGCCGGTCATGTGGCGCACGAAGCGCTCGATGACGCGGGCAAACCCGGTGCGTCCCGGCCCACCGAGCCGGAAGTCGAGCACCATGTCGAAGGCGTCGCTGCGGGCGTGATAGACGGTGGCGTTGTCGAGCGTCAGCACGTCGAGGTCGCGCGACCGGGCGTCGGCAAACACCGCGACGAGCGGCGAGGTATGGGCCTCGGTGGTGCTGTCGCCGATTACTTCGTCGTCGGCGAGCAGGGGAACGCTATCGCGGATCGACAACCGCTGCGGGCGAAACATGAGCTCGCCTGCGCGTAGTTTGAACGCGTCGGTTTCGCCGTCCAATGCGTTGCGCAGAATAAGGTGGACGAGCTGGTTCAAGAACAGCGCCGGTGTCGTGACCTTCGCTGCCCCTCGAAACAGGGCCAGATACGCTCCCTCCACCGTGCCGGCTACCAGCAGTTGGTCGCGAAAGCCGATGAAATGTCGCCAGTTCTCGCGGGCGTCGCGGTCGGCGATGAGCTTGATCTCGTCAGGCGGCACGGGGCCATCGGGATCGCGGAACAGGCGCTGGTGGATGGCCTTTTCGACGAGGCAGGCCTCCGTCGGCGGCACGATCTCTGGCCGGGCGAGGTAGGCCTTCCAGAACTCGGCCGTGGGGCGCAGAAATCCGTCGTCGCTATGGTCGAGCAGCAGATGCCCGCTCGAGACCCAAAATTCAGCCATTATACGCGACCTCCGCCCGTTGCGGCGCGACCGGCGATCATCGCGGCGAGATCGATGGTGGCGTCCGCTGCTGCCGTGTCGTGGGCCCGGCGGACGATATCGGGCACATTGGTAGTTTCGACTGAGGTTGCGCTATCTTCCGGGTCGGCATCGACAATCGCGAACGCGCCGACGCTGCACGGCATCGAGGTCGCCTGCTTGGCATCGGCCATGGCGAAGGTACGGAATTGCTCGACAATCGCGCCATCGTCGCCCGCCCTGCGGCTGAGCGCGACGAGGGTTTGCACCGGATGGCGGGCGAGGTCTTCGGCGGCTGTCAGTTCGTCATGCGCGGCTTGGAGCGCGGTTTCGATGTCGGGCGCGCCGTGGTTGGCGACGAGGTGGGCGGCGAGCGCTCGC
>Ga0163155_10003932_pt1 | contig 15630 bp, 11 predicted proteins | sample OliLakLV19SP4G1_FD_148611 | JGI IMG/M metagenome (GOLD analysis project Ga0163155, IMG submission 148611) | Freshwater microbial mat bacterial communities from Lake Vanda, McMurdo Dry Valleys, Antarctica - Oligotrophic Lake LV.19.SP4.G1 | ecosystem: Environmental > Aquatic > Freshwater > Lake >... | reverse complement strand
CCCCCTCCACCATGCCCGCCTCGCGCTCGTGCTGCTTGGCGTTGAGCACCTCGTGCTTGATGGCGTACTTCTTGCTCAGCATCTCGCTGAGCTTCTCGCTCCGCTCGACGCTGGTGGTGCCGACAAGGATCGGTCGCCCGGCATCATGGAAGGTCTTGATCTCGTCGACGATCGCCTCCCACTTGTCCTTGGCCCGCAGGAACATCATGTCCGCGTGGTCGACGCGGATCACCGGCTTGTTGGTCGGGATCGACACCACGTCCAGCCCGTAGATGTCGTGGAACTCCTGGGCCTCGGTGTCCGCCGTGCCCGTCATGCCCGCCAGCCGCTTGTACATCTTGAAGAAGTTCTGGATGGTGATGGTCGCGACCGTCTGCGTCTCCTGACGCACCGGGACCGCTTCCTTGGTCTCGATCGCCTGGTGCAGGCCGTCCGACCACTGGCGACCGATCATCGGACGCCCGGTGAACGTGTCGACGATGACGATGCTCGGCTCGGTCCGCCCCGTCTGCGGATTCGGGGTCGGCATCACCACGTAGTCCTTGTCGCGCGTGTACACCGCGTGCGCCCGCAGCGACTGCTCGAGCAGGTGCGGCAGGTCCATGTTCTGATCGACGTAGAACGAGCCGATGCCCGCGACCCGCTGGGCCTCCGACACGCCGTCGTGCGTCAGGTGGCAGGACTTGCGTTCCAGCTTGACCTCGAAGAACTGCGTGTGCTTGTCACGCTCGCCCAGCAGCACCGGGAGTTCCTTCTTGGCCTCCTCCAGTTTCGCCTGGATGGCGGGCACCGCGGACTTGTCGCGGGCCTGGCGCGCATCGCCCTCCAGACCCTTGATCCGCTCCTTGCACGCCGTCACCCGCGCCTCGGCGTCCGTCCATGGCTGCTGCTTGCCCACCAGGTGCTTGGCGATCTTGTTCGCCAGCTCATACCGCGGCGAATCATCATGCGCCTGCCCGCTGATGATGAGAGGCGTCCTGGCCTCGTCGATCAGCACGCTGTCCACCTCGTCCACGATCGCGAACTGACGCGCCCGCTGCACCTGCTGGTCCACCGACCGCTTCATGTTGTCGCGGAGGTAGTCAAACCCAAACTCGGCCGTCGTGCCGTACACCACGTCGCACACATACATCTTCCGCTTCTCATCCTCGTTCTGCATGTGCTGGGGGTGGATCGCCCCGACCGTCAGCCCGAGCCAGTGGAAGTAGGGGAACGTCCAGTCGCGGTCGCGCTGCACAAGGTAGTCGTTGACGGTCACCACATGCACGCGCTGACGGATGATGGTCGCCAGGTAGCACGCCAGCGGACCCACGATCGTCTTGCCCTCGCCCGTCCGCATCTCCGCGATCTTGCCCTGGCTCAGCACCATGCCGCCGATGAGCTGCACGTCGAACGGCCTGCTCCGGAACGGCGGGCGGCTCTCCTTCTGCCACCCACGCACCCACTCATAGATCGCCAGCGGGATCACCACCGTCTGCCAGCCCGCCGTCGGGCCGGCATTGCCCAGCAGATCACCCTCCGGCGGACGGGCCGGGGTCGCGTCCATCGTCGCCTTCGTCTGGTCGTAGATCGCCCGGATGTCCGCCGGCAGCACCGCCGGGTCGAACCCGTGGTCCGGGCTGAAAACCTTGCGAATCCCCACCGCCCGGTCCATCACCTCGCGGGCCACCGCAAACGCCTCGATCTGCAAGTCGTCGGCCTTCTCGCCCTTGTCGAACCGAGCCCGGAACTCCTTGATTTTGGCCCGCAAGGCCTCGTCGTCGAGCTTCCGCATCGCGGGTTCGTGGCTGTTGATCTGGTTGGTCCGCGTCGTGTACCGCTTGACGAAGCGGTCGTTGCGCGTGCCGAGGATCCGGTTCAGAATCGGTCCGATGAGCGGGATGTCCTGCTTGCCCGACATGGAGTGCCTTTCGTGGCGGTTCCGCGTGAGGGGAACGCGCGTGCGCCGGGGCGTGGAACGCCTCGGGAGTGTCTGGTCTGGATTGGGGGGATCGACGCGAGTGCAACGCGCCAAGGGCGCGAGTCCGGACGTAGCCCACGGCTGGAACCCGTGGGTTTGGGCGATTACCCGATCGGGGGGGGTCGATCCAGGACGTGCCAGCCCAGACGGGCGATGGCGATGGGACCACTGTCGGGCACCACGCGCGGGGCGCGGGCGATGCGGAGGAACTCATCCGCTTTGTCTTGCCGGACAGGAACCGCTGCGGGCAGGGGCTTCTGGTCATCCGCCAAGTCGCGGACCGCCCGCACAATCGCATCGGAAAGCAGCCGCACGGCAGCCGCCTCCGACGCCACCGACCGCCCGACCGGTCCAAAGCCTTGGGCCACCTGCCCGGACGCCAGCAGGGCGACCAGCACCATCAGGACCGCGGGGAGTGCGCGCGACCCCGATCGGCCCATGCCGGCGGTTCCGCCCGCCTCCCGTTCTGTCCGCCCGTCCGAGTTCAACACCATGAGTATCGACCAGCCCGACCCCCGAGGCAAACGACTTCCGGTCCCGAACCATTGCGTCGTTGGGCGTCGGGGGATGCCGGATTCGCGCCCCCGGCGGGAGCCGGGGGTGTTGGCACCCGTCGGGTAGTTCGCACCCCCGGCTCCGCCTGGGGCTCGCATCCCTCGTGGGTTGTGTTGCCTTGTGGTCCGCCATGCCGATCTCTACCACCGCTCGTGTTGGGCACGATTGTCAGGGCGAGGTCACCGGCGGGCGCTCCTTCCGGTCGGTTTTCATCCCCTCGGTTTGGCGGCGCGCGGTACAGTCCGCCCGATGGACGCGCGGCCCGAACACGGTGAAGAGCAGGAACCGCCCCCGATGATTCTGACACGCCGCTCACTACCCACCACCCGATCGTCGATCACCCACAAGTTCTCGGTGAACGGGCACGAGGGGTATTTGACGATCGGGCTGTACGAGGACGGAACGCCCGGGGAAATCTTCCTGAAGATATCCAAGGCGGGCTCGGCGTTGTCGGGGATGAGCCAGGCGTTCTGCCGCGCGTTCAGCCTGGCGATCCAGCACGGCCTGTCGGTGCAGGAGGCGGTGGCGCGGTTCAAGGGCATGCGGTTCGAGCCGATGGGGGCGACGAGCAATCCGGAAATTCCGGAGGCGGACTCGATCGTGGACTATGTGGCGAAGTTTTTGGAACTCGAGTTTGGGCCGCGCCGCGGATGATGGACGTCCGGGCAACTTGACGTGGCGCCACCCGCGGCGCTGCGCGGGTGGCGCCAGTGAACCTCTCGGGTCCGAGGGCATCAGGGGTGCAACGCCCCGCCTGGTGGCACGACTGCGCGCCAGGCCAATTGCGCGCCGACCAATCTGAAATCGGGCCACCCCCGAAAGAGGCGAGTCACTCCACCGCCCTTGCGTTGTGCATCGGCGGGGAGGGGGCGATGCTGGCGATGCAGCCATTGGGCCGAGGACGGCCCGCGTGCTGTGGAGCGTGCATCGCGCTGAAGACTGAACAAAGGGAGGTTCCATGTTGAAGAATCCGTCCAGGCCGGGCCTTCGGGCCGGCGCGTTGATGGCTCTTGCCGTGGCGGCGGGCGCCGCCATGCTGGGCGCGCCGTCGGCGTCGGCCTCCAGCCACTCCGATGCCCCGCTGATCAAGCAGGACCCGCAGGCGAACCTGACCGACGTGTACGCGTTCGTCGGAGTGAAGTACGACGACCCGTCGGTGCGGGTGCTGAACGTGATCGCCAACGTTCGTCCGTTCAGCGAGCCCGGCGATGGGCCGCACTACGAGCGATTCGCCCCCGATGCCCTGTACAGTCTGCACATCACCAACCCGTCCACGGGCGTCACACTGCGGCGGTTCGACTTCCAGTTCTCGGGAGTCGACACCGGGTACAAGAACCCGGGCACGATCCTCTCGTATGGTCTGGGCACCGAGGTCGGGCCCATCGTGACCATCGGCGACAACCGCCAGAACTACACGCAGACGTTCAACGTGCGCCGCGTGGTGGGCGGGATGACGACGATGATCGCAACCAATGAGATCGTCGCGCCGCCCAACGTGGGCAACCGCGTCACGCCCGCGTACAACGACATGGACGGGCGGGCGGTCTCCGGCGCGACCACGCTCGCGGAACTCGACTCGTACACCAAGCAGGCGATCCACGATGGGGCCAGCGGCGTGACGGTGTTCGCCGGCCCGCGCGACGACTCGTTCTCCGCCGACGTGCCGGGGGTGTTTGACCTGCTCAATCCCCGCATCCTGGACAACGACGGGACGCTGGCCAACGGGCTCGGCCAGGACGGCAACGGCGTGGATGGGTTCAAGGGCTTCAACGTCCTGACCATCGCGATCCAGATCCCGATCGCGGACCTGCCCGCGTCGATGTACCAGGACGCGTTCTTCGGCACCCAGACCGGCGTGGGCGTGTACGCCTCGGTCAGCCGCCAGCAGATCACCTTCCGCAACACCGGCAACAACGTGCAGTCGTTCGGCAACTGGGTCCAGGTGAACCGCCTGGGCAACCCGCTGTTCAACGAGGTGCTCGTCGCAACGGTCGACAAGGACCGCTACAACGCGACCAGCCCGGATGCCGATGCGCAGTACGCGACCTACGCCTCGAACCCCGAGGTGGCCTCGCTCATCAACGTGGTGTTCGGCACGGCGTTCGCCACCAGCAACCGGGCCGACCTGGTGGCGGTGTTCATCCCGGACGTGCTGCGTGTCTGCACGACGACCGGGCCCGTGCGCCAGGCTGGCGAGCCCGGCTTCAGCCGGTTCGGCTTCGTCGGCGGCGACACCACCGGCGGGGTCTCCGGCGGATGGCCCAACGGTCGGCGCTTCGGCGACGACGTGGTCGACATCGCCTTGACGGCCGTCGCCAGCGGCCCAACCTACTCCACCATCACCGTGGTGGGCGACAACGTCCCCGAGAACGACATCGCGTTCAACCGGGTGTTCCCGTACGCCGCCACGCCGCACGCGGGCACGTTCAACCGCAAGGACGGCCCGCTGACGGAGTTCGAGATCGCCGACGTGAACCGCGACGGCGCGATCAGCAACGGCGACTTCTTCGCGTATCTCGAGGCCTTCGCGGCCTCGCGCTGAATCCCGGGGGGCGCGCGGAGACATCCGGGCCGCTTCCCCTCTTTCAAGCCCCCTGTCCCCATCCGCTGCGGCGAATGGGGAGAGGGCGCCGGAAGCCCAGAGTTCATCGAGGTCGAACGGAGGCTCACATGCACACGCGTCATCTGCTCGCGCTCGCGGCGGTTGTTGTCGCCCCGGCGGCGGGGGCCCACGAGTTCTGGATCTCGCCCGACACCTATCGCCCGGCTGCGGGCGGTCTGGTGCGGGTGAGCCTGTTCCACGGCGAGCGGTTCGCGGGTGAAGTGGTGCCGCGGGATGAGGAGCGGATCAAGCGGTTCCAGATGCTGATGGAGGCTGGCGCGGTGCCGGTGCGAGGGTTGCACGGCGGACTGGAGTCGTTCGTGCGGCCCGACGCCGCGGGCAACGCGATCATGGTGTACGAGGGGCTTGAGCGGTTCAACAACCTGCCGGGCGAGCGTTTCGAGGCGTACCTGGCGGAGGAAGGGCTGGACGCGATCGCGCAGTGGCGGGCCGAGAACGGTCAGACGGGCGAGGCGGGGCGCGAGGCGTATGTGAGGTGCAGCAAGTCGCTGCTCCAGGTGGGCAGCGACGCGAGCGAGGCGGCGGTCGTCCCGTTTGATCGCGAGGTCGGGCTGGACTGTGAGATCATTCTGGAGGGCTGCGAGGCTGGCGACGACGGCACGGCCTTGACGGTGCGGGTGCTCTTTGAGGGCGCGCCCCTTGAGGGAGCCCGCGTGGTGGGCGTCGCCGCGGCGACCCACGAGGAACTGATCGAGGTGTACACGGATGATGAGGGACGCGCGATGCTGACGGCGACGCATGGCGGGGCGTGGATGGTCACGACGCTGCACATGACCAGGACGCAGGGTCGCGAGGACGCGGACTGGAAGTCGTACTGGGCGTCGGTGACGTTTGAGATCGGGGGGTGAGGCAAGTTTCGGTGTCCGGGTGGCATGTTTCCGGCTCTGCGGAGGCGTGCTCCGTTGTGGCGGGACGGCAAGCCTGCCCAGAGCGGCACGTGTGCCACCCCGTTGGCCCGTCTGGGCGAACTTTCGCGTATTCTCCTGGCGAAGACCGCGGGCGTCATCCGCGCCCGGGTTCCCGTGCCCAAGAACGGAGAATCGCCATGTCCACCGACCGCGCCGCCGGGGCGACTCGCGTGCTCCAATCGTTCATCGACGCCAACGGGCGGCAGGACGCGGCGGCGATGATCGCCTGCCTGACGAGATCCACGCTCGAGGCGGGCGGGTTCAGCGGACCAACGCCCCCGAATGTGCAGTTCAAGATCGGCGATGCAGCGGAAGTGGACGGGAACATCACGATCCCGATGCATGTCATGCCGGTGGGCGACCCGGACGCGCCCGTGCTTGACACGTTGCAGTGCGTGATGGTCGAGGAGGATGGCCAGTGGAAGTTCGACCTGCTGGCGACGATCGGGCCGCAGATGGCGGCCGTCGAGGCCGCGATGGACGAGGCGATGGGCGCGCTGGGTGATGCGATGGGCCAGGCCATGGGCGCCGTGGGCGACGCGATGTCCGCGGCGTTCGGCGAATCGGGCGGAGCAAACACGAGCGCGTTCGGCGACCATGAGGTCGTGGCCTCGACGTATGACACCGCCCCCGAGATGCCCGGCGACGATGAGTGGATCGACCTGCCCGAACTGAAGACGCTGCCGCTGCTGACCGCGGCGGTCACCGAGGCGTGCGCGGGCGTGATCGGGCGGGAAGTCCAGGTGCGGTGCGAGTTGACCGGCCTGCTCGGGCTGTTTGCCGCGCAGGACGATGGAGCGGTCCTCATCAACTGGCTCGACACCGACTTCTGCCCGGGACTGGCGGCGGCGGTCGAGGTGGCGACGCGGGGCGTGCCGATCGAGTCGGCCCGCCTGCGGTCGATCCGGATCGAGGCGTCGGGCGACTGGATGGAGCGGAGCCTGGTGCTGGATGGGCCGGACCTGGTGTACCGGGTCGATCTGAGGCAGCCGGACGGGTGGTACAGCAGCGACGAGCTGGCAGGGCTGATCCCCGGGGTGCTGGCGGGTTTGCCCGAGCAGTGGAGCGAGTATCCCGAGGCGATGGGGACGCTGCCGCCCAATGGGTACGCGGCGTCGCTGGATGTGTACCGGGACGCGGTTGCGCCGAGGCTGATGCGGCGAATCTGCGGGCTGGTCGGATCGCCGATCGCCCTTGATGTGGACTGGGACGGTCTGGGCGGCGATGAGCAGGCGATCCGCGGGCTGTGGTCGTGGGGGTTGAATCGGATTCTGGGGGGCGTCGCGATCGCGTATCCGGAGGGCGGCGAGAGGCCGCCGGAAGGGTGGCTGCGGACGATCCGGATCGGCTTCAGCGTGTTCGAGCACGACCTGCGGGCCAAGTGCGAGGACGGCGTGCTGGACATGGTCATCCTGCCCCGGTATGGCGAGAAGGGCAGCCTCTATGAGCAGGCGATGTGCCAGGTGCTGTGCGGGGACGAGGTTGGGGGAACAACGCAGGCGATGGGGGAGCCGCCGATTGAGTAAGCGGGCGCCGTGGTCGCGCCTCTGAGCGACCACGCTCGAATCACCCGTTAGGGTGCGAGGCGGCATGGCCGCTCAAAGCCGCGGGCCTCGGCACCCGGACCCGTGACCACGCCACGCCGAGCCCGCAGCCACGCCACGGGCGGGGGCCCCATACGATGCCAGCATGGCCGAATCAGGCGTCTATGTGGTTACGGGCGGGGCCGGGTTTGTGGGTGCCAATCTGGTGGCCGCGCTGCAGAAGCGCGATCCCTCGGGCCACGTCATCATCGTGGACAACTTTCTGACGGGCGACTGGAAGAACGTCGGGATGGCATGCGAGCGCTGGGGTGTCGGGGCGTTCAAGGGCCGGCTGATCGCCGAGCACGTCGAGGAGCTTGACTGGGGGGCGGAGTTCGAGGAGATCAACCCGACGCATGTGTTCCATCTCGCCGCGATCACGGACACCACCGAGACCGACCAGCGGAAGATGGTCACGACCAACTCCGAGTCGTTCCAGTGGCTGCTGAACACGTGCGTGGATCGGCGGATTCCGCTGGTGTACGCGTCGAGCGCGGCCACCTATGGCACCCCGCCGCAGACCGGGGAGCGCGTGCCCTTCCCGCTGGAGGCCGCGGGCAAACCCAATAACGTCTACGGATTCAGCAAGTGGCTGATGGAGGGGCTGCACCGGCGGGCGACTCGGGTGGCGACCGAGGCGGGCGATCCGGAGCCGTGGGTGGTCGGGCTGCGGTTCTTCAACGTGTTCGGGCCGGGCGAGCAGACCAAGGGCAAGATGGGGTCCATGGTCCACCAGTTGACGCGCCAGTTGCTTGGGGGCAAGTCGCCGCGGTTATTTGCCGATGGAGAGCAGGCCCGCGACCAGGTCCATGTGGACGACGTGGTCGAGTGCTGCCTGGCGGCGGCGGGGCTGGGGGAGCGCCACGACGTGACGGCGGGCGTGTACAACGTGGGATCGGGGCGGGCGACGAGCTTCAACCAGATGCTCGAGGCCATCCGCGAGGCGCTCGGCCTCACGAGCGGCCAATCGCCCACCGAGTACTTCGACATGCCGCCGAGCGTTCGGGAGTTCTATCAGGATTACACCTGCGCCGACCTCTCGGTGACGGACTGGGGTCTGGGGTGGCTGCCTCGGCGCAAGCCGGTGGAGGCGATCCGGGAGTACGCGGCATATCTGAAGAAGAATGCTGGCGCGCTGGGGTCGGCGGCGATGGCGAGCCCGACGACCACGGGCGGGAGCGGCGCGGGGGCGCCCAGCGCGGTGACGAGCGCGGCCCCGAACTCGCAGCGGCCCGGTGCCTCGGGGAGAGATGGATGAGCCTCAAGCGCGTTCTGGTCACCGGCGGCGCGGGATTTCTTGGCTCGCACCTGTGCGACCGCCTGGTCGCCGCCGGGCATGATGTCATCTGCATCGATAACTTCTTCACCAGCCAGAAGGGCAACGTCGCCCACCTGCTGGGCAAGTCGAACTTCGAGCTCATCCGACACGATGTCACGCACCCGCTGTGGCTCGAGGTCGACGAGATCTACAACCTCGCCTGCCCGGCGGCCCCCGGGCACTATCAATACAACCCCATCAAAACCATGAAGACTTCGGTCATGGGCGCCATCAACGTGCTGGGCATGGCCAAGCGATGCCGGGCCAAGGTCTTCCAGGCGAGCACCAGCGAGGTCTACGGCGACCCCGAGATCCACCCGCAGCCCGAGAGTTACCGCGGCAACGTCAACCCCATCGGCCCCCGCGCCTGCTACGACGAGGGCAAGCGGGCCGCCGAGACGCTGTTCTTCGACTACCACCGGTCCAACGGCGTCAAGATCAAGGTGGTCCGAATCTTCAACACGTACGGCCCGCGCATGCACCCGTTCGACGGGCGTGTGGTGTCCAACTTCATCAGGCAGGCTCTGCTTGGCCAAGAGATCACGATCTTCGGCACCGGCGAGCAGTCACGCTCGTTCTGCTATGTCGATGACCTGATCGACGGGTTCGTGAAGATGATGGATTCCGGGCCGGAGTTCGTGGGACCGGTGAACCTGGGAAACCCCGACGAGTTCACCATCCTGGAACTGGCCGAGAAGGTGATCCGGCTGACAGGGTCGAAGTCGAAGATCGTCCGCAAACCGGCGGTCGAGGACGACCCGATGCAGCGTCAGCCGGTGATCGAGCTGGCCAAGCAGAAGCTCGGATGGTCACCCAAGGTCTCGGTCGATGACGGGCTGGCCAGGACGATCGCGTATTTTCGGTCGGTTCGTTTCGAGGATTTCCGGGCGCCGACGCCGAACTACTGAACGCGGCCGCCTGCGTGGGCACGCGGAGTGCGCGGCCGCGTTGACGCAACACACGAGTGCGCCGCACGACGCCGGCGACCGGGCAAACGGGCGCACGGGGCGTGGCCGCTCAGAGCCGCGGCCACGGCACCCGGCACGTCGGCGGGTTACACTGGGCGTCGCCGGGGAGCAACGCCGTGATCTGCCCGTACTGCTCGAAGGACAACGACAAGGTCATCGACTCCCGCTCGGCCGAGGCGGGGCGGGTCATCCGCCGTCGCCGAGAGTGCGTCGCGTGCGAGCGCCGCTTCACCACCTACGAGCGCGTCGAGCAGACCACACGCCTCATGGTCATCAAGAAGGACGGCTCCCGCGTGCCCTTCAGCCGGGAGAACATCGCCCGCGGCGTCGCCGCCGCCTGCGGCAAGCGGGCCATCGCCGAAGACGCCAAGGCCCGCATCGTGGACCAAGTCGAGGACGAGGTCAGCCGCGAGTTCGACCGCGAGGTCCCCTCCAGCGAGATTGGACGGCGGGTCATGGGCAAACTCCGCGAGATCGACGAGGTCGCGTACATCCGCTTCGCCTCCGAGTATGAGCAGTTCAAGACGCTGAGCGACTTCATCCACGAGATCCAGGAGATGGCCGGTCGTCCCAAGAACGACACGACGCAGCAGAGGCTGTTCTGAGGTGGTTGCCGGGGGTTCTCTGATGTGGTCGATCTGAGAGGGCTGCGCTGATGGCTGGGCGCTTCGACGTCATCGTGCTTGGTGTGGGCACGATGGGGGCCGCCGCCTGTCGCGCGCTCGCGGAGCGTGGCGTGCGGGTGCTGGGGCTCGACGCGCGGGCCATCCCCCACGAGGCAGGCTCGCACCACGGTCAGTCCCGCCTGTTCCGCCTCGCCTACTACGAGCATCCGGACTATGTGCCGCTGCTCAAGCGCGCCCACGCCCTGTGGCTCGAGATGAACCAGCGGGCCGGTGCCGACGTGTTCCGGCAGACCGGGGCGGTGTTCGCGGGGCCGCCGGAGGGCGAACTGGTTCCGGGGTCTCTTGCGAGCGCGCGGGCGCATGGCCTGGCGCATCGCGACCTGGATGCCGCCACGCTGCGCCGCGAGTTCCCACTGTTCGCCCTCCCCGAGCGGTTCGTGGGCCTGTGGGAGCCCACCGCCGGCTATGTCGCGCCCGAACTGGCCGTGGCGACGATGGCCGAGCAGGCGATGGTCGCCGGGGCCGAGATCCACGGGCATGAGCCCGCCGTGCGATGGTCGGCGATGCCGCCCTGCGTGCGCGTCGAAACAACGCGCGGCGTGTACGAGGCCGGCTCGCTCGTCATCGCGGCTGGCGCGTGGTCGGGCAAGGTCATGCAGCATCTGGGCGTGCCGCTCGTGGTCACGAGGCAGGCGCTGCTGTGGACCGACCCCACACGCCGCGACCGGTTCACGCTCGGACGATTCCCCTGCTGGGCGGTCGAGGCTCCAGATGGCCACGCCTACTACGGCTTCCCCATCGACGAGCGCGGACCAGGGCTCAAGTCCGCCCGTCACTGGCGGGCCACGCCCACCGACCCCGACCACGTCGATCGCACCATCACGACCGCCGATGAGCAAGAGGTCCGCGGCTTCCTGCGAGCGCACTTGCCCGCCGGCGACGGCCCGACCCTCGCGGTGCGGACGTGCCTGTACACCAACTCGCCCGACCTGCACTTCGTCATCGGCCTGCATCCCGGGCACACCAACGTCGCCGTCGCTTGCGGCTTCAGCGGGCATGGCTTCAAGTTCGCCCCGGTGATCGGTGAGGTTCTGGCCGACCTTGCCACGCGCGGCACGACCATGCACCCGATCGGGCTCTTTGATCTCCAGAGATTCGCTTGACAGGAGATTGTGGTTAGTGTAAACTAACTTGTGACTGGAGGTGGCTCTTGTCGCAGGTTCCCTTGCATCACCGCGTCGAAGCCCTGGAGCGCAGGCTGAGCGCCATCGAGGACGTGCTGGGAGCCTTGGCCGGGCGATCGTTACGTCTCGAGCATCCGGCGTCGGACGCGTCTGTCGCGCCCGAGCCAGTTCGCGTCGATGCACCGATTGCGGCGATGCCGGACACCGCCTCGCTCCAGCCCGCAGGGTGTTCGCCCCAACCTCCAACTTCACCGATGCCGTCCTATTCGGTGCCACAGCCGCCGTCGAGTTCCGTCTTCAACCCCGCCAAGGCTGTCGTCGTGAAAGACTCGATGGGCGCAACCCAGTCCCGCTGATTCGCTCCACCGCCGCCGGGGTCACCGAGCCCAGCGAATCCGGAGCGTGTCGAGAGCGTCAAAGGACACCCCCGACTTCTGACAGTTCTCTCGAATCGTGTCCACCTTGGCTCTGTACCACGCTGCCTGCGAGGTCATTAGCAGGAACAGCAGCAGCATCGCAACGCCCGCCCACCAATGGGAGCGGAGCTTCCTCCGAAGCCGATCCCGTTCGATGACCAATTCCGTCAGTTGCACCTGATCCACGCGTGATCCATTCGATAATGGCCCGCCCCTGGGCAACGCTGCATCCTGCAAAGGCCAGGGCGACAGCCCCGGCCAAAGCCCGCAGCGTACCCGGAATGGACCGCGAACGGCTCACTTGCGGCGTCCCTTTCTGGTGAAGAACCACAGAGCCAGACCGCCCACCACAACCAGCGGCATCGACGCGGACAGCGAACCACCTGGCACGCCAGTTTTTGCGGCGGATGCCACGCCCCGCTTGAGTCGGCGGTTCCGCCTGGTCAACTGGTTGACGCGCGGAACCGACAGGGCAGAACGCCGCTTTTGGAGACGAAGCGCCTGAGCCATGCGCTGAGCATTCGACCTCACTTCACTTCCTCCCCAGCAAGACCAGCGCCACCACACCGAGTGCGGCGGGAATCGCCCATGTCGGCAACGACGCTGCCGGCGGCGGCGGCTCAAGGGCCTTGGGAGCATCGCTGCGGCCCGATGGGCCGGCCTCGGCGTCCTCGGGCTCGCGGTCGTGAAGGCCGTCGTGTACGACATGGCTGGCGTCGCGCTCGCATGGCGCGTCGTGGTGTTCATGGCGCTTGGCGCGATCATGCTCGGGGTGGCCGCGGTGTACGCGAGGCTCCAGAAGCCCGAGCCGTCGTCCGGGCCGACCCCGACCTGAGCAACGCCCCCAGCGGATGCGGCTACACCTTGCGCACCCCACAGGTCGAGCGCCTCGGGCGCAGGTGCTCCCGTTATGTCCCATGCAGAGTTCGACTCCTACGAGTTGGCGTTTCCGCTCCGACGTGCAACGATCCGAGCCCCCGGCGGGAGCCGGGCGGTCGAGTTGCTCGGGTCCAACGAGCGATCGGCGGCCAGTGGCCGCCCGCGTCTGATCGAAACGCGGCCTCACTCCACCCTCAACCCCTCGCGTACCCGTTCCGCCGCCACGCCCGCAATCCCGATCACCTTCTCCGCCGCACTCGCCCCGCTCAGCACCGTCACCGCCGATTTCTTCACCCCCACCGCCTTCGCGATCAACGCACACACCGCCCGATTCGCCTTCCCATCCTCCGGCGCGGCCGCCACCCTTATCTTCACCCGGTCCCCCAGCACCCCCGCGATCTCATTGCGTGAAGCCCCGGGCACAACCTTGACGGCCACACGCACCCCGCCTTGGCCGTCGTCATCAATCGGTGGCATGTGGCGTCCAAAGGGAGGTGCCAAGGCGGCAAGCGATTGCGGTGCCAAGGTACCCAGGTGCCCAGGGCGCGGCCCGGACCCGCTTCGGAGCCTTCGTGCCCCAACACCTCGTCACCCCGACACCCGCACGCTTGCCCCACCGTCACCCCCCAATCATACGAACACATCCCAAGCACAATCGTCATTTCCCGCAACTCCCACCGTTCCCACGCGAACAACCTCTCGACTTACCGGCCCATCTACCCGATCATGTCGGGTCCATCGCGATGCGCTCGCCGCGCTGCGGCCCGCACCCGCCTCGCCCACCCCCAACCACTCTGGAGAGAGTGCCCATGCCCCATCGCTTCCGCCTCGTCGCACCCTGGGCCATGGCCCTCGTCGCCTCCACCGCCTCCGCCCAGCTCCAGCCCCGGGAAGTCCTGGTTGTCTACGACTCGCGCAGCGCAGACTCCCGCAACGTGGCCGAGTACTACGCCGGCTCCGCAAAGGTTCCCGGCGGCGTCGGCAACCTTCCCGGTATCCATCCCGACGTCAACGTCTACAACCTCCAGCAGGCCGGCCAGTTCCTCGCCCTCCCCGGCGGCTGCACCTACACCGAGTTCACCACCCGCATCCGCGACCCCATCCGCGCCCACCTGCTCGCCCAGAATCTCCAGACCCAGGTCCGCTGCCTGGTCATGACCAAGGGCCTGCCCCACCGCATCGACGACACCGACGTCCCGGGCCTGGGCGACAACCCGGGCCAGTGGGTCAACGAGTTCAACGCGGGCGACGCCACCGCCGCCTCCATGTGCGCCGACCTCTCCTTCCTCTGGCAGAACCTCACCGCCGGTGAGGCCGGCGCGGGCGGCGACAGCCGCGCCGACGGCTTCATCCTCAACCCACTCTGGAAGTCCACCTTCCCCGCCACCACCTTCACCAACGCCCACGCCCGCATCACCAACAAGGCCTGGATCGCCTTCGTCGGCACCGGCCAGGGCTGGACCACCTCCCCCTCCGCCCTCCCGCCCCAGCGCCTCACCCAGGGCGACATCATGCTCGTCTGCACCCTCGACGGGCACACCGTCGCAGACGTCAAGGCCATGATCGACCGCGCCCAGAACGTCGTCTTCAACGTCAACACCGCCGCCTTCATCTTCGACGAATCCGGCAGCAACGGCCTCAACGACGCCGGCACCAACACCGAGTTCGACAACCTCGCCCCCGCCGCCACCCGCTTCACCGACGACTACGAGTCCTCCCGCGACCGCCTGGTCAACGACCGCCGCTTCGACCCCGCCAAGGTCTTCTACAACGCTGGCGATGGCGACACCAACTTCCTCGTCGGCCCGAACGTCAACTACGGGGGCCAGGGCGTCGTCATCACCAACCCCATCCTCTCGCTCGTCCACTTCGGCGCCAACCACAGCGGCAACAAGCCCGGCGGCACCGCCGGAACCACCTACGCCACCTCCTTCAACTACGCCCCGGGCGCCTTCTTCTGCACCATGGAATCCTTCAACGGCCGCGCCTTCGGAGGCCTGGGCGAGCTCGGCCAGGAAGGCGCCGCCGACTTCATCGCCGCCGGAGGCACCTTCGCCATCTGCAACGTCTGGGAGCCCTTCGCCAACTTCACCGCCGACGCCGACCTGGTCGTCCGCTCCTTCATCCTGGGCAACATGACCTGGGTCGAGGCCGCGTACACCGCCATCCCCTGCCTCTCCTGGCAGCAGATGATCGTCGGCGACCCGCTCTCCCGCCCCATCCGCTCGGTGGAAGACATCGACAACGACGGCGACGTCGACCTCGACGACCTCTACGCCTGGCACGCCAACCCCACCGACCTCAACCGCTCCGCCACCGTCGACGCCGTCGATCTCGACATCCTCCAGACCGCCGTCCGCGGCTGGGACCACTACAACGTCCGACGCTGATCCCCCCTCCGCGTGCGGAGCAAGTGCCCGAAAGGCTCGGCGATGCGACCGGAGGGGGTGTGCACCGTGCCACCGACTCACCACGGCTCAGCGGGGTTCGCCGGTGCCGATCAGCCCGAAACCACGCGAGAGCCGCGACGCTCGACCAAGCCGCAAGGGCGACAACGTCTGGCAACATAAGTGACCTGTACACCCCCCGAAGCGGCCGACACTTGCCGAC
>Ga0163155_10003929_pt1 | contig 15632 bp, 13 predicted proteins | sample OliLakLV19SP4G1_FD_148611 | JGI IMG/M metagenome (GOLD analysis project Ga0163155, IMG submission 148611) | Freshwater microbial mat bacterial communities from Lake Vanda, McMurdo Dry Valleys, Antarctica - Oligotrophic Lake LV.19.SP4.G1 | ecosystem: Environmental > Aquatic > Freshwater > Lake >... | reverse complement strand
AGATAGACCCTCTGGGGTTGCTGTAAATCAGGCTCGTCAATTGGTGTCTTTTCACGGTTGAAAGGTTTGAAGATTGCTCACAAGAGATACGGCGCTTAAAGGTCAGTCGCTGAATTAAGAATCCCCGCGCGTTCACGCCGGGGAGTGTCAAGTAGACGGAAACTCGCCGCCAGCGGTGGCTCAATATCTCCAGGCGCAGGCGGCACGGCATCCCTTTCTGACGCTGATGCGACAGGAGCGCTACCTGCGGTCGAATCAGGCGCGCAATTTGGCGCTGGCATTCATCCCCGCTAGTCCTGCTGGCGAGGCTGTCACCCCTGCCGCCAACTACGTGGTGTTTTTGGATAACGACGTGGTGGTGCATCCCGGCTGGCTGGGGACGTTAGTAGCTAGCGCCGAGGCCAACCAAGCGGCGATCGCGGCTCCACTAATTTTGCAAGGGCAACCGACCGCACCTAATCTTGAAATTCATGTGGCGGGGATTGCGACCAAATTTCATCCTCGCCCTCGCGGCAAGCGCTGGTTTGAACAAAAGCAGCTGTTTTGTGGAGCCAAGCTACAGGCTGTAGAACCAGCCGCACTTCAGCCTGCCGTAGTCGATGCGGTCGAGTTTCACAGTTTGCTGATCCGGCTCGACTATCTCGACCGGGTGAACTTAGACGACCAGTTTGACAGCCTCGCCAGCCACACTGATCTGTGCTTTCAAGTAGCGGCTCTGGGCGGCAAAATTTTGATTGAACCCCGCTCTCAAGTTACGTTTTTAAATCCCAAGCACATCCCTCTGTTTGAGCGGTCTGACCTAGCCTTTTATCGGTTCAAATGGAACGAAGCCTATACGGTTAAGACGTTTACCCACTCGCTCAAAAAGTGGAAATTAGCAGCCGATGACCCTAGCCTTTGGTCGATCTGGAAATGGGTGATTGAGAATCGCCAAATTCCGGCGCGGCTGGCCACAGCAGAGGGCAGTTGGGGGCGGCGATCGCTTCAGTTTGCCCAGCAGCGTCGCTGTCCGGGCTGGCTGCGGATGGCAATTGAGGACACTGTTCTGCGCCTCAACTTCCCGGAGGCTGGAATTTCTGCCTCCCTAGTCATAGATCAGCCCGTTGCTGCCATCGGTTCCACCCAATTTTGAGGCGATCGCCGCCTGAGTCCTCAACTCTGAATCTTTTATGGCATCTCTTGTTTCGGTTGTGATCACAGCCTTTAATCAAGCGCTTTATCTAGAGCAGGCAGTGCAGAGCGTCTTAGCCCAGCCCTACTCTGCGATCGAGTGCCTGATTGTAGACGATGGCTCTACCGATACCACCCGTCAGGTCGCCGAGCGGCTAGTGCAGGAAAATTCTAGTCCCAAAACCAGTCTGACCTATCACTATCAGCCCAATGGCGGGGTCGCGGCGGCTCGTAATTTGGGCGTGCGCTTGGCCGTGGGAGAGTGGATTCAATTTTTGGACGCCGATGACTGGATTGCCCCTGACAAAATTCAGCGTCAGCTTAATCAGGCGGCGAGCTATGCCGCAACGGTGGGAGCTGCGGACATTGTGCTGTATTCCGACTATCAGCGGGTCTATCAGCAGGCCGATGAGCGGGTAGATGAGCGGGCAGATGAGGAGAAGATGGAGCAGGAGCAGGTAGAGCCAGACTCGATCCAGACCCGAGCGGCGGCGCAGATCTGCACCGTAGGCCAGCTTGATGCTCAAACCCTGATGGCTCGGCTGTTAATTTGCCCCGATCGCTTAGCGTCGTCTCCCTTCCCGCTGCTGCAACAGGCGATGCTGCTAAAGCGCGCGCTGCTGGTGCAAACGCCCTTTGATCAAACGCTGAAAGCCTGTGAAGATCGGATGCTGGCGTTGACGCTGCTGGTGCAGGAGGTGCCGTTTATCTACGTGCCGATGGTGGCCGCCTTTTACCGGAAGCATGCGGCCAATATGACCGACAACCGATCGCTGATGCGGGACTCCTATGCGCTGTATTTTAAACAAGTGGGCGATCGCTATCCTCAGCTGCGATCGCTCTACCAGCCCAGCCTTCAGCACTTGCTCGAAACCACATTGGAGGAGCGCGATCGCCTGCATTTTGAGTCATTTAGCCAGCTGGCTGAGTTTCCGGTGGGGCTGTGGGGCGGCAAACTGCGGCTGGCTCATCCCCTAGCGCTAAAGCTGCTGTATGGGCTGCGGCAGATCATCCCCAGTTTTTTACTCTATGAACGCTATCGGGATCCTCGTTCCCAACGATGGCTGGCTATTCTTTCCCAGTTCTGGCTTCAGCTGCGCAGATGGCTGCCTCTGACTCAGCTGCAATGGCGATCGCCCCTCCCCCATGACCCCACCACCCCACCGCGCTAACGGATTGTCTAGAGCCGCCACCGCTCTAACTCCGCTCAAGGTATCGCTGGTCGTAAGTGACTTGGCAGGCGGAGGAGCCGTTCGGGCATTTTTGCTGGGGCAGGTCTTGCAAAAATTGGGCTATGAGGTTGAAGTGGTCGGCTTTTTGTTTGGCTCGGCGCTTTATGCGGTGCCGCCGGACGGCATGGCGATCAAGGCCATCCCAGGGTGCGACTATCCCGAATTTCTCGGCGCTGCTCGCATCCTGTTAAACACCCTGAGCGGCGATCTGCTCTATGCGGTGAAGCCTAAACCTACTAGCTTTGGGCTAGCTCTACTGCACCGATTGCGCTGCCGCCGCCCTCTGTTGCTAGATATGGACGACTGGGAACTGAGCTGGCACGGCGGTGAGTCATGGCGCTATGCGCCGTCACCTCAGCAATTTGCCCGCGATGTCTTGAAACCGGGCGGAGCGCTGCGATTCCCGGATCATCCACTTTATTTGATGGGAATGGAGCGCTTGGTGGGGTGGGCTGATGCGCTAACGGTGGATACAACGTTTTTGCAGCAGCGGTTTGGGGGCGTGTACTTGCCCAATGGCAAAGATACTGATTTGTTTGATCCGCAGGCTTACGACGCGATCGCCAGCCGTCAGCGCTATGGTCTGGCCCCCTACCGAGTCCTGATGTTTCCAGGAGCGCCGCGCCCGCACAAGGGATTAGAAGACCTGTTAGTGGCATTAGAGCAATTGAACCAGCCCGACCTGCGCCTGGTGATTGTGGGTGGCAATCCCTACGACGACTATGACGATCGCCTCATGCAGCAATGGGGACGATGGATCATCAAGCTACCCAAATTTGCGGTGAATGAAATGCCTGCGGTGCTCGCGGCAGCCCATGTGGTGGTGGTGCCCCAGCGCGATACGGCGATCGCCCGTGCCCAGTTTCCGCTGAAGCTAACCGACGGCATGGCCATGGCAAAACCAGTGCTTTCGACCCGCGTTGGCGATATTCCAATGATTGTGGGCGATACTGGCTATTTGGTCGATGCCAATGCCCCCGATCAGCTGGCGGCTCAAATTCAATGGATTTTTGACCACCCCGCTGAGGCCAGCCGCAAAGGGCTGGCTGCCCGTGCCAAATGTGTTGAGTCCTACAGCACCACGGCAATGGCGATCGTCCTCGCCCCAATTCTTGAGACAATGGGCAAACGGTTGGCTCAATAAATTTTATCTAGTAAAAGACGGCGTACGTTTAGCGACCGTAGGGCGGGCATCTTGCCCGCGCAGGCTGGAAGCCTGCACTACGAACAGTAGGCTTTACGCCTCAGACTACTAGTTTGCTCTATTAAAAATCTATAAAAACTAGTGCCCGTACCCGCCATGGCCCCTAACCGCTTACTGCTCCGCATTGCTCAACGCTATCCCATGTGGATGGCGCTGACGGTGATACTGGGCTTGGCGGGAGCTATTTTTAACGGGGTGAGTACGGCGCTGATGGTGCCGGTGCTGTTGAGCTTTTTGGAACAGGGCGTGGCGGTAGCAGGAATGCCGCCGATGATCCAGCAGTTGCTAGCTCCGTTTGATCGCCTCCCCGACGAGTGGCGGTTGCTGGTCATGGCCGGGGCAATTGTGCTGCTGCTGGGATTGAAAAATGGTGCAAGTTATGCCAATACCCTGGTTTCGGGTGCCCTCAAGCGGGTGTTGGTGACCGATTTGCGGGAGGAGGGGTTGCGGCTGGTGTTAGAGGTCGATTTAGATTTCTATAGCCAAACCAGTTTGGGAGACACGGTGAATCGGCTCAACGTGGAACTAAACCGTTCGGTGGTAGCCGTGACCACAGCGGTGCGATCGGCTACGACGGTATTGACAATTGCGGTGTTTGTGGGGCTGTTGCTGGCCTTGTCGTGGCCGTTAACTCTGGCAGCAGGGCTGCTCTTGGGCGGGGTCACCTGGCTCAACCAATTTGGCATGGCGCGGGCACGGCAGCTCGGGGAGCAGCTGTCGGAAACGTCGAAAGTCTATTCGATTAATTTGATGGATGTATTGACGGGGATGCGGCTGGTGCGGGCAACTGCAACCGAGCGCCAGGAGTATGCCCGCTTGCGGCAGCTGGTGCGGGCGCGGGAGCAGGCCGAGTTTCGCTCCATGGCCAGCGCGGCGGCGATCGCCCCCGTTAGCGAAATCACAGGCGTGATTGCCCTGATTGGGATCGTATGGCTAGGGCGAACCTTCCTCGCCACTCAGCTCGAAGCCCTTTCGACGGTGCTATTGACCTATTTGCTGCTAATTTTTCGCCTGCTGCCGCTGCTGTCTCAGTTCAATACAGCCCGCAATCAGGTGGCCAATGGCATGTCGAGCGTGCTGCTAACTGAGGCATTTTTGCAGCGGCAAGACAAACCCTTTATGGTAAATGGCGATCGCCCTTACACGGGTTTACAGCAAGGCATTCACCTCAGCCAAGTGTCGTTTCACTATCGGAGGCAATCCCAGACTGTCCTGACAGATGTAGAGCTATACCTGCCGCGCGGGACGACGCTGGCGCTGGTGGGGGCGTCGGGAGCCGGGAAATCGACCCTAGCCGATTTGCTGCCACGTTTCTATGACCCCACTGCTGGGACAATTTTGATCGATGGCATTGATCTGCGAGCGTTTGAGATGCGGTCGCTGCGGCGAGCGATGGGGATCATTAGCCAGGAAACCATTTTGTTTAATGCGTCGGTGCGTGACAACATTGCCTACGGAGTGGCAGATGCCACCGACCAGGAGATTTGGGATGCCGCCAAGTTAGCCAACGCCGATGAGTTCATTACGCAACTGCCCCACGGACTCAACACGCCGATTGGCGATCGCGGCGTTCTGCTTTCCGGCGGGCAGCGGCAGCGGTTGGCGATCGCCCGTGCCCTATTGCAAAATCCAGAAATTTTGATTTTGGACGAAGCCACCAGCGCCTTAGATACAGTATCGGAACGACTGGTGCAGCAAGCGCTGGAAACCCTGAGTCGCGATCGCACCACCCTGGTAATCGCCCACCGCCTGTCAACAGTCCAAAAGGCTGAACAAATTGCCGTATTAGATCAAGGGCGCGTCGTAGAGCGGGGCACCCATAAGCAACTGCTGAAGCAAGGAGGCTACTACACCCGCCTGTGCGCGATGCAGTTTGCCGATGGAGCAATGCCCACCGAAATCAATGCCACCCACAGTCAACTGACTAGTCCGCCAACTGCCCGCCGTCAGGTGGCGCAGCGCTCCTACGAAATTCGTAATCGGCTCAATACCCTGATTGGCTCCTTACGCCTCATGCTAGACGACATGATTACAGACGCCAGTGAACGGGATGAGCTGATCGAAGAGGCGTATGACTCAACCTTGAGCGTTCTCAAAAGCCTGGAAGCGCTGGAACATGAGCAGGAAACTGGCATTGATTAACAGCCGCGCTGCAACAGGCAGATGGCACGCTCACTTTTGATAACGGCACTCTGACGAGTAATGTCACCTCTCCGGTGGGAGATTTGGTGGGAACCTACAATCTGGTTGATTGGCTCAATCAAGCTGCCGCAGACTTGCAAGACGTGAACGACTCCCGACTCTGATTGCAAGCGATCCAGAGCGGGCTTCGCGCTTCGTTCGGTAGCTATTGCAGGAACCGTCAGCGCGCAGACACGGGCGAACCCACCGCGTAGTTGACAAGAGATCGGACAAGGCCGTATTGCCAACCATGTCTATATATAGCATGAAAACCTTGCTCCATATGGATTCTGCTCGTTTCCTCTATCTCAGCCTCTCTCGCCTACGGCATTGGTCGGATGAGTGCCGTCACCTCGTTTCTCGTTCCGAGACGCTACGCGAACGCATTCTTTAAGGGCGTTCAACTGGGTACAGGTAGAGCGCGGGGCTGCTGCTGATAAAGCTCAACAGACGTACACCAGTTTGCGATAATCACAAAGACTCACCTTCTCACTACCTTTTCCAGGAATTTTGGCATGGACGTTAAAGCAGCGATCGCCTATGAAGCGGGTCAGCCCTTTACCATTGAAACGGTTCAGCTAGAAGGGCCGCAAGCGGGCGAGGTGCTGGTGGAAATTAAAGCCACTGGCGTTTGCCATACCGATGCCTATACGCTGTCGGGCAAAGATCCCGAGGGGCTATTCCCGGCAATTTTGGGGCACGAGGGTGCAGGGGTCGTGGTCGAAGTGGGCGCAGGGGTGACGTCGGTCAAACCGGGCGACCATGTAATTCCGCTCTACACGCCTGAATGCCGCACCTGTGACTATTGCCTCAGCCGCAAAACCAATCTGTGTCAGGCAATTCGCTCCACCCAGGGCAAAGGACTCATGCCCAACGGCACTAGTCGGTTTTCGACTGGCGGTAAGATGATCCATCACTATATGGGCACCTCCACCTTTGCCAACTACACCGTACTGCCTGAAATTGCTGTCGCCAAAATCCGCGAAGATGCGCCGTTTGAGCAGGTCTGCTACATCGGCTGTGGCGTCACAACGGGCGTAGGCGCAGTGGTCAACACCGCCAAAGTGGAACCGGGTGCAAATGTGGTGGTATTTGGATTGGGCGGCATTGGGCTAAACGTGATCCAGGGCTGTCGCCTGGTCGGTGCCAATATGATTGTGGGCGTCGATTTGAACCCGCAGAAAAAGGTATTGGCTGAACAGCTCGGCATGACCCATTTTGTTAACCCTAGTGACGTTGAGGGCGACCTGGTGGCTCATTTGGTGGAATTAACCAACGGTGGAGCCGATTACAGTTTTGAGTGTATTGGCAATGTCAATGTGATGCGGCAAGCGTTGGAATGTTGCCACAAAGGCTGGGGTGAGAGCATCATCATTGGCGTGGCGGGGGCGGGGCAAGAAATCAGTACGCGTCCGTTTCAGCTGGTGACGGGGCGTGTCTGGAAAGGCTCGGCCTTCGGTGGCGCTAGAGGTCGCACTGATGTGCCCAAAATTGTGGATTGGTACATGGACGGCAAGATCAATATTGATGATTTAATCACTCATGTGATGCCAATTGAGCAGATTAACGACGCCTTTGATCTAATGCACCGGGGCGAAGGAATTCGCACCGTACTCACGTTTTAGGAAAAGTGCGACAGGGTGTATCGGTGTAATTTATCCAGTGGTAGTGTTCCCATGTCAGCAGCCTTGACGCTTCGGTCTGAAAACGCCTGCTTTGGCGGTACGGTTGGGTTTTATAGCCACCCGTCTACCGTCTGCAATGGCGAGATGCGATTCTCGATTTACCTGCCGCCCCAGGCCAGTGCTGGCAGTGTACCCGTGCTGTATTTTTTGTCGGGGCTAACCTGCACCGAAGAAAACTTTATGGCCAAGGCCGGGGCGCAGCGGTTTGCGGCCAAGTATGGACTAATACTGGTGGCACCCGATACCAGTCCGCGCGGCGCTGGCATTCCCGGTGAAGACGATGCCTGGGATTTTGGCACGGGGGCAGGTTTTTATGTAGATGCGATCGCAGAACCGTGGCGATCGCACTACCGCATGTACTCTTACGTCACCGAGGAACTGCCTCGCTTAATTGCCGACCAGTTTCCAGCCGACCCCAGCCGTCAGGGGATTAGCGGCCACTCTATGGGGGGTCATGGCGCGCTGATCTGTGCCCTCAAAAACCCAACACGCTACCGCTCTGTATCTGCCTTTGCCCCGATCGCCGCCCCTATGCAGTGCCCTTGGGGACAAAAGGCTTTCAGCCATTATTTAGGTACAGATCAAGCCACCTGGCGCGCTTACGATGCCACCGAACTGGTGCAAACGACTCAGCTCAATTTTCCCATCCTGATTGATCAGGGCATGGCAGACTCATTCCTCACCACCCAGCTCATGCCCGATTTGTTTGCAGCGGCCTGTGCCCGCGTCGGACAACCGCTGACCCTGCGCCGCCAAGAGCGCTACGACCACAGCTACTATTTTATTAGTACTTTTATTGAACACCACCTGAAGCACCACGCCGAAGCGCTTTTATAGAGAATTTCCATGACACCAGAACCAGCAGAAGGGCGACCTCCCCTGTCTATTAATCCGCCACCCGAGTACGAAATGAAGTTGCTCAACGCGATGGCGTTTTTTCTGGGGCGTAACGTAGAAGCCCAGGCCACAGCAGCGCTAGCGATGTATCTGCGGCAAAACTGCGATCGCCTCCTCACTCAGTGCGAGTTCTACGCCCGCAAAGCCGACCTAGACAAATACGAACTGTTGGATCTAATTACCGACGATCGCGATCGCGCCGTGGCTTTATTGCAGACCCTTGCCCCTGTCCATCACCCAGATGACGGCCCCGATGTATTCGAGCCATCGTAGCCTAGGGCGCGGTAGCTCTACAGCAAATCGGTAAATACCGAAGATATAGAGTGCTCTATAAAGAACCTGTAAAAGAATTATCCATCCGGAAGGTTTACTAAAATTTTTGCCTAAGATGTGAACACACGAGTTGTGCTCTAGACTACCCCCGGACAGACACGCTCCTCTAATCTTTGACTGTTTGCGCCCCTAAGTCTGTGGTTCCACTTCAAATCCCAATTGCACAAACTACTGGTCACCGCAAACCAATGAATTATCAGCGCGTCTCCCCTTGGGTTAGTTTGGCCACTGCTGGCATTTTGGCTATTTTGTCTGCTCCTGCAAATGCAGCATCCGTCTCATTTTCACCGTTTTCGTTTAAGACAAATTGGACAGGTTCTTCGCCCAAGGGCAACGTCATGTTGCAGTCTGTCAACTATGGCGGCAACAGCCACAGCAATTTTGGCCTCGTTAGCGGTGCCAATTTGCTATATAACGATCTGCGCACCGTTAAGGGCACGGGCGCTGCTAGCTCTGACATGGGCGATAATGCCACTGTGGGCATCAGACAAGAAGTGGCCACCAATTCCAGCATTGTTGCCTCTTTAGGCAACCTCAACTTGAACAGCATCATTGATACCGAAGACAAAGGTCGCTTTGTGATGGATCTGTTCTTTACCCAGGCAAGCGATCGCTTTTTGTTCTGGGAACGCGGCATGAACAGCAAGATGCTAGTTGAAGCGCTAGACGACACGGGTAGCGTCTTGAGCAGCTACCTATTCAACAGCAACAACAGCCAGTATGCGGGGTTCGGCATTGACACCAAAGAAATCACTGACACGCAGAAGGTTGGTTCTCAGGGATTATTGCTGAACGGTGCCACCTCTAAGCGGCTGCGCCTGACTGCCAGCGGTGCGGTGTCAAACGGGCCTGACTTCAAGGTCGTTTCCACCCCCGTCCCCGAGCCTGCCACCATTGTGGGTACCTTGCTCGCGGCTGGTGCGGCTTTATCGGCTCGTCGCAAAAAGCAGCAGGCTACAGAGGCCGAAGCTTAGGCTTCTGTAAAGCGTAATCGGAACGCCCACGGTAGGGGATTGGCAGTGCCAATCCCCTACCGATGTTTAACCACCACACATCTATTTGATTAAATTAATATCAGTTTGAGCTGCAATCTTTAAGGGGGCGATCGCCTGTTTGTAGGCCACCCAACCGCCCAGCTCTGAGATATCGAGCCAGCCATATTTTTCTACCAGATCGCGAGGATAGAAAAACGCCGTCACGACCTCGTTATCCGCCAAAATCACATCCGTTGGATACATGTGAGGCGGTTCATTGGAGCAGAGATAATCGAACTGCTCTGACGTCATTTCGTAAACCTCACCCGGAATCGAAACGCCACCTGCATCCACCTGGTAAATGCCAGGGTGCCAGCCATTCTCAACGGAATGAATCCGGTAGAGCGGCTTGGTGTTGGCTTCTCGCAAAAAAGTAGCAGATTGGAGATTTTGATGATCGGGCTGTCCCCGCAGAGCAGACCCACAAATGAAGACTCGTGGCATAAATTTATCAGGGTTCTAATTTGTCAGGGTTCTGAAGAATTGGGGATGATGTCAAGTTGAAACACTTCACGGGAGACGCGGGATCGGCTAGCCGCTAAATGGGTTTGAATCGACTGCACGGCCTTTGCCAGATCCGCTGCTTCGCCCGATTGCCGACTTTGAACAATCGCTTGATAGATGTCTCGATGCTCGCTGCGCACCTCTAGCACTCGGGGGTTGTGGCGAGTTGTTTGAACCCGCAGCAGCGTCATCTGATCAAACACCTGATCTAACAAGGAAACGAGCCAGTGATTACCAGAGCTTTCGGCAATTAGACGATGGAAGTGGTAATCCAAATCCAGCATCTGCGGATTGTATTGGTGGGCGTCGCGATCGCTGTTCAACTGCTCTGCCTGCATCACCAACGACTCCAAATCGCTTAATTGGCTAGCGGTGGCATGGTTGCAGGCTCCTTGCACTGCCAGCTGCTCCAAGGCCAATCGACAGTCATAGAGATAGCCCACATCTTCCACAGAAAGAGTCGCCACCTGCAACCCGCCACCCGCCGCCGCGATGATCAAAGTATCTCGCTGCAGCTGCCGCATGGCTTCTCGAATGGGGGTGCGACTAACCTGCAATTGCTCGGCGAGTTGGGTTTCAACCAGATGCTGACCAGGAGGAAGCTCGCCAGAGAGAATGCTGGCGCGCAGGGCGTCGTAGGTCTGCTCGTAGAGCGATTTGTGGCGCTGTACTGACGAGGACGACAGGGTCAAGCGATATGCTCCTAGCCGTTTTGGTATGCAGTATACAGTATCTAAGATATTTTACGGTCAGCTGGTTTTATGTATTCAAAGGAACATTTTGCCGGAGAATTTATGTATACAGTATGCAGTGCGCGAGGATAAATGTAACATTTGGATTTGCCACATACGACACTGCGATCGCCCAGCGAGCTGGGGATACTGAAAGCAGGTTCAGGCATGTAGGAAAGGTGAAGATGGCAGTTCTTTCTAAGATTTTGGTAGACGGCGATCGCCTGAATAAAAGCATTGACCGACTGGCCACAATTGGCAAGTTACCCAATGGCGACATTTGTCGGCTGGCCTTCACTCCCGAAGATTTGCAGGCTCGTTATCGCGTTCAGCAATGGATGATCGATGCAGGGATGGGCGTGCGCACCGACGCAGCAGGTAATTTGATTGGCCGCTATGAAGGTTTGGTGCCCGGTGCGCCGGCTCTAGCTACCGGTTCTCACATTGACACGGTGCCCTCTGGCGGGTCTTATGACGGGGTGTTGGGCGTGCTGGCTGGCATTGAGGTGGTGCGATCGCTGCGAGAGCAAAACCTGCGGCTGAAGCATCCGATTGAAGTGATTGTCTTTACCGATGAAGAAAGCAGCATGATTGGGGGACAGGGGATGGCGGGAACCGTGGTGCTAGAAGCTCCGGAGCGCTATCAACCCAAAATTGGCAAACCCATTCAAGACTGCTTAGACAGCATTGGCGGCGACTGGGATCATCTGCCTAGCGCCCGCAGAAGCCGCTCTGAAGTGGCTGCGTTTGTGGAACTACACGTTGAACAAGGCCCCGTGTTAGAGCAGGGCGGCGTGGAGATTGGGATTGTGCAGGGAGTGGTGGGGATGTTGCGCAAATCTATAACCATTACCGGGCAAGCGAATCATGCGGGCACAACGCCGATGGATGCTCGCCAAGATGCGCTCGTAGCCGCCGCCCAGGTGATTTTGGCAGTGCAGCAAACGGCGTTGAACCTGCCTAGCCAACCCGTCGCCACCGTAGGATTTCTCACGGTCGCACCCAACGCAGTCAACATTGTGCCTGGTCGGGTAGAGTTATCGATCGATCTGCGAGACTTATCGCAAGCTTGCTTGGATGCAATGATGACTCAGCTGCAATATGAAATGGCCGTGATTGCGGCAGCCACCCACACCCAAATTCACATGGCCTCTATCCTCTGCGTGGAGCCAACCCTGGCGGCATCATCGGTTCAACAGACCATCACCGTTGTTTGTCAAGAGTTAGGGCTGAGCTACTGTCACTTGCCCAGTCGCGCCGGACACGACGCGATGGAGATGGGGCGGATCACCGACATGGGGATGATTTTTGTGCCTAGTGAGGCGGGGTTGAGTCATTCTGGAGCAGAATACACCTCAGCTGAGCACTGTACTCAAGGCGCAAATGTGTTGCTCCATACCCTGCTGCACCTTGATCAAATCTATAAATGCTAAAGAAATTTCCACCAAAAGTTTGGAAGAAAAGTATTCTGCGACACAATTTACTGTTTCAAAACCCTCTGTACTGAGTGCAACCTATTTATTTAGATATTTAGAGCAATTGACCTAAGTAACGTCATACAATACCCATCAGCTGGATTGCCCTTAGCTCCCTTTCCTGCCCCTATGAACTCACCTCTATCCACTGCACCGATGGCGGATTCGTTACCCTCCTCGATTGTTGAGGCCACTGCTCAGGCGATCGCCGCCAATGCAACCGGGGTGACGCTACGAAATGTCACGAAGAAGTACGGTTCGGTTGTGGCGGTCGAAGGCATCAATTTGGATATCCCAGCGGGGTCTTACTGCTGCTTGCTGGGTCCCAGTGGCTGCGGGAAAACGACGACCTTGCGGATGATTGCAGGGCACGAAGATATTACCAGCGGCGATGTGTTGATTGGCGATCGCCGCGTTAATGACTTGCCTCCTGCCAAACGCAACACAGCCATGATGTTTCAGAGCTATGCGCTGTTTCCCCACAAAACCGTCTGGGAAAATATCGATTTTGGCCTGAAAATGAAAGACGTGCCGAAGCCAGAACGCGATCAGCGGATTGGCGAAATGCTCGAAATCGTTGGCCTGTCAAAATTTGCCAATCGCCAGCCCCAAAATCTCAGTGGTGGTCAACAGCAGCGAGCAGCTCTGGCGCGAGCGCTCGTTACCCGGCCTCAAGTGCTGTTGCTAGATGAACCCCTCAGCGCCCTTGACGAAAATCTCCGCGTCAAAACCCGAGGTGAACTGCGGCGCTTACAAAAGCAGTTTGGCATGACCTTTATTCAGGTAACGCACGGACAAGATGAAGCCTTTTCGCTGTCCGACCAAATTGTGGTGATGGACCACGGGCGGATCGACCAGGTGGGCACCCCTCCCGAAATTTTTGCCACGCCTGCCTCTCGGTTTGTGGCGCGGTTTGTGGGTGACAACAACATCTTCGTGGGCAAGGTCACCGAGGTGACGACTGGGATGCACCATCCGGCAGGCAATGCCGTGATTCGGCTAGAGGTAGAGCAAGTGGGTACGTTTTTGACCCGAGGCAAAGCGGCCAATGTGGGGATGACGGCAGCCTGCTCAGTGCGGAGCGATCGCCTCACCCTCCAACCCTACCCCCCCGCCGACCCCAGCGCTGCCAACCAAATCACGGCTCGCATCACCTCGATCGAATTCACGGGCTATATTACCCGGGTCTCTCTGATGCTGGAGTCTACAGGCGAGGAGGTTACCTACAAAGCCCGGAGCCACGATTGGGCGGCTCACCCAGCCCAAGAGGGGCAGCTTGTGGCTGTTGCCTGCGCGATCGATGACTGCATCTTTCTGCCGCACTAGCAGAGTTCTTCTAGAAAGTGTTCACATTAAACTCAATCATACCTATGACTAACTTATCTCGCCGCAAACTGATTAAAACTGGATTGGCTGCTGGAGCTGGTTTCGCGGTAGCTCGCTGTGCCTCTACAACCCCCGAAGCTCCAGTGGGAACACCTAACAATCCAGCTCCAGGGCCTGAAGTCAACGCCAACAAAACCAAAGACGTTACCTTGCGTTTGATCGGTACGGGAGTATCGCAGATCAATGAAATCCGCGATAAAGCACAGCAAGATCTAGGCTTCAAGCTCGATATGCGGGCGTTGAGTACTGAAGAAAACAACCAGATCGCGATCTCCCAGCCCAAGCAGTACGACATCTTTGACGGGGAATATTTCAGCTTGCCCCTGGTGGTGCCCTCCGGTAACCTACAGCCCATCGACATCAAAAAAATTAAGGACTACGACAAAATCGTGTCGTTCTTTACCACTGGCAAATTTGAAGGGTTGCCAGTCGAACAATCTCAAGGCACTGCGCCCTACCGAGTCCAGTACGTCACTGGGCCTGACTCGAAGGAGTTTTCTCCAACCCCGACCGACTCTGCGACCCTGATTCCCTTCCAATACAACGCTGATACGTTAGGCTACCGCCCCGACCTAGTGGGTCGCAAAATCGAAAGCTGGAAGGAGCTATTCGATCCAGCTTTCAAGGGGAAGACGTCGATTCTAGATATTCCCCAAATCGGCATTATGGATGCCGCAATGGTGGCAGAAGCGTCTGGGCTGATGACCTTTGTAGACAAGGGCAACATGACCAAAGAGGAAATCGACAAAATTACCGAAATCCTCAAAGATCAGAAGCAAAAAGGTCAGTTCCGGGCATTCTGGAAAACGTTTGATGAGTCCGTTAACTTGATGGCATCGGGTGAGGTGGTGCTGCAATCGATGTGGTCGCCTGCGGTCACAGCGGTGAAATCGAAGGGGGTGCAGTGCGTCTACGCTCCGATGAAAGAAGGCTATCGCGGCTGGGGTGGCGGGATTGGGCTATCGAAGAACCTGACGGGGATCAATCTGGATGCCGCCTATGAGTACATGAACTGGATGCTAGAAGGCTGGGTGGGTGCCTTCTTGGGCCGTCAGGGCTATTACAGCGCGGCTCCAGAGAATGCCAAGAAGTATATGTCTCAAGCTGAGTGGGACTTCTGGTACGAAGGTAAGCCCGCAGCAGAAGACATGATCGACCCGTTCGATAAAAAGCTGGAAGCTAAGGGTGCGGTGCGAGATGGCGGTTCCTTTAAGGAACGCTTTGGTAGCATTGTCTGCTGGAACTCTACCATGAAGGAAAATACCTACTTAGTCCAGAAGTGGAACGAGTTCATTGCTTCGTAATGCCCCTTGGGTAAGAAACGTGGCTGATTAACCCCACCCATGTAGGGGCTTGGCAGTGCCAAGCCCCTACACGGGAATTACAGCCAAGCCCCTACATAGGAATTACAGCTGATTAAATTTTCGTTCCTTAAGTCCTGTGTGAACGCCAGATTTTGCCTACAAATCACACGCAAAAATTAGCGTTCAAATCATCTTTAAACCAAGTCCACGTTGAGAACTGTAGTTTTAGCCCTCACCCCCAGCCCCTCTCCCAAAGGGCGAGGGGAGCCGGAAAAGCTTTCAAAGTCCCTCTCCCCAGGGAGAGGGCTTAAAGCCTTCGGCATACATGAAAAGGGTGAGGGAAACCTCTGAGTTTCAAATTAGACGAGGTTTAACTCGGTAAAAATTAACTCACTTCAAGCAGAGCAACCTTATGACAGCGAAAAGCTGGAAAGGTCTAGAAACCTATCTGCTAGTAGCACCCCAAACTCTGATCTTTCTTCTGTTTTTGGTGTTG
>Ga0163155_10003924_pt1 | contig 15637 bp, 5 predicted proteins | sample OliLakLV19SP4G1_FD_148611 | JGI IMG/M metagenome (GOLD analysis project Ga0163155, IMG submission 148611) | Freshwater microbial mat bacterial communities from Lake Vanda, McMurdo Dry Valleys, Antarctica - Oligotrophic Lake LV.19.SP4.G1 | ecosystem: Environmental > Aquatic > Freshwater > Lake >... | reverse complement strand
ACAAGTGGCGCGCGGTCCGCGACTCGTCCGCTGGCTTCTCCGATCCCGAGCACTCGTTCCGCCACCAAGGCTCGGCCGACCTCAACCTCTACAAGCTCTTCCTCGAGCAAGCGCACGCGCTGCTACGAATAGGCGGACGCCTCGGCTTTGTCGTTCCGTCCGGCCTGTACTCCGATCACGGCACCGGTAGCCTGCGCGCGCTGTTCCTCGACCGCTGTCGCTGGGAGTGGCTCTTCGGCTTCGAGAACCGCGACGGCATCTTCGAGATCGACAGTCGCTTCAAGTTCAACCCGATCGTCATCGAGAAGGGCGGCTCGACCGAGGCGATCCAGACCGCCTTCATGCGCCGTAAGCTCGAGGACTGGGAGCGCGCCGAGTCGCTCGCCACGCCCTACACGCGCGCGCAGGTCGATCAGTTCAGCCCGCGCTCGAAAGCGATCCTCGAGATCCAGTCCAAGCGCGACCTCGAGATCCTCGAGAAGATCTACGCGAACTCCGTGCTCCTCGGCGATGAGGGCCCCGACGGCTGGGGCATCAAGTACTCGCGCGAGTTCGACATGACGAACGACTCGAAGCTCTTCCCCCCGCGCACGAAGTGGGAAGAGCAGGGCTACCGCCCCGACGAGTACAGCCGCTGGCTCAAAGGCGACTGGCGCCCAATCGCCGAGCTGTGGTCCGAACTCGGCGTCGAGCCTCTCCCCGCCGGCGAACGCCGCTGCGCGCAACCTCCGTACGACACGCTCCCGATCCCGCGCGCCGACATCCCCGCTGGCATCATCCTCTCGCGCGACGCGGAGGCGTGGCTGCGCGAAGAGCACGTTCAGGAGACGGCGATCCCATTCATGCAGGGCGCGATGCTCCACCAGTACGACTTCAGCCAGAAGGGCTGGATCTCGGGCACGGGCCTGCAAGCGAAGTGGAAGCCCATCGCTTGGTCAGACAAGTACGTGAATCCCCAGTTCCTGATGAGTCTGGAGGATGGCGGACCAACGGTCGGACAAGAATCAAAGATCGCGTTTCGCCGAATTGCTCGGAGCACTGACGCCCGCACTCTCATCGCGTCGTTCGCGCCACGCATGCCCTGCGGCGATGTAGCCTCAGTCCTGCGACTTGCGGAGATCGCGCGAACTCCAACGCTGCTCGGCGTTATGAACTCGTTCATTGTGGATTCAATCGTGAGGCTTCGTGTCGTGGGAACCCACGTCGACTACCACTACGTCCGCGAGGTTCCGGTCCTTACGCCCGCGTGTGGCGGCTGGAACCACGCCATTGCGCGCTGGATCATGAGCCTTGGCGCTCCGACGGCCATTGCGGCTCCCGAATGGGTGCTTCAGCACGCCTCGGGTGCCTATGCCTCTCCGCACACCTCTTCTTGGCGCGAGGAATGGCGACTGACCGAGTTCGCTCGACTCGAAAGAATGGTGCAAGTCGAGGTATTGGTTGCCGGCCTTGCGAACTTGGACGAGGGCCAGCTTTGCCACGTCCTCGCGGAGTCCGATCATCCGACGGGCCAGAACATGTCTGCGCTCCGGGCAACCGGCTTTTGGCGCGTCGACAAGGACAAGGCCCCGGAGCTGCGCCTCACGGTCCTCACCCTCGTCGCCTTCCACGACCTCCAGCGCCACATCGAGGCCTGCGACTGTGATCGCGAGCGCGGCATCGAGGCCTTCCTCACGCAGAACGACGGCGAAGGCTGGATGCTCCCCGAGACCCTGCGCCTCTCCGACTACGGCCTCGGCCACGACGACCGCGCGAAGGAACCCCAACCCGTCGCCAGCCGCCTCGGCCCCCGCTTCTACGACTGGCAACTCGCCCAGTCCCCCGAAGAGTCCTGGCGCGAGTGCCACCTCCACGGCCGCAACGTGCTCGGCAAGTCCGGATACCTCGACCTGCTCGCCAGCGCGCTGCTCGACAAGCCCACCTCCACGTGGGGCGCGGCCCTCGCCCCCGCGAGCGACATCACGGCCACGAACGATCTCATCCACGTGTTCGCTCGGCCGCTAGCGGCTCTCGATCCGAGCACCTGGAGCTCGACGCTGGATGCTATCGGCCGGCTCATCACAGCGCGCGGCCTCCCCTTCGAACCCTCGGACCGCGCGACCCTCGTGGAGAGCGCGCTGCGACTTACCTTCGGCGAGTCACGGCAATCCGCGCTACGTGCCACGATCGAGCTGCTCACTCTCCCGGACGTCGACCCGATCCTCTCGCGCCTCCTGAAGATCGTCGAGGAGGACACCGACACCGCCTGGCGCAAGCTCATTCGCGCCGCCGTCGATCCCCAACGATTCGCGCGCCTGACTTCCGATTCGTCGAACCCCAACACCGGTTCCCAGCCGACACCGATAACGGCGGCTCCGAAGTTCCCGTCTGCATCGGTGCCCAAGCAGACGTCCTTCTTCCCGGAGGTTCGACCGTGACGCTGGCAAGGAGCGGAGCGTGAGACTGTTACGCGTCCAGATTGAGAGGTTCCGCGGCATCAAGTCGCTCGACTGGTTCGTGAACGGCGAGTTCGTGTGCCTGATCGGCCCCGGAGACTCGACGAAGACTACGATCCTCGACGCAATCGAACTGGCGCTCTCGCCGCGTTGGAGCGTCCCCTTCGACGACACCGACTTCTACGACGCGGACACGTTGAAGCCGTTCACCATCACGGTGACCGTTGGGGAGCTGCCCGCCGAGCTCAAGAGTGATCGGAAGTTCGGACACCACGCTCGTGGATGGCTGGCGCCGGCAACGCTGCACGACGAGCCCGAAAAGGGCGACGAGGTTGTTCTTTCCATTCGCCTCCAGGTGCCGTCGTCGCTCGAGCCCACCTGGGCCGTTGTGAACGACCGCGACCCGGACGGTGTCCGCATCGCCGCCGAGGACAGAGAGAAGCTCGGCTGCACGAGGCTCGGCGAGTTCCTCGATCGGCACTTCTCCTGGGCACGGGGATCGGTCGTCGCGCAGCTGACCGGAAAGACCACGGGCATCACTGGAGTCCTCGCCGAGGTTACGCGTGCCGCGCGCAGCGCGATTGCCAACGCGCCGGTTCAGCTCAAGCAACTCAACGACGCTGCTTCGGAGGCAGAGCGAGTGGGCAAGTCACTCGGCGTACGACCGCGGGCAAGCTACCAAGCGCGGTTGGACACGACAGGCGTCTCGCTCGGCTCCAGCGGACTGTCGCTGCACGATGGTGACATCCCGTTCCGACGAGCCGGCGCAGGAACACGCCGCCTGCTTGCGGTTGCCATCCAACGTGAACTCGCCAAGACCGGTGGGCTCACACTGATTGATGAGGTCGAGCACGGCCTGGAACCCCATCGCCTCCGCCATCTCCTCCGCGAGCTTCGCGCCGGGCCGGAAGGGAAGAAGGGGCACGTCGTGATGACAACACATGCGCCAGTAGCACTCGGGGAACTCGCCGCCGAAGAGCTGCGCGTGGTCCGGTGCGATGCCGGGGTCACAAAGGTGCAAGACGTCGGGCCCTCGTTGCAGCACATCGTTCTGAAGTCCGCTGAGGCATTCCTGGCGCGCAAGGTCATCGTCTGCGAAGGCAAGACGGAACTCGGGCTGGTTCGCGGCCTCGCCAAACACTCGTGGGCCAGTGATCCCACCTTCGTTCAAGCAGGGCTTGCGCTGACCGACAACGGTGGTGGTCGCACGGTGGCCCCGCCGGCAGCAGTAGCGCTGGCTGGCCTTGGGTACGCGACGGCGTACTTGGGTGACACCGACGAGCCATTGCAACCGGATGCCGCCGCACTACGCGCCGCCGGTTGCGAGGTGATCCTGTGGGGTGGCGCCATGGCCTTAGAGGCCCGCCTCGTCGCTGACTTGCCGTGGAGTGGGGTCGCGGAGATGGTTCAACTGGCCATAGATCTCCACGGAGATGCGTCAGTGCGAGACGCGATCGCGGCACGTGCCGGGGTGAAACCGGCCGAACTTGTCGGCCCTCCGATCGAGTGGACGCAGAACGGACTCGACGAAGAAGCGCTGCGCAGGGCCATCAGCTATGCCGCTCAGAAGCACGAACGAAGTAAGAAGGCCAAGGGCTGGTTCAAGCGGGTGGACTACGCGGAGGACCTCGCGTCGATCGTCATCTCGAACTGGGAGTCGCTGGCCGGCAAGGACGTTCGCATCAAGCTCGAGCAGCTCCAGGGGTGGGTGCATGCCTGACGACGTGGCTGCATCGCTGGCGGCCAGCGTTCGTGGCGCAATGATCGCCCCCGCTGGCTGCGGGAAGACGTGGACGATCGCACGCGCAGTTACGGACCACGGTCAAGGTCGCGATCTCGTGCTCACGCACACGCACGCTGGCGTGGACGCCATCCGTCGCCGGCTGTGCGAGTTCCGCTGCCCGTCGGCGTCAGTCCACGTTGACACGATCGCAGGTTGGTGCCTCCGCTTGGCGGCGTCTTTCCCAGTCACCTCTCGCATTTCGACACCGAAGCCTCGAACGAACGCCGAGTACTCGGAGATCTACGCGTCGGCCGCGAGACTGCTCCACATGCGACCATACCGGGAGATCCTCCGGGCGTCGTACACTAGCGTCTACGTCGACGAGTACCAGGACTGCACGAAGGAGCAGCACGCGGTCATCCTGTCGATCGCGGATTCGCTGACATGTCGCGTGGTCGGAGATCCACTCCAGAGCATCTTCGCGTTCCGTGATCGTCCTGTCGTCGACTGGAATACGGACGTGCGTTCACAGTTCGCTGACGTCACTGGACCATCCGATCCCCAGCGCTGGTTGAACACGAACCCGGAGCTGGGTGCCTGGCTGCTCGGCATTCGCCCACAGCTCGAACAGGGACTCCCGATCGCTCTTGCCGGGTCGCCAGTCAAGTTGATCCAGGTTGGTGACTCTCGGTACTTGCAGCCGACTCAGGTGAAGGCCTGCTTCGAAGTCGCGAAGGACGTGGACTCGAGAGTCGTTGCGATCCACAACAGACGCGAGCAAGCCTACAAGCTCGCGAGTCAGCTTCGCGGACAGTACTCGTGCGTGGAGCTCGTCGAGCTGAACGAACTCCACTCGGCTGCAGAGAACATTGATCAGTCTCACGGTGCGCAGCGCGCGCTCGCGGTTCTCGACTTCGCGGAGCTGTGCTTGACGGCCGTCGGGCCCGCGATGAAGACGCAACGAGAGTCGATCGCGAGCGGTCAGCGAACGCGCTCCAAGAAGTGCCGCGAACAGCGTGAGGCACTCGACGCCGTGGCGAGCGCAGGATCGCCCGAGTCCATCGCGGACGCGCTCACGGCCCTACGAGCGATTCCGGACGCCGTGCTCTACCGCCGTGAGCCTCTCGACGAGATGCGCCGCGCGTGCCGCGCGCTTTCGGAGGGAGAGGCCCCCTCGCTCGCAGAAGCAGCGTGGGTCGTCCGTAATCGCACCAGACAGAGAGGCCGCAAGCTGCCTCGCTGTGCCATGGGTACGACCCTGCGGGTCAAGGGACTGGAGTTCGACCACGCGGTCGTGCTGGACCCGAGCCAGTACGACGCTCAGAACCTCTACGTCGCGCTGACGCGTGGCGCGCGATCGGTATCGGTCGTCTCGACGACTTCGACGATCACGCCTCGCCCCCGGAAGCAGAACTCCGGAACGCCATATCGCCGACTCGCTCCGAGCGCGGCACACACAGAGGAATCATGACTCGCTCCAAGTACCTTCAAGATCTCGACCAGGATCGGCGCTCCCAGTTGGAGCAGCGGCTGCTCGCCCGTCAGTCTCGCCATTGCTTCATCTGCGATGAGGAGATCGACCTCGTCCTCCACAAGGGCCAGCTCGACGTCGATCATATCGATCCGCTTGCGAACAGCGGACTCGACTCGGAGCAGAACTTCGCCCTCACGCACGCTTCGTGCAACCGCAGCAAGGGCGCATCGAACTTGCAGGTTGCACGCCGGCTTGCGGAGTTCGAGCGCCTCCAGGACGAGGCCCAACGCGAGGGGAAGCGCGGAGCCAACCTGGGTGACATCCTTGCTCGCTATGGGGGCGGGAAGGATTCGCTGCGTGTGCGTTGCGAGGCCGATCGTGTCGAGTACGCGCTCCCTGCCGCCGGGGTCAACACGATCCAACGCGTGCCCGTGTGGACGGACCCGATCAGCGGGGTGAAGTCCTTCTTCGCTGCACTGCCGCTCGCCTACGTCCACCACGACGATCGCATCAACCCACGGAGCATCGGTGCGAACATCCGCGGGCTGATCGAAGAGTTCCAACAGAAGCGACCGCAACTCCATGTGGCCTTGGCATGGTGGGCTCCCGACGCAGAGGGTGCTGGCCGCGTCGAGGTGTTCGACGGCCAGCACAAGGCGGCGGCACAGATCCTCCTCGGTGCCCGTGAGATCATCGTGCGGGTCTTCCTCGAGCCAGACCTGGACGTGCTCCTCGTCACCAACGTGAATGCGGGCAGCAAGCTGCGCCAGGTCGCCTTCGACCAGGCCGTGATGCGGCACCTCGGGAGCTCTCTCTACCTCGAGCGGGTGCGCCAGTACCGCAGCATGCGCGGACTGACCGAGAGCGACTGGTCCTTCTCGGAGCAGGACCTGGTCAAGTTCTTCCGCGGTGAGCAACGCGCCTTGGAGCGCTACATCATCGACGCGCAGCGCGACTCGATCACGCAGGACCCCGACAACAAGCTGCTCGAGTTCGTCGAGTGGGCCGGCAAAGGCGCCGATCGGCCGATGGCGTACTCAGCTCTCGACGGGACGTTCTTCCGTGAGTTCGTCTACAAGAAGGCTCTCGAGACGCCGATCGGCGAGGGGCTCGATGAGGGCACCAACCCCCGATGGCTGGAGCGCGAGCAGCTCGTGCGCATGATGAGCCTGTTCGCGGAGGTCTTCTTCGTGAGCCACTGGGATCCTGATCTCGGCGGGCGGAAGCTGGAGTCCAACCTCCAGGCAGGCGATAACATCGCTGAGGGGCACCTGCGCGCCTGGCGCATCACGCGCGAGGAGGTGCTCGGCAACGTCACGCGCTGGATGCGGCTCGTGATCGCCAACTACTTCGCGTACACGGGCAAGGTGTTCCGCGAGGAGCGCCCGATGCACGTCCGGTTGCCGGACGAGCTCTGGACGCGCATGCGCAACTTCCTCGAGAGCCTGGCTGCGTTGCCGTGCTGGATCGACCGCAACCTCGGGCAGTCGGTATTCGGCCCCAAGCAGAACCTCGACTACTGGGACACGGTCTTCCGCACGGGTCGTTCGCCGTCGGGGGTCCAGGTCTTGGCGAAGGGCCTGGATCTCCAGGAGATGGTGAAGGGGCCGAAGAGCTGACGCATGAAGCGCATCCCCCACGCCCGCGAGGTGGCAAAGGCCATCCGAACCCTCAAGGCATCCGTGAAGACGGCCTGGAAGGGTGTCAACCGCGCCGCCGGCAAGGCGCTCGCCAAGGGGAACTACGGCGCCGGCGAGGAACTCGCCGCAGGTGGCCGCAAGGTGAAGGAGTTCCTGGGATCCGTCGATGCCCTCGACCGCGAATGGCGCGGGCTGTCGAAGGGGTCCGGCGCGGTCGTGGACAAGAGCGCCACCGCCTCGCTGCCGCAGTGGGAGTACTACCAGCCGATCCTTCAGGCCCTGGTCGAGCTTGGAGGGGATGCACGTAGGGCGCAGCTGGAGCCGATCGTCGAGCGGCGGCTCGCGGACCGCCTTCAGCCGAGCGACCGTGGCGTCATGTCCGGCGGCCGAGAACGGTGGAGGGTGATGGTCAATCGTTCACGGCGGCACCTGCGGACGGAGCGCTGGATCATGGATGCCGCAGGTGCAACGTGGCGCATCACGGCGGAGGGGCGTCGAGCCGCACAGGGTGAACCAAGCCCGCGCGGTCCCAAGTCGAAGCCGGAGGGCGTGTAGATGAAATCGTCGAACTCGGCTGCTCACACGCGACGGTGGCTTCCTTGTCGGGCCACCTCGCCGCTGGAGTGTGCACTCTCAAGCGGGCTTGCAACCCCTTCATCGACATAGACTCGGAGGCCATCATGCAGATCGTCGTCGTTAAGGAGTTCTCTGAAGCCCGGTTTCGCCTCAACCGCGATGGCCGCAAAGTTCAGGCTCAGAAAGTGAACGCAGCTCTCGTCGATGCGCAGATGGATGGCGAGATCAAGCTCCCACGCACGAAACATGGAGAAACCCGAGCTGACGTGGAGAAGTACGACCTCAGCGACGGCTACCGGCTCGTTGTCTTCCGGACGGGTGAGCACTGCATCTTCGTCTACGTAGGCAAGCACGACGACGTCGATCGGTGGCTCGACAACCATCGTGACTATCAGTGGGTTTTTCGCACATCTGACCGCACGCTGTCGTTCATCCCAGTCACCGTTCGCACTGAGGAGACTCGGCACATCCCATCCACCGTCAATCTGTCGAGCGACGTCGTTGAGCGTTCTCTCTATTCCTGCCTGACAAAGGAACAGTGGGCAGCTCTTGGTGTCTCGGATGCAACTCGTGCCGCAGCACTCGCGATTACAAACGTCCACTACGAGTGCGGGCAGGCGGACGACATGCTGCTCGCGCTCAAGAACCTAAACGCCGATGCCCACGACTGCCTTATCGATGTTTGCTCGATGTCGTATAATCAGCAGTTCTCGGCGATTGCCTCTCGAGTCGAGCTTCTTTCGGGTCGGGCGCGCATCGTGGAGGCCGAAGCGCTCGACCAAGCCGTACGCGATGTCGTCTCGACCGAGGAGCTGATCTCGTTCGACGACCCCCAAGACTTGTCGGATTACCTAACCAGGGATCGCTGGGACGACTGGCAGCTCTACCTTCACCCCGCCCAGCGAGCACTCGTGATCCGTGAGTTTCAGGGACCAGCTCGACTGCGCGGGATATCCGGGTCTGGCAAGACTTCGATTCTCATCCATCGTGCCAGGCACTTGGCTCGTAGGTACTGCCAACCTGTCCTTGCAATCACGTTGACGGGTTCAATGGCTCGGTTGCTTCGTCAACTGAAGGACTCTCTGTGTGGAGAGGATGAATGGACAAGCAAGCGAATCAGGACAAGTGCTCTGATTCACACGGTGGTCAGGGTACTCGAAGAGTTCGATGGTCAGTGGATCTCTGAGAAGAAGTCCGGTGCTCCAACCCTTGTCATGGATTCCACAGCGATCCTCAACCTCCTGACACAGTGCGTGCTCAGGTCTGGCGTTATTGACCTCTTGCACAAAGAGCCCGGCGTGGTCAGCTCGGGGCTTCTTGGGGAGGAACTCCTCCAGTTCGTTCGCGACGAGGTCCAGCATGTGCGTTCATCCTTTCCGCTCGACGCTAGAGGCGACTATCTCGAATCAAAGCGGACAGGGCGAGGCCTCGCACTCGGGCGTGAGAGCCGCGAGGCTGCCGCACGACTCACGGAGTCGTTTGAGCAGGCGCTGGCATCACGGGGCATGGTTGACCCAGATGGGTTGATTCTGCGAGGACTACAGACGCTGAGAGCCCGAATCGACTGGGACGACCTTGTCGCGATCGGTGACTATCCCTACCCCCTGTCGCGATGCGTGCTCGTTGATGAGGCGCAAGACATGTCGGAGAACGCCCTTCGCCTGATTTCGATGCTCTCGCCCCGCAGAGAGAACAGCCTGTTCGTTGTTGGTGATGGCGCGCAGAAAGTGTTCAATCATGGCTTCGCTTTCTCCAGGGCGGGGATCGATGTCACTGGTCGTTCCGTTATCTTCCGCAAGAACTACCGCAACACGAGACAGATTCTCCAGGCGGCATTCCCGCTGGTTCAGACGCACGTCAATCTGCGCTCGGAGGAGAACACTCTCTACCTGGAAGGAAAGCCCGAGTTTTCAAGCCGAGAGGGCTTGCAGCCCGAGATTCGTTCATTCGACACAGAGGAACACGAGCACCGGTGGATCGCCGATAGGATCGCGGGTCTGGTGGGCGGCGGCATCCGTCAGGGTAAGGAGATCCTCGTGATTTCCGCGTCGCCGCGGGTCCGCGATCTTGTCGGGGCAGCCATCAAGGGACGGGGTGTCGCAACCATTTCGATCAAGAGCGCTGGGGATTCGTTGGAGGAAGAGGGACTCGTTCGGATCAGTACGATTGAGTCCGCGAAGGGGCTCGAGTTTCCTTTCGTGTTTATCGCGGGCCTGAACGAGGGGACGTTGCCCACCTATGGTGCCGTTGCTCGAGACGAACTCTGGCTGGAGGCGGCTCGACTGTACGTGGCCATGACGAGAGCCCGCGATGAGCTGTGCCTTTCTTATGCCCTCCGCTCCGAGGGACAGAAACGGCTTCCGAGTCAGTTGCTTGAGTTGTTCAAGGGGCAGTGCACGTGCGTTCACGTGCCAGCAAACGGGTGACGTGAATGGCACTGAACCCGATTGTCTACACCGAGAAGGTCGTGCGCAGCTTCCTGCGCTACCAGCTCACGACCTACCCGTTCGCGGACGAACGCCTGCTCACGCAGATGCGCACGCTGCTCTCGCTCGATGAGACACGCAACTCGCCGCTGCTCAAGGGTCCGTACATCAGCCTCTCGCGCCCGTTCCGCCAGGGAGCGAGTGTGGACGCGCTCGTGCGCGAAGGCGTCTTCCACCCGCACATGCGCCAGCGCATCCCGGCCGCGATCACGCACGTGTACGGCCACCAGGAGGACGCGATCCGCGCGATCCGATCCGGCCGCACGACGCTCGTCTCGACAGGGACAGGTTCCGGCAAGTCCGAGTGCTTCCTGTACCCCGTCGTCAGCAAGTGCCTCGAGCTGCGCGACGCAGACGCGCCGGCGGGGATCAGTGCCGTCATCGTCTATCCGATGAACGCGCTGGCCGAGGACCAGCTTCAGCGCCTTCGCTCGTTGCTCGCGGGGACGCGCATCCCGTTCGGCATGTACGTGGGCAAGACGCCCGAGCAGGAGAGCGATGTCGCGGGCATCCGACTGCCCGTCGGCTCGTCGCGCGCCGACTACGAGGCCGCCGTCGAGCAGGTGCGTCAGGAGAAGCGCAGCGAGACGGTCTACCCGCCAGAGGAAGTCTGCTCGCGCGAGATCATGCGCAGGCGCGGCAAGCAGCCGCGCATCCTGCTCACGAACGTGAAGCAGCTCGAGCTGCTCTTGACTCGCCAGCGCGACGTCGAGCTGTTCGCGGACGCGCGTCTCGACTTCCTCGTGTTCGACGAGGCCCACACGTTCACGGGCGCGCAGGGAGCTGAAACGGCCTGTCTGATCCGCCGCCTGCGTAGCTACTGCGGGCGTGGCGCTCAGGACACCGTTTGCGTGGCCACGTCCGCGACGATCGCTGACAAGCGGCATCCGGGTGCGGCTCGCGAGTTCGCATCGAGGTTCTTCGGCGTTCCTAAGGAAAGCGTCGCGACGGTCGGAGAAGCGTACGAGCCGGAGGTGTGGGGCGGTGGCCGCAGCCTCTCGGCCGCGCCGAGCAGGGACACCGCCGAGATCCTGAACGCCTGCGTCCGTGCCGTCGAGGAGAAGGAGAACGACGGGAAGGCTGTGCGGTCGGTTTACCGAGACCTCAGCGGCGCCACGCTTGCGGCAGGCGATTGGACCGAGCAGCTCCATGCCGCGCTCTCGAAGAGCGAGCTCGTGTTCCAGCTCAGCGAACTGCTCGTCGCTCCGCGCCGTCTGGACGAGCTCGCCGGGGCGCTCTCCAAGCGCGTGGAGAGAGTGGTCAGTGAAGCCGAGATCCTCGCGTGGCTGACGCTCGGCGCTGCGGCCCGCAGGGACGGGCGCCCCCTCCTGCGCCCGGTCGTGCACGGCTTCATCCGCGGCATCAGCGGCGCAGTCGTCAGTTTTCCCGAGGGCGGAGACGGCCCGAAGCTGTGGCTCGCGGCCGAGGACGAGATCGCGTCCGCGCAGGGCGGTGAGCAGCACGCTCACTTCCCGGTGACGACCTGCTCGACCTGCGGTCAGCACTACTACATCGCGTTCCTCGAGGACTTCGAGTTCTCGGGCAAGCGCCCGGGAGGAGGACAGGCCGACGGCGACACCGGGTTCTGGCAGCCGCTCGAGGAATCACGCGGCGGCTGTCGAGTCGTGCTCGCCGACGCAATCGTCGGTGGCAGCGACGACCACGACATGGACGAGCACGAGCGCACGGCGCCGCTGCACTTCTGCCGGCGCTGTGGGGCAGGTCATCGTGAGGCGGGCGCGCGATGCTTGCACTGCGGTCAACTGGGGACCCGCGTGGCGCTCTACGCGGTGCGGCAGAACAAGGACAACCCTGGGTTCCTATCGAGCTGCCTGTCGTGCGGCACGGGCGGGCGACGCTTCGGCACCCGTTACCGCGAGCCTGCGCGTCCGGTCCGCGCCACCAACGTCGCGGATGTCCACGTGCTGGCCCAGGACATGGTGCAGCACGCGGAGCGACCGCGGCTGCTCGTCTTCTGCGACAACCGGCAGGACGCCGCGTTCCAAGCCGGGTGGATGAAGGACCACGCGCGTCGATTCCGACTCCGCGCGCTGATGGCGGAGGCGCTGCGCGATGGGGCCAAGTCTGTCGGTGACGTCGCGCTTGCCATCGACGCGGTCCTCGGCAAGGACGACTCGCTCTCGCGTGCGTTGATCCCGGAGGTTTGGCAGGTCGCTCGTCGTGAGGGCTCGGGAGGCGAGCACGAGAAGCAGCGCCGGAAGTTCCTGCGCATCCAGGTGCTACGCGAAGTGACGCTGTCCTCGCGCCAGGCCATCGGCCTTGAGCCCTGGGGCCGGATGAAGGTCGAGTACGAGGGGCTCGACGCATCGTGGGCGTGGATCCAAGCCGAGTCGCACAAGCTCGGCATGCCGGCGGAGGATCTGTGCGACGGCGTGGCGAGCGTGCTCGACTACCTGCGCCGCAAGCGCGTCCTCCACGACCCCGAGTGGGAGGTCTACACCAAGTACTGGATGGATGGCGACTTGGAGGTTCAACAGGGTTACCTGCCTCAGGTCGGCGGACCGTGCGGCACCAAGCTGCATCGTGAACCGAACGAGAAGCCGGAGCTGGTCACCCAGTGGCTGAGCGAGCGCGGCGACACGACCGTCCGGCAGATCGCCAAGAAGTGGGGCGTGCCATCCGACGACGTCGAGCACTTCCTCGAGGAGCTGTTCGCGCTGCTCACGAAGAAGGAGCTGCTCAAGCCCGTGCGCCTCAAGGGCTCGAAGGGCAATCCGCTGCCCAACGTCAGCGGGGTCTTCCAGGTCGATGCCGACTGCCTACGGCTGCGAGAGAACCACGGCGTGTGGCGCTGCAAGAGCTGTCGCCGGCGAACGACGCGAAGGACTCCGCTCCAGCGCTGCCCGGCTTGGCGCTGCGTCGGCGAGTTGGAGTTCGTGCGCGAAGATCCGGACAACTACGACCTTGCCGTGCTCGATCAGGGCTACGCGATGCTCCGGCCCGAGGAGCACACGGCGATGGTCCCGCGCGAGGAGCGCGAGCGACTCGAGAACCTGTTCAAGGGCGAGTCGGATGCGGTGAACACGTTCGTCTGCACGCCGACCCTTGAGCTCGGTGTCGACATCGGACAGCTCGACTCCGTCTTGATGCGCAACGTCCCGCCCTTGCCCGCGAACTACTGGCAGCGGGCCGGACGAGCGGGACGACGCCATCGCATGGCGGTCAACCTCACCTACTGCCGCCCCGTCTCGCATGACCGCGCCTACTTCGCCGACCCGCTCAAGCTGCTCGGCGGGCGCGTCGACCCGCCGGCGTTCAACCTGCGGAACGAGCTGATGGTCGCCAAGCACGTGCACGCGACGACGTTCACGCGGCTCCACCAGTACGTCCGCGACCCCGGACGCTCGGAGTCGGAGCGGCGCGCGATCGAAGACACGTTGAAGACGTGCCTCCCGAACCAAGTGTCGGCCTACCTGTTCGAGGCTGGCATGATCCGGACCCAGCCCTTCGACTTCTCGCCTCTCCGGGACCTGGTTCTTCGCCACGTCGACGACCTCGTCGCCTACGTCGAGCGCGCCTTCTCGCAGGGCTGGCCCGTCGAGGATGCGGCCGTCGTGCGCGCGGACATCCTGCGCGGTCACGTCGAGAGCATCGTGTCGCAGCTCGGGGAGGTGGTGTCACGGCTGACCGGCCGGCTGCGCTGGGCTCTGGCGCAGATTACGCGACTCAATCGCCTGCGCGAGCAGCAGGGAACGCTCGAGCCCGAGGACGACGCGCTCTTCCGTCGCTGCGACGGACTCGTGAAGCGCTTCAAGGGGACGGCGCGGCGTCAGCGCCGCGAGGCCGAAGGCTACGACGACGTCAACACGTTCGGCGTTCTCGCGGCGGAGGGATTCTTGCCTGGATACGGTCTTGAGGTCGGCTCGATTCTCGGCACGGCAGAGATTCCGTACTGGCGCACCGGCGCGATGGAGTTTGCCTTGCCGCGCGCGCCGAGCGTCGCGCTGCGCGAGTACGTGCCAGGCAACCTCATCTATGCCAACGGCAATCGGTTCGTCGCTCGACGGTTCCACCGCGATGTCGATGAAGAGCGCATCGAGATGCCGAACTTCGAGGTCTCGACCGAGCGTCAGGCCGTGAAGCCGACGAACGTCGGAGCGACGGCGTCGGCGCTCGGCTCCACGGTGCTCCAGGCGATCGCGGTGTGCGACGTTGACCTCGTCCACCAGTCCCACATCTCCGATGAGGAGGAGCTGCGCTTCCAGATGGGCGTCGCGGTCTACGGGCTCGAGCGCGATCAGCACAACGGAGGTCGGGCATACGCCTGGGGACCGCAGGCGCTCCAACATCGACGCGGTGTTCGCTTGCGCCTCGTGAACGTGGGCGCGAACGGAGCGATCGACCGGCAAACGAGGCCTGATCGCTTCGGCTACCCCGTGTGCACGGTCTGTGGGCAGAGCGTGTCCCCGCTCTCGTCCGACGCGCAGCGGCAGGATTTCGGCCAGAAGCACGGGGATCGCTGCGGCCGGAAGGTAGTGCCGGTCGGTTTCTACGCAGACGTGGTCGCCGACACGCTGTCCCTGCCCGTCTGCGCCGATCACTCGACGGCGTACAGCGTGCTGGAAGCGATCCGATTCGCGAGCACGCAAGTGCTCGACATGCACATGGAGGACTTGCAGGTCCTAGTCATCGGCCACGTGGACAAAGACGAAGTGGACGCGCTTCTCTGGGACCCGATGCCGGGCGGGTCAGGCCTTCTCGATCAACTTTGCGATCGTTTCGAGGAGATCGTGGCCGCGGCGCGCGAGGTCGTAGAGAAGTGCCCTTCGGCCTGCACGTCGTCCTGCGTGGACTGCTTGCAGACCTTCCGCAATGGCTTCTACCACAAGTACCTCGACCGAACGATCGCGCTCGAGTGCCTCGACGCCTGGGGGCGCACGATCAAGCTCGCTCATGAGATCCCGGCGCATCAGCCATCTGCGGAGCCCCGCGATGGCAGTCACCCCGTGAACGAGCGGGAGCGGAAGCTCCGGCACCTGCTCCGTGCCGCGGGTTTCGAAGAAGGCACGCGTGGCGAGCAAGTTCGCCTGGATCGATCGATCGGCACGACGACCCCGGACGTGACCTACCGCACCGCCGATCACGGTGCCGACGAGGGAATCTGCATCTACCTCGACGGCCTGAGCGGCCACCTGCACGGCAACCCGCAGACGGGCGAGCACGACCAGAGAATCCGCTCCTGGCTGCGCAACCACGGCTGGGAGGTCATCGAGATCTCCGCCGTCGAGTTGGACGACGCGGAGGCGATGACTCGGCACTTCCGCAAGCTCGCCGGCTACCTC
>Ga0163155_10003913_pt1 | contig 15667 bp, 33 predicted proteins | sample OliLakLV19SP4G1_FD_148611 | JGI IMG/M metagenome (GOLD analysis project Ga0163155, IMG submission 148611) | Freshwater microbial mat bacterial communities from Lake Vanda, McMurdo Dry Valleys, Antarctica - Oligotrophic Lake LV.19.SP4.G1 | ecosystem: Environmental > Aquatic > Freshwater > Lake >... | reverse complement strand
CTCGTACTGCGCGAAGAACGCCGTGTGGCTCCTGGCGAAGGCGGCGTACGTCGACCCCGGGTCCCCGCTCTTCAACTCGCGCCCGAACATTTTCGTGCACGATGAGGTCATCGCCGAGACCCCGTACGCGCCCGACGCCACGGGCGTCGACATACGCGCGCACAACGCAGCGGTGGACCTTGGCCGTGTGATGGTGAACGGCGCGAATGTCTTCCTCCCGGACGTGCCCATTGCCTACTCCCGCATGGCGCCGGTCATGATGCGGCGCTGGTACAAAAAGGCTGAGTCGGTCTTCGTCGATCACCCGACGCACGGCCGCGTGCTGGTCCCCTGGGAGCCGGAGGAGAAGCCAGCAGTCTGACGGCAAAAGACAAACGGGATCAGGATAAAGGGATCAGGATAATGAAAACAGCATTCGACAAGCGCAAGTACCAAGAAGATGCCGTCCAGGCACTGTTCGAGCTCTGGGATGCCGGCCAAAAGCCCCTGCTCGTCTCCCCCGCAGGGTCCGGCAAGACGGTCATCCTCGCGAAGGCGGTCAAGGAGATCGTCGAGGTGCGCGACCACATGGCGTGCGTCTTGGTGCTCGTCCACACGGAAAGCATCCTGAAGCAGACGAGGGACACGTTCTTGGCGTGCGGAATCGACCCCGAGCTGATCGGCATTCTGAAGGCGGGGGTCGAGGGCGACGCTGTGGCCCAGATCCAGATCGCCTCCGTCCAGACGATGAGCCGACGAAAAGTTCGACCGGCCTCGGGCTACGTGCTCTTCGACGAGGCCCACCATATCGCTTCTTGCTCGTGGGCAGCCATCGCAAAGGACTACCCGCGCGCCCGCCTGGCTGGCTTCACGGCGACCCCAGAGCGCCTGGACGGGAAGTCTCTCAAGGAGTTCTACAGCACGCTGTACGAGGTCGCCAAGAAGTCTGAACTTGAGCGAGAAGGCCGCCTGGTACCGCCCGAGGTCTTCACGTGGGAAAAGGGCGTGTCCCTCGACGGCGTGCGTTCTGTACGCGGGGACTACAACAACGGCGAACTGTCGAAGGCGATGAATCGGCCGAACCTCATCGGCGATGCTGTGGACCACTACAAGCGCAGAGCGAAGGGCAAGCGAGCGGTCGTGTTTTGCGTGTCCATCTTGCATGCGGAAGCCACGGTCGCGGCGTTCGTAGCAGGCGGCGTCAAGGCGGAGATCGCGCACGGCGGCATGAACACGCGGGCTAGGGACAAGCTGCTCGGGGCGGGAGGTCGTCTGTCGAAGGGCGAGACGAAGGTTGTCGTCACGTGCCAACTCGTCTCGGAGGGATGGGACCTGCCGAAACTCGAGTGCGTGGTCATGATGCGCCCGACGAAGAGCCGCTCCTTGTTCGAACAGCAGGTCGGCCGAGGAGCCCGCGCGTGGGGCAAGAAGACGTCGTACACCGTCCTAGATCACGCGGGGAACTACCGCCGCCTGGACGTGGGGCTCGGCGTGGACCCCGTCTACTCGCTCGAGGAGGGCTACGAGAACAGAGGAGACGGCAAGTGCCCGACGAAGGTGTGCCGTACGAGTTGGTGCGGAATGCTCCTGCCCATCTCGGTGCAGGTGTGCCCGACATGCGGGTTCGAGTTCGACATGAGGACGAAGGAGATGATCGTGGCAGAGGGCGAGCTCGTTCGAATGCGTGCGGCAGCGGAAGCGGATATGGAGGTGTGCATCGCCCGGATCATCTGGGCAGGGATCCCGCCGGAGGAGGCAAAGGCAGAAGCGGCGCGCGTGATCGCGGGCCGCTACGCTGGGTATGTCTGATGAGCGCCTTCAAGGACCTGACAGGACAGGTCGTCGGTACGCGGACGGCCGTGTCCCGCGCGGTTCGGACCAAACGAGGAGAGGCCACCTGGAATACGGAGTGTAGTGCTTGCCATCGTAAGGCTGTCGTAAAGGGCAACCACCTCGGCAAGGGGGCCGGTTGCCCTTGTCAAACGGCCAAAGCCTTCAAGGACCTAACAGGTCAGGTCATCGGTACGCGGACGGCCGTGTCCTGCGCGGGTCGGACCAAACGAGGAGAGGCCACCTGGAATACGGAGTGTAGTGCGTGCAATCGTAAGGCTGTCGTAAAGTGCAATAACCTCGGCCAGGGGCACGGTTGCCCTTGTCAAAAGGTACGAGCGATTGAGGGCCGTGGTGTTACCCGGTCCCTGGCGTCCTGGATACGTTGTTTGGGTTCTGGTGTCGTGGATCGCCTCGCCCGCGGCCAGACCATCGATGAAATCGACAACGACCTCACGTTCAAGTTCCGACCGCCAGGCAAGGAGAGCGTCTGATGGGCCGCGCCCTCAAGGACCGAACAGGCCAGGTCGTCGGTACGCGGACGGCCGTGTCCTGCGCGGGTCGGGACAAACGTGGCCAGGCCACCTGGAATACGGAGTGTAGTGCGTGCCATCGTAAGGCTGTCGTACAGGGCGGCGATCTCGGCACGGGGTACGGTTGCCCTTGTCAATCAACCAACACCCTCAAAGACCTAACAGGCCAGGTCTTCGGTACGCGGACGGTCGTGTCCCGCGCGGGTCGGGAAAAAGGCGGACAGGCCACCTGGAATACGGAGTGCAGTGCGTGTCCTCGTAAGGCTGTCGTACAGGGCTCTAGCCTCGGGGCGGGGAAAGGTTGCCCTTGTCAGTCGGCCTACGCCTTCAAAGACCTAACAGGCCAGGTCGTCGGTACGCGGACGGTCGTGTCCTGCGCGGGTCGGGACAAACGGGGAGGGGCCACCTGGAATACGGAGTGTAGTGCGTGCCATAGTAAGGCTGTCGTACCGGGCAATAACCTCGGCAAGGGGTACGGTTGCCCTTGTCAAAATGTACGAGCGATTGAGGGCCGTGGTGTTACCCGGTCCCTGGCGTCCTGGATACGTTGTTTGGGTTTTGGTGTCGTGGATCGCCTCGCCCGCGGCCAGACCATCGATGAAATCGACAACGACCTCACGTTCAAGATCCGACCGCCAGGCAAGGAGAGCGTCTGATGGGCGCCCTCAAGGACCTAACAGGACGGGTCGTCGGTACGCGGACGGTCGTGTCCTGCGCGGGTCGGGACAAACACCGCAACGCCACCTGGAATACGGAGTGTAGTGCGTGTCCTCGTAAGGCTGTTGTAACGGGAGGTAGCCTCGGCACGGGGTGCGGTTGCCCTTGTCAGACGGCCCACGCCCTCAAAGACCTAACAGGCCAGGTCGTCGGTACGCGGACGGTCGCGTCCCGCGCGGGTCGGGACAAAGGAGGCAAGACCACCTGGAATACGGAGTGTAGTGCGTGCCATCGTAAGGCTGTCGTAACGGGCAACTACCTCGGCAGGGGGGTCGGTTGCCCTTGTCAAATGGCCACAGCCCCAAAGACCTAACAGGCCAGGTCTTCGGTACGCGGACGGCCGTGTCCTGCGCGGGTCGGGACAAACACCGCAACGCCACCTGGATACGTTGTTTGGGTTCTGGTGTCGTGGATCGCCTCGCCCGCGGCCAGACCATCGATGAAATCGACAATGACCTCACGTTCAAGTTCCGACCACCAGGCAAGGAGAGCGTCTGATGGGCGCGTTCGTTGACTCCCTTCGTCCCGTCGTAATGCATGCAGAGTACAATTTGCAAAAACGACACAGCGTGGCGGGCCAGACGGAAGAGCTGCTCCGATATACGGAGCATGAACGAGACACCGCACGCCGCGCTTACCCTAGATGAACAGGCCAAGGTCGCGCAGGCGTGCCTGAAGCACGGGAACCTCGTGCTCTCGATCTCGAGGCAGTTCCTGCGCCCTGGGTTCGAAATCGAGGACCTCACCCAGATCGGATACGGGGGGCTCGTGGATGCGGTCCGTGACTGGAAAGAAGATGGCGGATCGTCCTTCGTTACGATAGCAAATCTCCGCATTCGGGACTCGCTTCGATCGGCCACGGCGTTTCGCAAGGACATGCACCGAATCGCGATTTCTTTCGACTCAGGGCTGGAGGAGGGGGAGGACTCGTTCCACGACCTAGTCGGCGAAGAACCCACGCAGGAGATCACGTTCGAGCGCAAGGAGTCGATCGACACGGTCAGGCGCGCGCTCGATGCCGTCTCCGACGAGGACCGCACCCTGCTCCAGGCCTGGCAGGAAGCTAACAAGGACTCGAGCCTGAGGCCCCGCTCTCATAGCGGGGGCGAACGGAGGCTGTGTCGAGCGTCCGACATGCCTCGGACAACACTTCAGCGGCGCATCGGGAAGGCTCAAGCGAACCTCCGCGAGGCGTTCCGGCAGACCCCTGCCGCGGTCAAGAAGGTCGCGTAGTGGCGACCCGCAATCCCCTGGACCAGCCCCCTCACAACGTCAGGTCTGCGTACCCGGTGACGTTCTCATTCGATGCCCTCCCTGGCACGGTCGACCACAACAACCACGCCGTCGAGTCGTTCCACACGACTCGCCTCCAGGACGCGCTCCTCGGGCACATCCTCAACTCGCTCAAGTCCTTCGGCTCCGGCAAGGTCCTGGTCACGGCTAAGGCCGAGAAGGAGGGCCCGATCCACCTCGCTGAGCAGTTCGAACAGCACGGCCTGCTCGAGTCCCTCGTTCAACTCACACCGACCGACCCGGAGCACGCCTGATGACTTCGCCTGCCAAGTACACGATCCTCTGCGACGTCGACGGCGTGCTAGCAGACCTCGCAACCTGCCTCTGCGACGAGCTCACGCTCCGCGGCATGCGCCTGAGCCCCTCCGACATCCGACACTACGATTTCAAGCTGTCGATGCCGCCCGACGTGGTTGCCGAGGCATACGACGTTATGGGCGACTACGGCTTCTGCCACAGCCTCTTCTGGTACGAAGGCGCGAGGAAGTTCGTGTTCGACTTCGTGCACGGACGCTACTCGAGCGACTTCGAGATGCTGCTCGTCACGGCGCCGTTCCCCTCGGAGACGTGGGTGCAAGAGCGCAAGGCGTGGGCTACTGCCTCCGGCATTCGGGGGTGTGACGTCCTCAGCATCCCTATAGAGCACAAGTACCGCCTGCGGGGGGACTGCCTTGTAGAGGACCACCCGGGCACGCTGTACGACTGGCTCGAGGCGAACCCCAACGGCCACGGCGTACTTGTCGACCGGCCTTGGAACCAGCGAACGGCGGCCGAGTTCAAGTTCCACAACCGGGCCTTTCGCGCGAAGACGCACGACGAAGTCGCCAAGTACGTCAACGCGTTCCGCGCCACGGGCCGGGCGTCTGTCGACTACCGCAGCATTGACGAAAGCCCCGAGGTCGCCGCATGACTACCCCCGCACGCATCCAGCCCACCACAGCCGCAGACGCAAAGCTCCTCTACAAAGTCTTGTCTCACGAGGGCACGTCCCGCAGTGGGGGCTTGCCGATAGCTTGGTCGCTGCCATCAGAAGGCGTGCCTGGCAACTGGCAAGAGGTCGAAGGCGAGATTGTTATGTGCCGTGCAGGCCTGCACCTGACCACAACCCCGGCGTTGTGGTGGTATGAAAAGTCCTCCCCGGCAGAAGGCCCGAGACCTCGAATATTCGAGGTCGAGGTCTCGGGCCTTCTGCTGCGTCCGAACGGGGACGTCGCCTTCTCGGGAGATAAGTGCGTAGCGAGGCGTGTCCGGCTTCTACGAGAGATCACGGACCCAGCCGAGTTGGGCCTGCTTGGTGTGTTCCTTTCCTGGGGCCAAGAGATCCGGGAGGGAAGGGGTTTTGCGTACGAGTCCAGTACGGTCACGGCGTCCTACCACGGGGAGGTTGACGCGTATGACTCCAGCAAGGTCACAGCGCGCGACTTTAGCGTGGTAGCCGCGAGGGACTCCAGCAAGGTCACAGCGCGCGACTTTAGTGTGGTAGACGCGAGGGACTCCAGCACGGTGACCTCGCACGAAAGCAGCACGGTGAACTCGTACGAAAACAGCACGGTGACCGCGCACGGAGACAGCAAGGTGACCTCGTACGAAAACAGCACGGCGAACGCGTGCGGAAACAGCACGGTGACCTCGTACGGAAGCAGCAAGGTGACCGCGTGCGGAAGCAGCAAGGCGACCGCGCACGGAGACAGCAAGGTGACCGCGCATGGAAGAAGCACGGTGACCGCGTACGGAGACAGCACGGTGACCGCGTACGGATACAGCACGGTGACCGTGCACGGACGCAGCACGGTGACCGCGTACGACCGGGCCCTTGTTATTATCCCTGCGACCAATACTTGGACCTACGAGGGCAACGAGCACGTGAAGGTCGAGCTGCACAACGACGCGTGCTTGGTCGACTACCGCCAGGACAAACCGGAGTTTCACACGAGAGAGTCCTGGGGCGCGAAGGCGACGAAGTCGGTGCCGACGTGAGCTCCGAAGTCCGCGTCACCGACCCGCACACGGGAGGGCAGAAGGGACAGAAGGAGGAGCGCTACGACCTACTCCCGTACGAAGCCCTCGACGAGGTCGCGCGCGTGTACTCCTTCGGAGCTAAGAAGTACGCCAACGACAACTGGCTCAAGGGCTACTCGTGGCGCCTCTCCCTCGGAGCGCTGCTACGTCACGTCGCGCGCTTCGCAGCTCGAGAGGATCGGGACCCTGAGAGTGGCCTACACCACCTCGCGCACGCCGTCTTCCATTGCCTTGCGCTCATCACGTTCGGGCAACGCGCAGGTGGCACGGACGACCGCATGGCCGCCACGGACGACCGCATGACCGCCACGGACGACCGCATGACCGCCACGGACGACCGCATGACCGCCACGGACGACCGCATGACCGCCACGGACGAAGACCAGGCTCGAGCCACGGACGGAGACACGCCTCGAGCCGGGGACAAGGTCCTCGCGATATATGAGCACAAGGGGGCCACGCCGTACACGGTCGCCCACACGGAGATTTGTGACGGGGGGCTCAAAGTCCACTTCTCCAGCGCATACAACCCCCGCCTTTGGGATTGGAGCGAGAATTTGGTAGTTGTCAAACGCGCCAACTGCACGGACGAAGACCCGCCTCGAGCCGGGGACGAGATCCTCGGGATATTTGAGCACAAGGGTGCCATTCCGTACAAGGTCGCCTACACGGAGATTTGTGACGGGAGGCTCAAGGTCTACTCCTTGGGCCGAGACACAGCCTTCAATAAAAACTGGAGTAATGAGGTGGTCGTTGTCAAACGCGCGGGGGCTGTGCAGTAGATGAACACCCTCCGCTCCTTCGGCACGCCGTCCCAAGCGGCACAGGCAGCTACCGACCTCCTCTGGACCGCGGGCGGGTACTCGGCATCGCTTGTGGCCGTTACGACGGCCGTTGCGTTCTCGATTGCTCTCCTCCGGTACGTGTGGCCATGACCGGCAACACAAAGAAGGTATCGGTCTTGCTCAGCACGATCGAGAGCAAGCGTTTCTGCCCGGCCAATGTAAACGGCGTGTCCGGGGGGTCTGAGCGTGAGGGTTGGGCGGTGCACGCCGTCGATGTCGTTGTGGGGACGCTTGAGATGGTCCTCACCGTAGACCGAAGCTGCCCTATCTCGAACTACGCCCAGGTCAATCTGTGGCAGCGGCCTTGAAGTGGCTAGCGGGCCTGAACGTAGGGAGTCAGAAGATCGACGTACACCTCGTGCCCCCCGACGATGCCCGACTCGAGGGCAACTACGCGCTCTACGATATTGCCGCGAGTCGGATCTGGATCGCGAACAACCTCTCGCCATCGAACCGCAACGAGAAGCTCTTTCACGAACTCGACCACGCTGTAAACGAGGTCTCCGGTGCAAACCGACTGCTCGAGGACGTCGTCAAGGCCTCGCGTAAGCGAGGGGCCGCCGCCGACGCTTCGTTCCTTGCGCTCGAGGAGAACCTCGTACGCGCCCGCGCGGCACTTTGGCCGCGCCTACTTCAAGACCTCGGATTTGTATTCCCGAAAGGCCCTGCCGAATGAAACGTCCTGTCCTTGCTCTTTCGCTAGGCCTTGCCTACACGTCCTTCCTCCTTGCTCGAGTGTCCATCGCACTTTCGATCCTGGCGTCCAAATGAACGTCGACAAGGGCACCACACACTTCGTAATTGGAGACACCCAGGTCAAGCCTGGTGTCCCGATCGAACACCTCCACTGGATCGGGCAGTACCTCGTAGACCAGTTCGCTGGCCAGGATAAGCTGCGCGTCATCCACGTTGGCGACCATTGGGACATGCCCTCGCTCAGCTCGTACGACAAGGGCAAGGGCGCCATGGAGGGGCGCCGGTACAAGGCAGACATCGCCGCGGGCAACAGGGGCTTCGACCTCCTGTGCAAGCCGCTAGCGAAGTACAACAAGGGCCGGCGCAAGTCCGCCCAATGGTGGCCCAAGCGGGACTTCTTCCTGGGGAATCACGAGGCCCGCATCGCGCGAGCCGCCGAGGACGATGCGCAGCTCGAGGGCGTGCTCTCATACGACGACCTCAACGCCAAGGCATGGGGCTGGAAGGTCCACGACTTCCTCCGCCCCGAGGTCATCGACGGCGTTGCCGTGGCGCACTACTTCTACAACCCGAACACGGGGCGGCCGTACGGAGGCGAGAACCTCGTACCTCGCCTCAAGACCATCGGGCGCTCGTTCACCCAGGGGCATCAACAGGGCCTCAACGTGGGCATGCGGATGGTCGGCAAGGGCAGGCACCACGGGCTTGTCGTGGGCTCGAGCTACCTTCACACGGAGAACTACCTCGGGCATCAAGGCAATGACCACTGGCGGGGGATCGTCGTGTGCCACCAGGTCGAGCACGGGCAGTATGACCCGATGTGCGTCTCGCTAGATTTCCTCTGTCGCAAGTACACCAACAAGACCTTGACGGAGTTCCTCAAGGCGAAGAAAGGTCGCGTCGCATGAGTAAGCCGGTTGTGTCCAGGGTCAAGTCTTTCAAGGCCCAAGACCTAGAGGTCGTAGCTGATCTGCTCCAGTCTGCGCTCACTACGCTGCGGGAGGATTGTTCGTGAGTACCCTCAACGAAGCATACGAAAGCATCAAGGCCGCGTGCCTTCGCCAGCGCGAGAAAGGCGTCGAGATCCGCCGAGGGCTCTGGGGCGCCGATAGGCGATACGTGGAATACGGCCTCTACGAGAGTACGTATTCGTTCCATACCAATGGATTTACCCCGCCGTGTGGCTGCGCCATGAGCTGCTACCTCGTAGATTCAAATGTGAGGTTCCTGCCTGCGTCACCCCACAACCCGAAGTATGGGGAGCGTGTGCTTGCGGCTGCGAGTGCCCTGGGCGTGGACCCGGATCTCGTGGCCGCGTTCATTTCAGGCTTCGATCGAAAGTTCCCGAGACGGGATCACCCACATATGGAGTGGTTTGATGCAGGTGCGCGCCTGGCTACGGAACTGGGGCTGTCTTGATGCCCGTCCTATCCGCACAACAACGCAGCGAGATCCTGGATGCCGCGTGCCAGCTTTGCGTACCCGTCGTAGCTAGGACAATCGACAAGCTAGAGGCGGCCTGCCCTGACACGGAGCGCGATCCTAACCCGCCGTGGCGTATGTTCAGCGACGAGTGCCTGGACGAGCTCGACGTGCCGATCCCTTACGTGCCTGTGCCCACAACTACGAAGCGTGGCCTTGGTCCGGGCCCTTGTGTCATCTGCGGAGGCTGCTAGTGGCGTGGCAGAACCGCGAGGCCCCGGGTGAAGTCCAAACCCCTAACAAGCAGGAGATGAAATGACGACAGCGAACAATGACGGCAACAGTCCCGGCACGATCTGGTGCTACTCCAAGAACGCGGACGGCGACGGCGATATTTGGGATGGCCGATGTGACTCGCGCGAAGCGGCCATCCTCGACGGATCCGGAGAACTAGATTTCGAGGACGGGGAGACGTCGTTCTTCATCCACCAATTCGACCGCCCGAAGGCATCCGAGTTCATGCCTTCTGCGAAACAGGTCCTAGAGATCGCGAACGAAAACGCAATGGACGATGGCGTGAGCGAGCAGAGCGATCCGCTCGCGGCCCCGCGGAGGGCGGAGGAGGAGCTAGATGCGTTCCTGACTATGTGGGCGGACAGGCACGTCTACGTCGGGTTTGCCCGCCCCGTCGGCAGACCCGAGCGCATCGAGCTGCGCGAGGCCAGCAAGTGAGTCACGCGATCTGGGGGCTCGCCCGAGCGCATCGAGCCCGCGGCGAAAGGAGCGAGGAAATGACGACACCGAACAATGACGGCAAGCTTCCCAGTACGATCTGGTGTTGGGCGAAAAGGCATGACGAGGAGGAGTGGCAGGGCTCGGCAGCCTCGCGCGACGACGCGATCGCGGGCGGCTCCAGCGAACTGGTCTTCGAGGACAACGAGACGTCGTTCTACGTGGCTGAGTTTTGCCGACCGAAGGCGAGCACCTTTTTCCAGTCGGCGGAGAACATCGTCCAGACGGCAGACGAAAACTCGATGGATCACGGAGCGCCCGAGAACTGTGATTCGCTCGAGGCCTCGCTCGAGGCAGAGGCTGAGCTCGATGCATTCCTGACTGCGTGGGCCGACAAGCATGTTCACGTCTCGTTTTTTCTCCCGTTCGGCACGGCCGAACGGGTCGAGCGCACGACGGATGCGTCCAGCGAAGGCTGTGGCAAGTGAGTCGCGCGATCTGGGCGCTCGAGTGCCTCGACGCGAACGGGCGCATCATGTTCGCCACGGGCGAGACGCGAGAAGACGTGTATTTCACGGCACGCGGTGCCGGCTTAGCCGCGGCGAGGTTGCGTCACGAGGACCGTGTCGCTGGCATCATCACGGAGGTTCGCGTCACGCGATACGAGCCCACGAGATACGAGCCCGTGAGGCGTGACACGTGAGACCGGCCATATGCATCACCTGCGGGCGACCCTCGGGGCAGGAGGCGTTCTACACGCGAGGTCGCATCGACGAGCACGTGCGGTGTCGCGCGCGCAACGAGGGAGCCGCGGTCGCGTTCGGCCTGATGGGGATGGCCGAGGCGATTCGAGGAAGAGCGGTCGAGGAAGAGTGCAACGACGCGGGCCTGGGTCGCTACGCCGTCCTAGTTCGCGCGTGCTCGCTAGGGACGCGCGGGTGCAGCGAGTTGCATCCGGACAAGGAGACGAAGCGATGAGCGACATCCGTGTAGGCGACATTTGTGTGATTGAGCGGCGGTTCGTATTCCAGCCGATGATGGGGCCGGCGCAATTCAGCTACGAGCTCGCGATCACTCGCCTCTCGCCGAAGCGCGCCTATCTCGGCAGATCGTGGTTCACGCTGTCCGATCCGTGGCGTTTGGTTCTCCCGCGCTACCTCGACTATCTGACGCGCGTGGTCGAGATCAGAAGGCCAGCGGAGCCAACATCCAACGGCGAGACCGATCGCGCCGAGAAGGCGGAGGCCCGTGTCACGGAACTGGAGACGGAACTCGATGCGGCTGCCCAAGCATACTACGACCTTGAAAGCCTAATCGATTATGCGAGTAACTGGATCAACGACTCGACGTGGTGGGAGTCCGACGAACATCTCGCGCCTATGTTCCAGGAAATCAGAGATCGACAGCGGCCGCGAACATCCAACAGCACGGAGACGAAGTGATGAGCGGCACGTGCAATCACTCCACTATCGTGAACGGACGCTGCATCGACTGCGGGCTCCGGTCGTTCGCGGAAGAGACAGTCGCGGAGCTCCGGGCGCGTGTCGAGGAGTTGAAGGCGCTGTTCCAACGCATGCTCGCCGTACATTGGGGTTGGGTCGCGCTGGAGGCCCAACAGCGAAAACGCATCGAGGAGCTTGAGGCGAGACTCGAGCGCGTCATCTCCTGGACGCACGCGTACGGCTCCGAAATGATTCCATCCCGCGGGGACACCTACGGCGAAGGCGTGCGTGACTGCAAGGCGCGCGTAGGTTGGATCCTCGCCGTCGCGGACGAGGAAGAGTGCAACCTGCGCATGTGCCACTACGGCACGTGCGCGCGAGGGACGCGCGGTTGCAGCGAGATGCACAAGGGCAAGGAGACGAAGTGAGTGACACATGCCCGAGGTGCGGTCTCGATCTCAGTACGCAGGAGCCTCAGATCGGCGAGGTCTGGCTTCGCACGAACAACAGCACGCTCTACCTCGTGACCAGTGAGCGCGGCGTAGGGGCTCGACCCTACGCAGCGGCAGTGCGCTTGCACACACCTGAGGGCCAGCAGGGGTATGATCCGGAGTGGCTGTGCGTGATGTGGAGTGACCAGATCCGGCGAGGCGAATGGATCCGGATCCGGGTCGACGCCGCGGGGTTAGCGCAGCTATCCCCCAACAGCAAGGAGACGAAGTGATGAAGCACACCGAGGTACTAGAGAGCTCGCTCGCTCGAGCTGCTCGGTCAGACAACGTACTCGCCGCTGCGGAGGCAAGCGCAGTTGCGGATGCCCGCGCAGCGGCGTGGGCAACGCGAGTCCCGTGCGAGCACTGCCCTTCATACGGCATCGCGAGCCTGGCGGGGCGCTGGCTTTGCCGAGAGTGCATCGACCTCATCGCCGGTCGCAATCAGACCGCGGACGCCTACCCGGAGATGCTTCGCGCGGCGACGGCGCGTCTCTCAGAGTCGCTAGCGAACGAGGAGCGCGAGCGCCACGAGGCTCTCACCCTCCGCGCCCTCGTCAAGGAACTGGAGGCGAGGCTCGCTGCGTGCGCCCGCGCAGGTTGCCCGACCGCGGCCGTCCCGTGCGAGCCGCGTGCGAACGATGCGCGGCTCGTGCGCTGCTGGCGCTGCAAGCATGACGTCCTCGATGAAATGACCGTGTGCATGGTCGGGATCGGCACGCAGTGCAAGGATGCCGAGGCGTGCCGCGATCGGCTTTGCGCCCCCGTCCCGTGCGAGCCGCGCGCGAACGTGGAGACCGGTGACGCCAACGTGCAGATCGGACCGGCGCATCTCGTCGACGAGCCGACCTCCGAAGGTGACCTGTGAGCAACGCAAGCGCCGATATGTGCCGCGCGCGCGGCTGGGTTGCCGGAGACCTGCTCGTCGGGCGCGGGGACAACGGCGTCCTCACCATCAGCCTCTGCTACATCGGCAAAGACGTCGTCATCGCGAAGTGCGTCCGCGATAACGGATTCTCGTTCGACGGCCGAGAAACGTTGTTCAATCTCGAACTGAGGAAATGGCGCCGGGTGCGCCGTGGGTAAGCCCCTCACGGTGGAGCAGCGCTACCCGACGCGTGCCGCGCGCGAGGTCGCGGACCGCGCGATTGACGACCTGCCGGAGAACGTTCCCATGACGGCGTACATCGACACGTGGCTAGCGGCGTACACGGCGGCAGGGGGATTGGAGAGACGCCATGGGTAAACGCAGTCCGGACACAGACCGCCTCGAGATGCACGTCCGCCTTCTCCAGAAGCAGATCGCGCGCCTCACCGAAGAGCCCGCCGACGTCCCGTTCCTGGCGTGCGACAGCTCGTGCGTCGTCGCGCGCCCTCGCGGCGTGCACACCAACGGCGGATGCCGCTGTACCGAGCAGACGCTACGTCGCGCGGTCCACTACTGGCGCGACGTCGCCGAGCGTCGGCAGGCGCAGATCCAGATGATGCTCTCGGGCGAGTGGACGGGTCGCGGTGCGGAGCCGAACACCGATAAGCAGGAAAAGAAATGACGCACGAATTGCTCAAGCCCACGCGCCACTACGCGCGCTCGCGCAACGGACTCCTCTCTCGTCTCGGCGGAGCGCTCGCGCGGCCGTGGCAGACCAGCTACGTGTGCCCGTCGCTGATGACGGTCACCGCGGTCGTCTACGCACTCCGCGGGTACGAACCGTACTGGACCAAGGTGGGCGTCCCCGACGATCGCGGTCGCGACCCGTCGAGCCTGGCCTATCGCGTCTACAAGGACACGCCGGACGGCAGGTACCCGACGCACGGGGTGAGCCCGAACTGCCTCTTCCCGGCCAATATCGTCCACGCAGAGATGAACGCGCGCAACGCGGTCATGCGCGCATACGTCAAGGCCTGCACCGTGCTGCGGCCCAGCGAGGTGAAATGAGTACAATAGAAAGCATCGTGCGCGGGGTCGCTCTTCGTTGCCCTGACGAGACCCTGTCCTCGCTCACGGGGGCTTTTATTAGTTGCCTTGAGAAGGTAGGCATGCCGGCCGACCCGGACGCCTTCGAGCAAATCCAGCAGGCGTTTGCGGTCGAGCTGCTTCGCATCGCGCTAGAGCACGCGATCGTCGCCTCGCCTCTCGGGCCCTACACGCCCTTGGCCGACTGCAACGCGGAGCGCTTCGACATCATAGCCTCCTCGGCACAGCCCACGGCCGACGAAGCCATTGCAAACTTCAAGTCGACCCTTGCATCGCACTCGGGCCGTTGGCCGTACACCGCGGTCGGCGTGCCCATGTTCGGGTTCAACAAAGGAGAAGATGGCGCTTCGGATCAGACTAACTACTACTGGATCCTCCCCGTCGAGTTCGGGCGGGTAGGGGCGCAGGGCAGCGAAGCGGCAGGCGACGAGGGCATACGCCTCATGTACAAGATCATCATCCCACCTAAGGGCTACGGCGAAGAGCAAAGGAAAGTGGCATGACCTTCCAAGTAGAAGACCCCAAAGGGCCTACCGTCCGTGACGTCGCGTTCATCGTGGCCATCGCCGGCCTGGTCGCGTTCTTCGAAACGTTCGCGCACAAGACCGCAGCAGCGCTGTTTGATCGGCGACCGTACGTGCGCGAGGAGAAGGATGCTGACGATGACTAGCAACCCGTTGGAAGTCCTGGCCTCGATCGAGTGGGGCGGGTTGGTCCAGGTCGATTATGAAATCTACGAGAGCTGCTGCCCTTGCTGTAATGGGCTAGGGCGGCCCGGTGTCGACGGTGTAGATCCGCACTACTTGGACTACTACCGCAAGACAGGGCAGCACATCGGGCATGCGCCGGGGTGCAAGCTCGCCGCGGCGCTTGGTGCTGGGGCATGAGCACACCTGCTCTAGACCAATGCGGCCAGGTCTACCTGACGTGGGCCTCGCTTGGCTGGGTGCGCTGGCAAGGAGATGCGACGCCCCGTCGTCAGATGATGGTCGAATACAAGAGATGCCAGAGCATCGGCCACGTGGCCTTACGACCTGACGGGTTCACGGGCGCCTTGTGCAAGGAGCACGAGAAGAGATGAAAGAGCCACAAAGAAAAGCCCCCGTACTCGATCGAGTACGGGGGCTTCTTTTTTGGGGCCTTGTGATCTAGGCGAGGTCCGAGAGGACGTTCACGTAGAGGTACCCGTCCTGAGGGAACGTGCGCTTCGTGCCTCCCGAGAACGTGACCTCCCACTCGACCGCGTAGAGCCCAGCGATCGCCGTGTCGGCCGCCTGCCAGTCGTAGCGGACGATACCTCCGAGAGCCGAGACAATGACCGCGGCGGCGGCGACTGTGGCAGCGGAGGCGCCTTCCTTGCGCATGATGAACTTGACGTCCGTGCCCGTCAGGTCGACGGCCGTGCCGCCGATGTCGATCGAGCACGAGATGGAAGGCGACGTGTCGTTGCGTTTGATATGGAACATGTCCGTCTTCCTTTATTCGTTGAGGTCGCGAGCGCCGCCGATGCTCGGGTTCAGGACTGCTGCGTTGCCGACATCCACCGGGGCGATGACGAGAGCACGACCAAGCGCAGACGTAGAGGCAAGGACACGCACGCGCGCCCTGGCTCGGCTAGTAGGTGCAAGCGCCACCTGCTCTAGAATCTCGGCAAACAGCGTAGCGCCTGCCGTCGTGATCGTGAACGTAGCTG
>Ga0163155_10003909_pt1 | contig 15674 bp, 9 predicted proteins | sample OliLakLV19SP4G1_FD_148611 | JGI IMG/M metagenome (GOLD analysis project Ga0163155, IMG submission 148611) | Freshwater microbial mat bacterial communities from Lake Vanda, McMurdo Dry Valleys, Antarctica - Oligotrophic Lake LV.19.SP4.G1 | ecosystem: Environmental > Aquatic > Freshwater > Lake >... | reverse complement strand
ATCAGTCCAGTTCATGCTCTTACATTGTGTGCAGAATATCGCCCCAGACAATCCTATGCCCCCGCACTTAGAATGCCCTATTTTGGTGAAGAGTGGGGGAAGAGTGGGGAGTGGGGAGTGGGGAGTAGGGAGTGAAGTACTTTGAAGGCAGAGGGTTAGAGGCTGGGGCTAACACCTTGTGTTTGATGCTCAGGATCGTGGATTAAATAAAACCGACAAATTGTTCGTAGGTAGGGGCGCACGGCTGTGCGCCCCTACGGAAAACGCCGAGGTGATTAAATTCTTGTTCCTCAGCGGTTCGCCGTCCATACTCAGAGGTTCATGACTCGTGGATTGACCGTTTGAGCTTACAAGAACATACATCCTCGTCAGCGCCTAACTTCTGACTCCTGACTCCTGACTCCTGACTCCTGACTCCTGACTCCTGACTCCTGACTCCTCACTCCTCACTCCTCACTCCTCATCTCCAAAGCTCACTGCCCCCTGCCGCAAAAGATCCCACCCGCTCCCAGTCCAGCGGATAACGGTTGACGGTACACCTGTTGTCGGTGCAATGGTGTTGGGAACTGTTGTGCCCTCGTTTTCGTGGGGCGACAGGGTAAACACACGAGGAAACGCGGCGACAATTTCAGCCATTGTTTGCAGAGCAGGTTGCCCAGAACGGTTGGCGCTGCTGGTGGCGAGGGGACCCGTCCGCGCAAGAATGGCAATGGCAACGGCATGATTGGGCACACGCACACCAATGGTGGTCGGTTGTGTCGGGTTCATGGTTGGCGGTACGCGATCGCTGGCAGGTAGCACCAGCGTTAAGGCTCCTGGCAAGTAACGCTCGGCAACCTGCTGCCAGAGTTGGCGTTCGGCGGGGCTACCCGTGACGTATGCCCATAATTCTGCGATCGTGGCTGCCATTAAGATCAGTGGTTTAGCCGGGTCGCGCTGTTTGGCGGCAAAAATGAGGTCGGCGCGATCGGGGCGACTGCCGAGTGCTGGTACAGTGTCCGTCGGGAAGCTGACCAAATGCTCACCAGAGCAAGCTTGGGCAACCAGATCACGCAGTGAAACTTGAGGCATTGCTAATGAGAATCACAGGTTTTCTCGGCATTGTTTTTAATGAGATTAATACCTATTGGACTAGATTAATCATCTAACCAGAGTCGTCAAACGCTTCCAATAGTCGATGTATTGACGTTGACTACTACGCATTCCACTACTCCATCATTAACCGAAAGTAGACCAGCTAAGGAGATTGCGTGCAGGCTAAGCGATCGCGCAAGCAGGCATACCGCTTCAAAGGCTCTATCAAGCTGACCGTTACGCGATGTGCCACTCACCTGGGCGTTGCTGAATAGCAGGATGAATGATGCCATGCGCCCTCACCCTAACTCTCTCCCAAAAGGCTACTGTGTATAATCTCATGTCAGACTCTAAAACCCTCCTCGATCCCCCTCAATCCCCCTTCAAAAGGGGGATTGCCGCTCTGGTTCCCTCTTTTTTAAGGAGGGTTAGGGAGGATCAAACCAGACGCATGCCCATTTAGAAGACTTGTATATACACCGTAGCCCCAAAGGAGAGGGGACAAGACTTTTACTCTCTCCTTGGGGAGAAGGGTCGGGAATGAATGTGAATCATACTTGTATTGAGCAACGCGGACAAGCCCTACAAATTGATTCTGCGTTACCATGTGTTTCTCTTCCAATAACGCGTGGGGTACGGCCAACTTAGCGTTGCGCCTTTGCATCGATTACAATGCATTTAATGAAGTTGCATTCAAACGCCTTGTTGGTAGCTGCTTGTCTCAACCAGGTGCCAGCGATGATTCAAACAGCTTGTCACGGCTCAGTAGACTTATTTCGGCAACCTGCATGAAAGCAGAACAATTTGGGAGTCTGCGGCAATATTGTCGAGATGCTTCTGCTTTTGAAGCGTTGCAGCAAATTCTTTGTGACATTGAACGCCAGAACCAAGACCATTCGCAGCACGTTCTTTTTCAGGCATCGCTACTTGATCAGGTCTGTCATGCTGTCATTGCTACCAATCGTTGCGGGCAGATTACCTATTGGAGTCGCTATGCAGCGGTGCTTTTTCAATGGCAAGCCGCAGAGGTTACGGGCAAAACGATTGACCTGCTGTTAGTTCGTGAAACTGGTCGTAAAATCGCCCACAAAATCCTCACACGCACCAATAACACCACTCCCTGGCAAGGAGAACTGCTCTTGCAACGCAAGGATGGTCACCCGTTTTGGGCAGAAGTCACCAACACCTTGCTGCATGATGCTGACGGACACACGATCGGTTTCATCGGCATTGCCGTTGATCTTACTGAACGCAAGCAAGTGCAGACGGGGCTAGAAATGCAGGCAGAAATGGCTGAACCACAGCAGGCAGACGCAAGATACCGCAGTATCTTTGAAAACGCGATCGAAGGAATTTTTCAATCAACACCAGACGGGCGTTATTTGAGTGCAAATGCAGCGCTGGCAAGGCTTTATGGCTATGACTCACCCGAAGAGCTAATGGCGACCCTGACCGATATTCAGCATCAGGTTTATGTCGATCGCGATCGTCGTGCGGAATTCATCTATCTTGTGCAAACGCAGGGCAGTGTTTCAGAGTTTGAGTCTGAAGTTTATTGCAAAGATGGGCGCAAAATCTGGATTGCTGAGAACGCCCGTGCGGTGCATGGTGCCGATGGTGAGCTGCTGTATTACGAAGGAACAAGCGAAGACATCACCGAGCGCAAACAGGCAGAGCTTGCGTTGCAGCAGAGTGAAGCCCGCTATCGGGCGGTCGTTGAAGACCAAACGGAGATGATCGATCGCTTTTTGCCCGATGGCACCGTCACCTTCGTCAATGATGCTTACTGTCGCGTTCATGGCAAAACCCGTGAAGCACTGATTGGGCAAAACTTTATCCTTCTGGCACCAGCATACGTGCAGGAGGAACTGCGGCAGAAAATTGCTTCACTCGATCGCGACTGTCCTGCTATTACGTCAGACCAACTATTTATCACGGCTGATGGTGCCTTGCGTTGGCATCAGTGGACTGATCGCGCCCTTTTTGACGAACAGGGCAATGTCATTGAGTTTCAGGCAACAGGGCGAGACATTACCGAGCAAAAGCAAGCCGAGCAAGCGCTGCGTGAAAGTGAAGCTAAAAACAGCGCCTTGCTCAACGCCATTCCAGATTTTTGGATTCGACATCATCGCGATGGCACCAATTTGGACTGTAAGACCGATCGCGCCAGTGAATTGGCATTGCCACTTGATCAACTAATTGGCAGAAAATTTCAGGAATATTTACCGCCTAAGTTGGCACAAGAGCGCTTGGAGTGCATTGCACGGACACTGGAGACAGGCACCGTGCAAACGTTTGAGTACCAAATTGTCATCGACGGCGAGACACGAGAACAGGAATCTCGCATGGTGGTGTGTGGCAAGGATGAAGTGCTGGCGATCGAACGCAATATTACCGATCGCAAGCGAGCCGAAACACAACTTCATCAACAAGCAGAACGCGATCGGCTACTGGGCACCATTGCTCTTAGCATTCGACAATCCCTCAATCTACAGGAGATTCTTGATCGCACAGTGGTAGAAGTGCGACAGTTTTTACAGACCGATCGCGTACTCATCTATCGCTTTGACACTGACGGTACAGGCACTCTTCTAGCAGATGCAGTCGCACCAGAGTGGGATATTTATACCGAAAACAGCCCGCATCATGTTTGGTATCGCGATCGTGCTGCTATTTATGAACGGGGCGAGACTTACATCGTGAACGATATTGCCCAACTGGGGCTACCTGCTGATTATCTCGACATTATGCAGCAGCTACATATCACTGCAAAGGTCGTTGTGCCCATCATGGAGGGCGAGCAGCTATGGGGCATTTTGGCCGTGCATCAGTGCTCTAGTGTGCGCCAGTGGCAGCCGTTTGAAATCGCGTTGCTAGAGCCATTGGCAATACAAGTGGCGATCGCCATTCAGCAGGCGCAACTGTTTAGCCAGGTACAGCAGCAGGCACAGCGCGAACAACTGCTCAACCAGATTAGCCAAACCATCAACTCCAGCCTGGATGCCGACTACATCTTGCAGGAAATCGCGAACCTAACTGGAGCAAGCTTCAACGTCGATCGCGTGCTGATTCTTACCATTGCTGAAGACGTGCAGGTGCGGAATGAATGGCGCGCCAACGAGCAGGTGATCTCTCAGCTTAGTCTCCGGGTACCCCTCTCAGACTGGCCCGATTTGCTGGACTCAGCATCAGATTTCTGGCAACGTCGCTTTTTCCACTCCCCTGATTACGGTCAGGAGTTGCCAACCAAAACTCGCCAGATGCAAGTTGAACAAGCAGGAACTTTGTCTGTCCTTGGGTCTCCTATTTTGATTCACGGTCAGCTTTTTGGGTCGATCGCGCTGCAAACGACTACCTGCCAGCGCACCTTTACAGAAGAAGAGATTCAATTGCTTCAGCGCATCGCCGATCAAGCGGCGATCGCCATCTCCAACGCCCAAAGCTACGAACGACTGGAGCATCTCGTCAAAGAACGCACGCGAGAACTAGAGCACGAGAAACTGCTCTCTGAAGCTGCCAATCGTGCTAAGAGCGAGTTTCTAGCCACCATGAGCCACGAGCTACGCACGCCTCTCAACGCGATCCTGGGGTTATCGCAACTGCTAGAGCAGCAGATTTTTGGAGCGCTAAACGCCAAACAAGCAGAGTATATGAGCCACATTCATAGCAGCGGCGACCATCTCCTCTTGCTCATCAACGATATTTTAGACCTGGCGAAAGTGGAGTCTGGGCAGGACTCGCTCGCTCCCATCACCATCAATGTGTTGGATCTGTGCAGCTACTGTCTGACGCTTGTGCGCGAACAGGCCTACGATCGCGGGTTGCAGCTTAGCAGTCAGTTTGACCATACCGTGACCACCTGCGTTGCAGACGAGCGTCGCCTCAAGCAAATCTTGATTAATCTACTTTCTAACGCCCTTAAATTTACGCCAACGGGTACGGTCACGCTCGTTGTCGAGAAGCAGCCTCACGGTGTCGCCTTCACCGTTGCTGATACAGGCATCGGCATCGCGGCAGAACAACTTCCGCTCCTGTTCATGCCGTTCTCGCAGCTCGATAGTCAGCTTAACCGCCAGTATGCGGGAACTGGGCTAGGGCTAGCGCTGTCTCGCAACCTTGCCCGACTACATGGTGGCGATATTACCGTGAGGTCGATCATGGGAGAAGGCAGCCGTTTTACGCTTTACCTGCCTGATCCGTCGGTGACAGATGTCTCGCCTCAGGTAACGCCAACGGCAGCACCGACGGCAGAACTCTACGCTCAGACCTGGACATCGCACCGCGTTCTCCTCGTGGAGGATGATCCTCGTAGCGCGATCGTGCTGCAAGACTATTTGCAAGCGTTTGGGCATCAAGTGGAGCACCTGACTGACGGCGATCGCTTTTTGGACGCGGTGGAGCGCTTGCAGCCCCAGTTAATTTTGCTAGACGTACAGTTAGGGAGCGGTCGGACTGGCTTAGAGCTACTGACTGAACTCCGCATCCAGCCGCAGTTGCAGGATATTCCAGTCATCATGGTTACAGCAATGGCAATGACGGGCGATCGCGAGGCATTCATCGCCGCTGGGGCAAACGACTACCTCAGCAAACCTGTGGCGATCGCGCAACTCGAACGGCTGCTATCAAAGTACTTCTAAGCATGGAGCTGGTTAGGGGTTTGCGGTTTAATAACCTACCAAATAACCAGGCTTCGACTGCGCTCAACCTTCAGTCATCGCGGGTTGAGCGTAGCCGAAACCTAAACGACTGGTAGCTTATTTTCTTGCAATCCCCTTAGCTCTGCAAGCCGACTGCCATCAAAGCGGTCAGGAATAAGCGTTTAGCCTTCTACTGAGAGCCGATCGCTATCCTTAACCCTCATATTCACTATCAATCTCAATCTCTAGCGTCTCCTCATTAATGCGGACGTAGAGGATATTCGGTCGGCAGCAAACCTGGCAATCCTCAACATACGACTGTTGATTGCCTCCGCTGACATCCACAAACGTGGTGTTTTCCTCGCCACAGTAGGCACAGTAATATTCCGCTGTATTCTGCATCTGTCTCCCTAAACCCGACACCGTTCGGCTGAGCGCTCACGTCGAAGCCCAACACCCTACAGCAACGCCTCCATCGGTTGCTTAAAATGTTCCTGTGCACTTGCCAAATGCTTGAGCAGCGTCACTTGCGGCAGCGGGCCTTGTAAATGGCTCCAGGGAAGCACTTGCTCCGGTTGCCAGTTTGTATACACATAGAAGTCCAGGCTGGGAAGCTTGCCTCGCAGTTCTTTGAACGCGCGACGGTAGCTGCCCAACGAATCACCATAATGACGGGTCAATTCGAGTAACTGCGAAAGGCGACGATCGCCCCTCGAAAGTAACGTTTGAATCACCGACCAGTTATAGCTTTCGGGGCGAAAATCAATGCCTTGAGGACGCAATTGCTTTTGCAACCATTGCAGTCGCTTCTCGGCTTTGGTATTTACGCCATACCACTGAAAGGGCGTGTGCGCTTTCGGCACAAAGGTGCTACAGCCAAAGGTCAGCCGCAAGCCTGGCACCGTTTTTTTGATGTCTCGCAGCATTGCCACTGTTTGATCGAGGTCTTCTGGCTCTTCACCCGGCACACCCACCATGCCATAGAGCTTGAGGTTGCTCAGTCCGCCAGCTTTAGCATTCATCGCTGCCTGGATAATTTCGTCATTAGTCAGCTTTTTATTGATGATCTGGCGCAGTCGATCGCTCCCACTTTCCACGGCGATCGTAATTGAGCGAGTGTCATGCTTCGTCAGCGTTTCTGCCAGCTTGGACGTGACGGTATTCGTGCGTACTGAAGCAATGCTGAGCCGCACGTGGTCGTACTCAGGACGATTGAGATAGTCTAGCAGCGTTTCAAATTCAGGATGTTGCGTGACCGAAGCGCCAAGCAAACCGAGGCGATCGGTCACGGTGAGACCCTGTGCGATCGCGGGTATCAGCGACTCTTCCACACTCGCTGTCCGAAACGGTAGCGTCAAATAACTGGCAAGGCAAAAGCGACACATCTCTGGGCAACTCCGCACCACTTCGATCATGTAAATGTTTTCCCACGCGGCTTTCTCCGTGACGACAGTCGAGGCTGAGAGCGTGTTGCCTCGGTAGGTCTGCTTTTCAATGCGTGCTGGAATATCTACATCAACGGGCGCGATCGACTCCAGGGCACCATCAGGGCTGTGATAGGTTGCCACATACAAACTCGGTACGTAAAGACCCGGCACTTGTGCTAAACCACGGAGTTGAGTTGCGCGATCGGCATGACGCACCGATCGATACGCGGTGATGAATTCACCCAGCAGCAGCTCCCCATCGCCCAGCAAAATCACGTCAAAGAACGCGGCAAACGGTTCTGGATTTGCCGTCAGCACCGGACCACCACCAAACACGAGCGGGTGAGCGTCCGATCGTGCCGCTGCTCGAATGGGAATTTTGAGCGCTTCCAGCAGATTCAAAACGTTTACATAGTCCAATTCCCAGGACAGCGAAAAGCCCAGCAGTTCTGGCTCTGACGGCAGCGGCTCTTGAGCATCGGTAAACAGGCGACTTACCTGCACATCAGGGCGCGCTGCCAACGTTGCCCACACGACTTGATAGCCCAGGCTGGTAATGCCAACGCTGTACTCATTGGGAAACGCAAAAATTGTGGGGACTGCATCAGCAGTTGGCGTTGCCGCAGTGAAAAGTAGACGTTCGGCAGCGAAAGGAGAATCAGTCATGCAGGAGGCAAAGAGAGAACGCGAGCAGGGAGAAAGATCTGAAGGTCAGGAGTCAGAAGCCAGGAGTTAGAAGTCAGGACTGACGTGATCGTGATGGGTTCCAGAAGGGAAACAGGCATCGATCGCCTCAGGCTAGCGCCATTTAGAGAAAGCTAGAGGGCGTTAACCAGGCTGAAGGCTGATTCCCAAGAGGCTATAGGCTCATGTCCAAGTGATGACTCAGGAGCAGCATTGCTTCTCCTTCTCTTGTTGTAGCTTTTCTTGAGCCTTTACAGACGGACATTCTTCAAATTCGACGACTTGCATCCTTAAGTCGCTTGTATAGCTGTCGCCACCAAGGTTAGGACATTGGGATCAGAGGGGGAGTGGGGGAGTGCCCCCAGCCAGGGGTTCCACCCCTGCACCCCGTCCTAACCAATCTGTCTATAGCTGTAAAAAGCTTACAAGCTCTTTACAGAAAGTCCCCTGATCCATTCGTGTGGCTGTGGAATACATGAATCAGAAACGTCAGTAATGCGTGATCCTTCTGCCTTCTCGCTCTAGCCTGTTGCCCGATGCTGAGTTCAGAAGTCCTTGTCAGAGTTTTTATCTGCGTGTGTTCCTTGAATTGCGATCGATCCTGACGGCGTTTTTGCCTGCTAATGACCCTTGAATCTACTGCGGCACACTACCCATACCCTTATCGTTCACTACGCGTGCGTACGTGACCGTGCCAGTTGTGGGATGGCTTCCATTTAACCAAGACTATGACCTTGAAAACATGCCTGACCCAGCCTCTAGCACTGCTGCCACCCCTCAAATCGATTCGGCTCAAGTCACAACGTTACATTGGCTTTACGTTCGCGCTCTTGCTGACAACTGGGGTCGCAGAAAGTTTCATTCATTGCCCCTCTGCTCTGGCAAACCTGACTAAGCTCAACGATCGTGAAGCACAAGCAACCGATTCAGCTTTTGCTGAAGACCCTAATTCAGAGGATAGCAGTGGATTCTCGCCACATAGGGTGCAGGCGGCTCGATCGCAGCCCCCAGTGGAAGCCATGCCCCAGGTTTTGGCAGACGCAACTTCAACCCATTCTGCTGCCGCTCTAACTCCATTTAATGATGCGACCCATCTTCAAACGGCAGTCAATGCTGCTGGGATGCTGACACCAGCATTGGATCAAGCCTCTTATACAGGCAAGGTCATACGTTACGCTCAGCAGCAATGGCTAGAACGACCAAAACAGCCTGAACGCAAATCGCTTTTGACCGGACGATCGTCCCTGTTAGCAGATTCTGGTGTGCCAGCCCCTTCAGACAAGGTGCTGCGGCAAGGGAGTTCCGTGTTGGGCGTGCCGTCGGTGCAGTTGCAGGGGGTGTTTAGGCAAGAGGGTAGCGATACGTCAGCACGAGCGCGAGTGAGAGCTTTCTACCCAGTCACCCCCAACGCTGGGTTTGGCGCTGAGGTGGATTTGACCACGGGCATCGGGTTCGCTGATTCGCAAGAAACGGGGCTGAACCTGAACGAGCTATATTTTGCTGGATCGCTGCCGTCCTTGCCGACCTTGCGGTTTGTCGTGGGGTTGATGGATCTTACGTCCTATTTCGATCGCAACAGCTTTGCCAAAGACGGAGCCACTCACTTCTTCAACTCCGTCTTTCAAACCAACCCAGCGCTATCAGCAGCGGGCATTGGCTCCCGTCCGGGGCTACTGGTCAACTGGAGCGCTACAGATGACATCGACCTCAAGGCAACCGCGTTTTCCTCGACGCGCAATCTGGGCGACTTTAATCTGGATGCCTTCGCAGGCGAAGTTGGTGTGCGCTTTGGCACCGCTATCATTCGTGGCACCTATGTTTCATCCCGCGATGCTGGACAGCGGAGCGGCTTTCGAGAGATTTTTGATATCCCACGATCGGGCAATTTAGGCTCCCGTGCGGGCGATCGCGAAGAAGCTTATGGCATCAACGCTGAAGTCTTCATCCCCAGCCTCAAATTAGGACTCTTCGGACGCTACGGGCGCTACACCAACCTGAATCTTGATGCTAGCGGTACAACCTACAGCGCGGGGCTAAGCTTCCTGGACGTGTTTCTGCCGAGCGATCGCTTGGGGCTAGGCTACGGGCGGCAGTTGTCCAACGATGACCTGCGGCAAGCGCGCGGTGACAACAATCCCGATGTGCTGGAGTTGTTCTACGACTTTCGCATCACGCCTAACTTACGTGCGGCAGTCATGCTTCAAGAGCGCAATGGCTTCTCTGAGACCGTTTTAGGCGTTCGTATCCGAACAGATTTTGATCTTTCGCCACTGTTTAGGAGGTCGAGATGAGGGGCTTAAATCGATTGGTGGTCATCAGAAGGCAGGAGTCAGGAGTCAGGAGCCAAGAGTCAGGAGTCGGCAATCATGCAAAACTTTCTACACACCCGACACCCCATACCCCACACCCCACACCCGTTCGGCTGAGCGCTCACGTCAAAGCCCGCACCCCTCTCTCCCTCCGCATCCTCTGCTTAACCAGTAGCTTGCTGGTCGTCCTTGTGGGAATGCCGTCACAGGCGCAGTCTGTATCGGTCGGGCAGGGCTACACGCTGTTGAACCGGGGTTATGTGAATGATGCGATCGCCTCGTTTCAAAGCGCGTTACGGCAAAAGCCTCAGTCGCTCGAAGCAAAGCTGGGGCTGGCGATCGCCTATCAGCGGGCAGGACAGGACTCAAAGGCGTGGCAGGCGTATCAGCAAGTGTTGGTGCAGGACTCAAAAAATCTGACGGCGCTGTCTGCGGTGGGTGTTCTGGGCAGCTATCGACCAGAGTGGCAGGCGCGAGGCATTGAGGCGTTGACCACATTGCTTACGGTTGCACCAGACCGCACGAGCGATCGCACACAGCGGGCACTACTGTACGGCTATCAAGGGCGCTTTACAGACGCGCTGGCAGACTATCAAATCTTGCTGCAAAAGCCTACGCCAGCGGTGCTTTTGGGGGCAGCTCAAGCGTATACCTACAGTGGCAACTATACAGAAGGCGTAGCGCTGTTTGAACGCTACCGTGGCACAGGTAAAACATTATCAACGGATGCAGTGATTGCTTATGCAACGGCACTGCGAGAAATCGGCAAGCCGGAACAGGCAATTCCCTTGCTGGAAGCGCAACTGAAGCTGTTGAAGCCTTCGGATCGCAAGGCGATCGAGGTGCGATCGTCATTAGCAGCCGCATATCAGGCGAACCAGCAGCCTGATCAGGCGTTGGCAGTGCTCCAACCCTTACGCAACCAGCCAGAAGCCACGCTGTCATTGGCACGGGCACTGAGCCAAATCGGTCGGCAATCGGGCGATACAGTGCTCTACGCAGAAGCGGTGGAGCGCTACCGTCAGGTGTTGCGGCAGACTGCCAAGCCATCACTGGGATTGATCACCGAAGCAGCAGACGTGTTCAGCGAATTCCCACCCGCACGACAGGAGGCACTGGCGCTGTACGAGCAGTTGATCCAGCAGCAGCCAGAGGCAGGTTTAAAGGTGAAGCGGTTAGCGATCGCCCGCCAGCTAGGACAAATCACCGCTACTGAACTGCGCCAGCAGCTAGAGACGGTTCTACAACCCTTGCCCAGTAGCGCTGTAGAACGGCAGACGATCGCGCTGGCACTCGTTCGGCTCGACCCACCCGACCCAGAGCTACTGCCCCGATATCAGGCGCTTTTAGAAAGTGGGGTAGATGCACCCTTTCTGCACTTCCGAGTGGCACAGATTTGGGTGCAGAAAGGAGACTTTGGGCAAGCACGGCAGTCGCTTCAGACCTACAGCGCCACGTCAGCGGGAGTGCGCGATCGTGCCCCCGAACTGCTGCTAGCAGACATTGAGCGACGAGAAGGCAAGCTAGATGCCAGCGCTCAACGGTACGAAGCGGTCATTGCTAGCAACCCACCCGCGCCCGTATTGTCCAACGCGTTGCTGGGCTTGGCAGATGTGCGGCAGGCACAGGGACGATTGGACGAGGCGTTGCGCGTGTACGACCAGATTTTGGCGACCAAGCCGCAAGACTTACGCACCCAGCTTGGTCGAGCCAGCGTTGCCTACCGTGCCGATCGCATCACGCAAACCGAGGCAGAAACGGTGCTGGCTACATGGCTTCAGTCGCCCTCTGCATCTGAAACGCCGCCAGAGTTGTTTAGCCTCGTCGGATCGCTGCCAGCAGACCCCAAGCGAGAGACCCTTTACACCACCCTGCTAGCAGTACAGCCAGACAATTTTGCGATTCAGCGTCGTGCTCTGCAAGTTTTGGCAGTCCGTGATCCGGCAGCAGCACGATCGCAGGTGGAGCAGCTAGCCACTCGTAACAAAGGCGATATCAATGCGTACTTTGTGCAAGGCGATTTGGCGCAAACCCTGGGCGCTTTAGCCCTTGCAGATCAGGCATACAGCGCCATCTTGCAGCAGCAGCCTAACAATGTAGACGCGATCGCGGCTCTAGCAGGAGTTCGCTTTCAACAGCAGCGCTACGCCGAAGCCAAAATCCTTTACAACCGTGTGCTGGCATTACGACCCGATGACCTTGACACACGTCGCATCCTCGGCGAACTCAGCCTTGCCCAAGATCGTCCAGGTATTGCCTTACAGCAGTTCAAAGCTTTACGGCAGGCACAAATTGCTAGAGAAGCCCCGAACTCAACGACTTCACAGGGTGGTGCCACCGATCGCAAAATCGAAAAGATTCAAGTCGATCTCCTCCGGCGACGCGGCTTCCAACCCTCATGGGAACGGTACTAATTTCTGTTTGGTAGGGACGTTACATGTAACGTCCCTACCAAAGGCTTCTGCCCACTGCCCACTGCCTTCTCTTCCCCCATGCACCCTACCCGTCCCTCTTTGCCACGTTTTTCAATGTTACGACCTCGTCGTCTGGTTTTAGCGATCGCGCTCTTCCTCCTGACGTTAATCTGTAGCCTGGGTCTGGGTTGGAACATCACCGTTGCTCAGACCAATCCCCCTGCGGAAGCGCCTGCCCCATCGGGCATTGACAAAGCTCCAGCCCCCCCACAAGTCTCAGGCGAAGCGGCAGCGAAAGATCCTGACGTGTCGGATGCGGCGAAAAAAGGCGCGATCGTTTCACCGTTGGCAGCCGGACAGTATGTGCTGGAGTTTAACCGGAGTCCGGTTGTGGGCAATCGGCTGCGGTTGCGGAGCATCTACGACGAAACGCGGCTGCGGTTCACCCGTCCTCGCGCCTGGAAGCCCAAAACCGCCAAGCTTCAGGTTCGCTTTCGCCACTCGCCTGCGCTGTATGCCACGCGATCGAATCTCACAGCGTATGTGAATGGTGCCAGCGTGGGCAGCCTGCCGCTGAACAAAAAGCAGGGCGAAATCGGCAGCGCCATCTTTGACATCCCGCCCGACCTCATTCAAGACAATAACGAGGTCGTGCTGGCAGCGCTGCAAAACAACTCGCCCACTTGCACGCAAGACCCCTTCGATCCATCGCTGTGGACGGAGATTTTGCCCGATTCCAAGCTGGTGTTTGACTTCCAGCCCCAGCCGATCGCCCTTAACTTCAGTCGCTATCCCTATCCCATCTTTGACGATCTCAGCCTGGAGCCAAACCAGCTTGCGTATTTGCTGCCCAACGCAGTAGAGGAACCCTGGCTCACCGCGACCACTCGCTTTCAGACAAATGTGGGGCGGTTTGCACAATACCGTCCGCTGAATACACGCCTGCTGAGCGCGATTGACCAGATGCAGCCCAACGAACGGCTCGTCATCATTGGCACACCCAAAACGCAGCCCGCTCTGGCACAGCTCACCCTGCCGCTGTCGGTGAAAGAGGGACAGGTGCGGGACGACAAGCAAAAAGTGTTGCCCAACGATGTGGGTGTAGTGATGCTGACGACGACTGCTGATAAGCTTCATCCCGTACTTGTGATCACTGGCAATGGCACCGAGGGCATTGCGAAAGCCGTGCAGTTTCTCATCCAGCCGCGCGATCGCCAGCTTGGCACCGGACAGGCGATCGTCGTTCGGCAAGTGACCAATGTACCCGCACCGTCGCCTCGTGAGTGGACTGGCTATCTCCCTACTGCTAACCGCTTTCAGCTTAAAGACCTGACCACGTTTGACAACAAGCCCTACGAAGATATGACCGTCCGGGGGGCGGATGCACCAGCGATGGAGTTTGACTTCCGCGCCCTGCCGGATGACCAGTTCACAACGGGGAATTTCATCAACCTCAACTACAGCTACAGCCCACAGGTGAACCCGCTCACCTCCCTGGTGGAAGTGCAGCTTGATGGGTTGGCGCTCATGGGCAAAAAGCTCGACTCCGTCACAGGCGGCTCCCACGAAACGCTGAGGGTGGCGCTGCCAGAAAACCGCATCAAGCCCAACTCCAAAATCCGGATTCGCTTTCAGCTTGACCCCCGTGAACGTCGTTCCTGCAACCGGGCACTGGATCAACAGCTTTGGGGCACGGTTCATGCCGACACCAGCTTTGAGCTGAGTCGCACCAATGTTGTGCAGGTGCCGGATCTAAAACTGCTGCAATTCGGCTTTCCCTTTGCAACCCCTCAGGATTTGTCCAAAACCGCGATCGTCCTGCCCGACGTACCTACAAAAGCCGATTTATCCTTATTGTTTGAAGTCGGTGCACGGTTAGGACGGCTGAGCAAGGCAGAATCCGTCAAGCTCGACGTGTTCCGGGCAAATAAGCTGCCGACCACAGTACGGAGCGATCGCCACCTCATTGGCATCGGCACCCGCGAGAACTTCCCCCTCCCTGATGCCTTCCAAGCCGAAGGGTTTACTCTCCAGGATGCTTTTCGCCGTCAGCGTGGGCAAAGTCAGGTGCAAACTCTCCCCGATGCCGATGGTGTAGTCAAAGAAATCGTGTCACCCTGGAACCGCGATCGCGTCCTCCTCCTGCTTAGCGGACAAAGCAACACAGGCTTAGACCAGGTGCGCGCCCTGCTCAACCGCGATTTCCTCTTCTTCCAACTGCGCGAAGACACCGTACTCATCGGCGCTGGCGAACCAGACCCCAACCCGTATAATCCCAACGCCTACTCGCTAGAGTTTTTACAACAGGCAAACCAAAAGCAGCAGTTGAGCCAAACAAGCCTGCTCGATCGGTTCCTACAATCTCTACGCATCAGTTGGTTCATCCTCGCCCCCGGCTTTGTGGTTGCCGCACTGCTGCTGTACGCGATCGCTCAGTCGTATCTGGGACGGTTGGGGAAGAAGTGAGGAGGGGAGAGGGGAGAGGGGAGAGGGGTGAGGAGTGAGGAGTGAGGGGGCGAGGGAATGAGGAGTGAGGAGGCGAGGGAGTGAGGAGTGAGGAAGTGAGGGGGAGAGGAGTCGGGAAGGAGAGAGTAAAAGCTAAGAGCAAGAGGCAGAGGACAGAAGGCAGGAGTAAAACTCTAAGCTCCACCTGTCAACTTCCAAGCTCAATCGAGCAAATTCTAAGCCTGACCTAGCAAGTTCTAAGCCCGACCTAGTAAGTTCTAAGCCCGACCTGTCAACTTTTAAGCTCCACCTATCAATTTTCAAGCTCGACCCACCAAACTTCAAGCTCGTCCTAGCAAATTCCAAGCCTGACCTAGCAAGTTCTAAGCTCCACCTATTAGCTTTCAAGCTCGCCCCATCAACTTTCAAGCCCGACCGATTAGCTTTCAAGCTCGCCCCATCAACTTTCAAGCCCGACCGATTAACTTTCAAGCCCGACCTACCAAACTTCAAGACCGACTGATTAACTTTCAAGCTCGACCCATCGCGTTCCAAACTCAACCCTCCGACTTCTAAGCTTCAAATCTGACCCTTCAAACTCAAAACTCAAAACTCAAAACTTTTAACTCTTCACTCCTCACCCCTCACTCCTCACCCCTCACTCCTCACCCCTCACTCCTCCTC
>Ga0163155_10003908_pt1 | contig 15681 bp, 13 predicted proteins | sample OliLakLV19SP4G1_FD_148611 | JGI IMG/M metagenome (GOLD analysis project Ga0163155, IMG submission 148611) | Freshwater microbial mat bacterial communities from Lake Vanda, McMurdo Dry Valleys, Antarctica - Oligotrophic Lake LV.19.SP4.G1 | ecosystem: Environmental > Aquatic > Freshwater > Lake >... | reverse complement strand
CCGAGCACGGTGACGGCGCGGTACGCCAAGGTCACGTTGAGCCAGCTGCGCGAGGCGCTCGACGCGCACTATGCGGCGTTGACGCGTGCGGACTGAGGCGGTCTGAGCGGGACCGAAACCCCATTGTACGCAGTTTTGTACGCAGGGGGCTTTTGGAGGCAAAAAAGGCGCGGAACCTCGTGCGAGATTCCGCGTCCTGATGCGGAGCGGGCGACGCGATTCGAACGCGCGACCATCTGCTTGGAAGTTCGCTTTCGTGGCGTCCACAGCCATCTATAGGCGTGTTTTAGCGCGTCCTGATGCAATCCCCATGTCCATGGGTTACGCTGATTTCCACTGTTGTCTGCTGGCTTGGCAGTAGCGAGGCAGTAGAGAAGCCTCTCTTTCTGTCAATGCCGGAAGAGCGCAGTACGAAAGAAGTGTAACGCTTTTCTTGCCATTGCTCGTCGCGTGGCGCAAGCGGCGCGAGTCAACAGCCCGTCGCATATACTACCCAAGCGCGTGGGCCAAGAGGCAAACGCGAACCTCCAACCGGCTGTTTACGAACTGGAGGCGAGGCTGTCCACGGGTGTACACGGGCGTGTTTTACGGCTTTCTGATGCGATCTACGATTCCACCGTTTCCGCCTAAAGTGCGCCCTTATTTGCCCGTTTGGCTACATTGTAGCTACACAAGCGAGCCTCATTCTGTGGGTGGGTGCCAGCCGGCCAGCACCCAGTAGCTGCGAACGGTGAGCGCATCGGGATCGTCGGCCAGCTGAAGCGCGACAACGGTCGCACGCCCAATCGGAGTGTTGCCGACAATCCGCAGGCCATCGCTCGTCCAGGCGAAGTGGTCCCACCAACGCTCGGTTCTTGGATTGAACAGCGGGACAATGCTTCCCGTTACGGGATCGACCGCGTCAGTCTTGTCGGCCTTATGCCCGTTGCAGATCGGGCAGGCGAGCCAGAGATTGGCTTCATTGTCGGTACCACTCTTCGCCAGGGGAACGATATGTTCCACTTCCAGACGCGCCATCACCAGGTGCTGCGGGCTGAGGCAGTACCCACAGCGCTGACCTGCAGCCTCACGAACCCGGCGCTCGACTGCGACAGGGATAGCGCGGCGCGCCATCAGGCTGCGCTCAACGGCGGCCGCAGTCCCCGCTCGACCGCAACCTTCAGCGCCTGTGCCTTCCGCACCAGGCCACGACGGTAGGTGCCCATCAATGCATCGAGCGAGGGTCGCTCAGCATCTGCCAGACGCCCCTCGCGCTGACGCGCAAGTAAGTCGCTGAGCGCAGCCTGATCTGCTTCGGCCATCTCAAGTGCGCCAAGGAGCACCACTTGCTCGTCGGGGAGGAGCTCGACGGGAACTTCGCTGGCCGCCTGGTCGAGCCACTCAACCAGCACGTCCTCGACTCGTCGATTGCTCTGTGCTGCGACGGCCCGCGCGCTCTGGACGAGCGCGTCTGGGAGCTCAAGGGTCACGACGGCACTCATAGGCTTCACTCCACCTCGTGCCTGCTCCAGGCATACCCTGTGTGCCAAAGACCTCCCAGTCATTGTAGCACCAGCTACCACGCTTCGCAGCCGAGCATGAACCTATCGGCCGGTTATCAGCGAAGATCTTCCTCAAGCTCAGCCCGAATGTCTGCTTCGCGTGCGTGTGCCAGGTATTGTTCAGCGAATAGATTGAGCATCGCGGCCGTGCGTGGCCACCGCGCAGGAACAAGCTCTGCATACCCACGATACGTCGCCGCGAGCTCACGCTCCTGCGCACCGCCTTCGCCGATTGCCTTTATGAACACGCCTCGGCTGTTGAAGGCCCCGACCATGAAGCCGTCTTCGAGCTCCTCGCTCCCTATGGCGTCAATGATGTTCCGCACAGCAGCCGAAGGCCAGCTTCCGTCCGAATCCTTCGGGCTACGACTCAGCACTTCACCAATAGCGGTATCGGCCACCGCAAGCCGTTCCACCGCTCGTACAGCTGTCCGTACCTCGGTAACCCAGCGTTCAAGCGCTTCAGCTTCAATCGAGCCATCCGCCCGTCTGCCAGGCATATCACGCCAAGACTGTAGTAGCTCGTAGGCCCGACGATTGCGAAGGTGCTCATCCGGCGTAAGCTCTTTGGGCTCCTCGTTCGACGCCCGGTACACGAATGACAGCAACTCGATAAAGAACGCAGGATTCCGAGCCATCTCACGATGGAGGATACGCGGGCCGCGCTCTTCGCGCTCAAGAGCCGGTAGGCAGAGCCACTCCAGTTTGGCAAGGCGCTCCTCCGGCACAACTCCTGACGCCTCAAGAAGGAACAGATCCTCTTCAGCGGCAAGCAGATCGCTCGTGCCAAGCGTACGCCCCAACTCAACGGGCTCGTCCACTATCGCGGCGAAGTTGAGCAATGCTTCCAGGCCACTGTGTGAATAGACCTGCTCCGCCGCCCGAAGTCGCGTCTCGCTAATTGCTTGGTAGCGCGCTTCCCAGTTCTCGCCAAACGGAGCCACATGGATTGGCTGGCTTGAGAAGAGCCATGCATGTTGTTCCACCGGGCTCTCCGGCTCATAGCGCGCACAAGCCGTGTCTAGCCGCTCAAGTACATCGTCAGGGAGCACCCATCTGGCTTCAGGAAAGGCTCTGTGCTTGCTGACGAGCGATCTGAGCGCTTCACGGATAGCGAGCCGTGCTTCCTCTGAAAAGGTGGCACGATCGGCGGCCATCAAGTGCCGGAGAATGTTTTCCCGAGCTTGCTGTGGAACGTCGTCGATCATCTCGATCAGCACCTTCCACCGATGTGGATTATCGCCGACATCCGACAGCAGGCGTGCGACAACGCTCTCGGCAGCCTCGTAGACTTCAGCGTAGGTGATCGTCGGCAAAGGATCAGGCATCCAATCACGCCACTGTGGTACTGAGGTGCGAAGCGACACGCTATGCTGGCCAGGCAGAATCTGGCAGAGCACTCCCCACATCACGCTGGGTTCACGTTGGCGTAAGAGGTCGAGCACGTCAAGGCGTTGCTGTAGAGTAGCCGTTGTCTGTGGATGCCAGCAGAGGAAAATCTCACGCAGACTGTTCCCTGGCCGATTCATGAGCTTGCCACCAGGCTCGCGGGCGGCGAGGCGAGCGAGGAGTAGCGCAGCTCGGCCCAAGTAGTCAGGGTGCCAGGCGAGCAACTCTAGCGCCCATAAGAGTCCTGTGTGAGCAGAGCTACCAAACAAGGGAGTAGACTGCGAGTCCTCAAAAAGCTGGAGCAGTACGGGTGGGTCTGTAAGTAACACACGCTCAGCGCTACTCAAAAACTCGCTCGGCGCCGCCTCTGCTAGTCGGGGGAGGTGATGAGCGAGCGAAGCCCAGATGCGCCAATCCTCATTACCTCTGGTGAGGAGTGCGCGGACGATGCGATTCGCCCGTTCCTGCCCCGAAAGCGCATCAGCGAACTGCGGCGTATCGCTGTAGGCTCCCATCAGTGCGATTGTATCAACGAGCCCGGTACAAAGTAATCCTGAATGAGCAGGGGTTTTACCGAGGATACCTGCAATCGAGCGCTGCTCAGTCGGAAGCTCAAACCGCGGGTCAGGCGTGCCAAGCACATCAAGCACTACAGACTCAAACAACTCCAGATCGTCCCGGGTCAGAAAGCGAGTCAATAAAGGCCAGGCATCCTCTTTTGCGCTGAGCATCCACGTATTGCCGACCCTGCGCACTGGCGGATCTGGTTCGTTAGCCCAGCGCACAAGCGTGGCACTCACCTGATCGTATTCCTGGCGAGAAAGGCGTACAACAATCTCCCTGTCGCCGAGCTCTACATCGCTCCAGCCACCCGCAAGCAGTGCCGACACAAGGCTTCGTGCTTCGGCTGGTTTCGCCCAGGCTGGCTGTTGAAGCTCCTCATTGATCACGAGCCTGCGACGAAGGGCCATCAGGCTACGATGGGCAAGCCGGGCCAAATTGTCCAATCGTTCTTCGGCCACTCCCATTACCCGAAAAGCTTCACGGGCGTGTGCGTGACGAATGCGAGATAACTTGACGGTCGTCTCATTTTCGCTATCGTCGCGACCGCGTGGAATGAGGACATGGTGCCCAGCGCGAGTTGCACGAGTTGTCCCGCCACGAATGTCGAACGTAGGGATCAGAATCAAGCCAGCGTTGGATGCAACGAGGTGATTCCATGACAGTTGATCGGTCACGACGATGGTACGTGAAAACTGCGATAGGCGCTCCTCAGCCGGCATGTGATCAATGACAGCTGCAAGGAAAGCAACTACCTCATCGCGTGTATCGGCCTTGATGGTGAGTGAAGATACTCCACTACTGAGCCAGTCTTGTAGTCTCTGGACTGGTTCCTCTCTACCGGAAATCAATAAGGATGGGCTCAGTGGTGGGCGAGTAACTTCCGACCACTCCTCCCAGAAATGTTCGAGGTCGACCGCAGTCTGGGGATGCTTGCCAGTAATGACTGATAGCCAGAGATGGACTGCTGGCGCCTGGTGAAGCCACTGCTCAAGGTCGTCAGCATCATAGGCGCGGACTTCCTTCCAGGTGCCCTCAGCTTGCCGTTCAGCAACCCAGCCCTCTTTCCTACTCCAACGACGTGGCGTGACAAAGATATAGGTTGTATCGCTCTGCCGCAACCCAAGCGGTTCATCCGTGCGTTTGCGATAGTCCTCGTCAGCTTTTGCCTTAACCTTGCTGTTGACCCCAAACTCCCATACTGAGTAGCCCTCTGGCACAAATGGGCTGGCGCTGCGGGCGACGAGCACACCATCCCAACCGCCCAGCTGAATACCCTCGCCGGCAGGGAAGCTAACTCTGTCAATGCCTAATGGTGTTGCAAGGATCAGCCTTCGGAGCAACTCAGGCAACCGACTTCGAGCTTCAAGACGGTCGGCCCAGCGATGCAGATCTGTCGCGTCTGCCAGAGTTCTGTGATACACAATAGTCTCCTCAAGCCAAGACCTGTCGAAGCGTCACGAGGGTTATCCGTACATCTCTAGAACATTTGTTAGGATGTCTATTATACCAAGCCCGTGGCAGCGGACGCGGCTTCTGCGACATGAGTTAAGGGGAGAGCGAACCCAGCTCTACCTCGAGAGCGATGATATGGTGTGGTGAGCTCCATGATCTAGGCAAGTCATCATGTTAGCCTCGAACTTCGTCCAGCGCGGTCAGGAAACTATATAGCAGGCCAAGTCAAGACACCCTAGTACATGGCACAGAGCTTCCCAGGCAGTGCAAGTGCGATCCGGGCCAAGCGAGGGTGAGGGCAGGGGCGCGCTCAGGACAAGCAATCCTCGTCAAGCCGCAGGGCGTTTACGGCGCGCCGTGCTCAATCGCGTGGCCGCCGTGATCGCTGAGCTGCGCGTTGAACCAGGCGTGCAGCGCCGCCACCAGCGCCGGGTCGCTGGTCGTGTAGCGGATCTGAGCGCCGTCCGGGAGCGCGGCGTAGACGACGGCAAGCTGCGCAGCGCCCGCGCGGAGTTCAGCCAGACCCGGCATCGCAGCACCGTGGATGGCCGATGGGTCGCCGAAATCGCCGCGCTGGATCTTCGCCGCCTCCGCCTGGAGGTGGCTGCGGATCAGCGCGATCTGCGCGGCGTCGGCCGGGTCGTCGGCGACGACCTGTTGCAGCCCGCCATCAGCGAGCGCGTCGAAGCAATGCGTGGTGCGCTCCGGATCAAAGGGCATCACCTGCGCGCCGCACTCTGCGCTTGTTGCAGGCGCGGTCCCAGCACGCTGAACCACAGCACGAGCGCCCCCACGTCGCTAGGCTGCTGCTCTCGCTCTTCTTCGTCCGCGAGTCGCGCGGGCACGCCGCCGTCGAAGCACAGCAGCGGGCTCCAGGCGCCGAAACCGCAGCGCAGCCGTCCTTCGGCCAGATTCTGCTGCTGACCAGCTGGAGGGTCCGCGCGCGCTTCGCCGTGAGCCAGGCGGGGATGATCAACAACCTGAACGACGGCATGGCCTGGGGGCTCTTTCCGCTCTACTTCGCCCTGGCCGGGCGCTCGCTCGGCGAGGTGAGCCTGCTGGCGGCGATCTACCCGGCGGTCTGGGGGCTGGTGCAGCTTGGCACCGGCGCCCTCTCCGACCACTTGGGCCGCACGTGGCTGATCAGCCCCGGAATGCTGGTGCAAGCGGGTGCGCGCTTCCTGATCATGCTGATGCGCGGCTTCTGGCCGTGGGCCGGCGGGGCAGCCCTGGCGCGCCTCCGCAGTCCGCGTCTACCGGCTCTGGCGCGACGGTGGCTACGCCGTGGGCGCGCTGCTCGGCGGTGTGCTGGCCGACACGCTGGGGCTGAACTGGGCCATTGGCGCGATCGGGGGGCTGACGCTGCTGTCTGGTATCATCGTGGCGCTGGTGATGGACGAAACCCTGCCGACGCGGCGAACCCAGCCCTGAGGAGCCTGTGAGCGACGAACACCTCCTATCCACGCCGCCCATCTTGGCGGAGAAGCAGTACGCCGCCCCTTCGGTCTTCGATGTCGCCAAGCTGATGCGCGAGGCCCGCCGCCAGAAGGGCTTGCCCGCCGGCGACGTGCCGTCGATCTGCATGCTCGACCCCGACGGCGATCTGGTGGACTCCCTGCGGGCGAGCGGCCAGGCGCGGACGCACCCGGCCTGGGCCTGCTACCATACCACGCTCGACCTGTTCACCCTCGACGGCTACGAGCTTGGCATCATCGGCCGTGCAGTCGGCGCCTCCTTCGCCGTGCTGGTCGCCGAGGAGCTATTCGTCTCTGGCTGCCGGCTGCTGATCAGCGTGACCTCGGCGGGGCAGGTCACGCCGCTTGGCCCAACGCCCTACTTCGTCCTGATCGAGCAGGCCCTGCGCGATGAGGGCACCTCGTACCATTATCTGCCACCGGCTCGCTACAGCACCCTCGCTCCCGCCCTCCGCGCGCAGCTCGGCAGCGCCTGGAACGAGGCCAGGGTGCCGCGCTACGTGGGCAGCAGCTGGACCACCGATGCGCCTTTCCGCGAGACGGCCCAGGCCATCGCTGCGGCACACGCCGCGGGCATCGCCGCCGTGGAGATGGAGGCCGCGGCGCTCTACGCGCTCGCCAGCGCGAAGGGCTACCCGATCGTCTGCTATGCGCATGTCACAAACACCATGGCCACCGTCGGCGACGACTTCGAGAAAGGGCCGGATCAGGGCAGCCAGGCGACCCTCGCGATCATCGGCGAGACTGCGCGGATCTGGCGCGCTACCGAACCGCGCCCGTAAGCGACGGGGCGGCTTCACGAGGACGACCGCATTCAGGACGCGGTGGTAGCGGCAAACCGCCTGAGCACGTCGCTAAAGGCAGGGCGCCTGCCTGAGGAGCGCGAGCTCGCGGCGGTGCAACGGGAACGCGAGCTGCCAACGCGGATCATGCAGAGCTTTCAGGCCCTGGTGCAAGCGCGCATCAGCGACGCATTTGTGCTCCCCTTACTCCGACAGCGCTGGTTGCTGGCCGTCCCAGCGCGCTTCATCGCCTATGGCTTTTGCCCACCCCAGCTCGCGCAGCGAGAGCCGGCGCCGACGACGTAAGGCACAGACGGGATACTAGGGGTGTCTCATGGGGGATCACTGCGCGACCGAAGCCAACAATACCCCCTTGACCTTCCAGCCGCTGGAAGGTGTATGCTCAGCTCTACACAGAGGAGGTACGGAATGCAGATCAGCGAGCTCGCAGCGCAGAGCGGGGTGTCGGCGAAGACCATCCGCTACTACGAGACGGTCGGACTACTGCCAGCGCCCAACCGCGCCGACAACAACTACCGCCGCTACGACGAGGCAGTGGTCGAGCGGCTGCGCTTCATCGCCAGCGCCAGGAGCCTCGGCTTTGCGCTGGCCGACATCCGTGAGCTGCTCGCCGCGCGCGACGCTGGCGAGGCGCCCTGCGAGCGGGTGCTGGAGGCACTGGACGCACAGCTCGCCACGCTGGATCGGCGCATCGCCGACCTGCTCGCCCTCCGCGAGGATCTGCGTCAGCTTCGCACCGAGGGCGAGCGACGCCCGCGCGATCTGGGTGCAAGCGGTGCGTGTGTCTGCTACCTCGTGACCGCCTACCGCAACACCAGTGCGGCCGACGTCGCATGCCAGGAGGCCGCTGATGGCTGAGGCGTGCTGTGCGCCGGGAGAGCGACCGTTGGAACTGTCGATTGCCTCCGTCTGCCCCGGCTGTGGGCAGCGCGGACGGCCAGTTGCCCTTGTCACGGTCCAGGCCCAGGTGGCGATCAGCCTGCGGGCGCTCGCAGCGTCGCCCTACCAGTTCTGCGCCACGCCGAGCTGCGCGGTGGTCTACTTCACCGCCGCTGCGCCGGCCATCACCAGCGACCAGCTGCGCGCGCCGGTCTTTCAGAAAGAGCCTGCGGGCACGGTGCTGATCTGCTACTGCTTCGGCTACAGCGTCGGCCTGATCGCGCGGAGCGACAGCGCCAGGCGCGAGGCCATCCTCGCTGATATTGTCGCTGGAACCAGGCAGGGCCAGTGTGCGTGCGAGCTTCGCAACCCCCAGGGTAGCTGCTGTCTGGGCAACGTGCGCCGGCTGCTCGGCGTGAATACGGCGCTGTCGACCGGAGAAGTCAAGGCAATACGATGAACAACGACGAGCGGAGCGTGCCGGTCGCCTGTAACACCCAGGTGCTCGCGACCGAGGCGTGGGCGGTCCACCAGCGGACAACACGCCAGCTGTTTGGGGAGCTGCGCGAGGCCAGCGAGGAGCTACCGAACGGCTACACATTCCGCTTCCCCGCCGCGACGTTCCCCCTGGTGGTGGCTTTTGTCGACGGCGAGCGGCGCTGCTGTCCGTTCTTCACCTTCCGCATCGAGGTGCCGCCTGTGGAAGGGTCGATCACCTTGTGTATCACTGGCGGCCCTGCGGCGAAGGCAGTCGTCGCTGCTGCGTTGATCAACGCCCCGCGTTCGTAGCAGCGTCGGGATTGTGCCCTGGACAGGCGCTCCCTCCTACCCGTATGCGTAGCAGCCTTGCTCAGCTACGCAAACGGCTCTGGCCCAGGATGCTATTGATGGAGAACCTCGGCCAGGAGGCAGGCTGCGCTTTGCGGGCCGTCGTTGGTCTCGCAATCGCGTTGCGCCCGTCCTAGGTCAGTTGGCGACGTCATCTCAGCCATGTTCCCCAAACAGCTGGGTCCACCGTATGGAGGCGTACGGGCGATATGAGAGCAGGGCGCTCACGTGGAGTTCGCCACCAATATCAGGATGGGGCGCACCGACACGATGAAGCGCACCCTATGCGCAACGAACGACGAACGGCGAAAGCCGCGTGTGGGAGGGCCAATACGGAGTTCAGGCGCCGAGCTCGGAGTTCAGGCGCCGAGCTCGTAGGCGGCACGCAGCCATCCTGCCAGCTCATCATCGACCTGTTCGGGGCGCTCCAGTTTGAGCTCATTGTGGTAGCGGTGCGCCGACACCTGCTCAACCTTCGCAACCCTGAACATCCTGGATGACCACGAGATTGATGACCTCTATGGGCTTCCCCGCTTCACCCCGGACGAGCGCCAGCGCTCTTTTATCCTCACCGCTGCCGAACAGGCGGTCTGTCGCCGCTTTCGCTCCCTCCCATCGCAGATGAGCTGTCGAGCAGTGCTGCAACCGCTAGCGCAACAACCGTCGCGAGCAAGACCATCGGGGGATCACGCAGCGCTCCTCCCCCATGCGCGGGTTCGGGAACTGCGCGGCGGCGGCCCGTTTCTGCCGGGCCTTTGAGGAATTGCGGCAGTTCGAACGCGAGCGGCGAACACGAGCAGGAACGGGGTCATTGGCGGAACGGCGGCAGCGGTGGGGAGTGGGGCCGTCGGCCCTGCAGGTCATGCTGCTGGGCGCCTACGGGCCTGCTGCGCGCACCGCGCGCAGATTCAGCCGACGACATGAGCAATGTGAGGACTAAGTCCTGACACAACCCGACTTGTGGGACAGCGAGATCGACCGTGTGAAGGCGTAGCGCTTCGACGAGTCGCCCCCCTGGTGCGCCAGACTCCTGACGTCCGCCGTCCTTGCGCAGCGCGCCGAAGGCGCGGGCCAGGGCGGCAGGGGTGTCGTGGGCGTTGCGCCCGCTTGGGTTGGGCAACACCCAGCGCACCGCGCCGTGGTGTTGACCGGTCTGAGGATATCTCCCGTGTTGTCGAGCAGGCGAACGTGGTCGCAGGTATGCCAGGAACGGGCAAGAAAGGGTTGACACCGACGACGACGGAAGACTTTACCGTGTGGAGATGGGGCGCCTCGACCTTGCGAGTTTGGCAGTATGCGTGTCAAAAAACGGCCAGAAAGCCTCAGCGCGGTACGTGTGCGCTGAGGCTTTCTGATGAGGTAAACCATTGGAGCGGGCGACGCGATTCGAACGCGCGACCATCTGCTTGGAAGGTACGGTTTGGGGCTGGTCTAGGGCTATTTCTGTCAGGACTACTACTGACGTATTTCCCTTTGCAATGCGGAAAATATCAGAACAAGTCGGACACACGTTGACTGACGTTGACACTGCTTGACTGGCCCATTGTACGCAGTATTGTACGCAGACCAACGACAATCTGCCTCAAAGCCCAACCCAGAATATCTTCCGTTGGGCACGCGAAAACGAGTACATGCAGGGCCAAGAGAAAGGCGTTTTTGATCTATCCCGCTGCTCGCCCACGCCATCGTGTGATCCGCGTGGTGTTCGCGCAAGGGAAGATAGCGCAACTGGCCGTCCCATGCGCCTGCTGTGCTCGCGCTAATGAGCAGGAGCACGTCTTCAATCACCACACCGATTGACAACTCCTGCCGCCAACCGCTGATAGGCATAGCCGATCAATGTCGCGGCATCGTGGGTACGCACCAGGCGTCCTTCCGCCGCCGCCCATGCACGCACCGTCGGATCGTCGGCTTCGCTTAGGCCAACATCTGGAACCCGCACGAGATCGCGCGAGGGGAGGCGACGCAGCAGCCCGCGCACGCTCGCCCCGCGGAAGTTCTCGTCGGCGAGGAGCTTCACGCGACGGGCTCCTGGCGCCTCTGGCGGGCAAGGAGCCCGTCGCGAATCCCGGTGGGGTCGAAGCGCTCCTCGTGCGCACGGCGTGCCTGATCGCGCGCCTCGGCGCGCGCTGCAACGTAGGCGTCAACCTGCTCGCGGTGCGCGAGGTAGTACGCCAGTACCGCATAGACCTGCGCCAGGGACAGCGTGGGAACGTCCTGGACGATCTCCTCGGGCGTCGCCCCCTGGTAGAAGGCCCGCACCACCGTCTCAAGCGGCACCCTGGTTCCCGTGATCCGCACGACACCCGCTGGCGTCGTGGTCAGCGGCACGGGCTGGGGCTCAACGGTCAGGCGCATGGGTGCTCCTCGTCCGCTGTGCGCAGGCCAACGTTGTTTAAGGATGTGACCTGTGGTTATCCTCCGCTATTGTAGCACGCTGCGCAGCGCTCCTCCGCCTCCCCCTTCCAGGCGCCGCACGCACCCAGTGCGCCACGTAGGGCCTATACTGTCTCAGCCACGACCGCTGGCAGCGCTCTGACCAAACCGCCGGTTCGCTACCGTCCAGGACCGCTATGCAGCAGTCCGTCCAGCTCATGCTGCCCCTCAGTGACGCCCAGAAAGCGCCTGACGCACGAGGTCAACTTCGCGCTGACTATCCAGTGGAGCAAGCCCATAGTGCTCCAGGCCGCGCGGGCTGGCAACAATAACGAGCGCGCTCAGCTCGTGCAGTGGGTTTTGAGGAAGGGGATCGTAGCGCGAGCCTTCAAGGTAGCGCGAGCAGAGGAAACGCCCGCTCAACGCAAGTGGCTCGGGAAGGCGGCTCAGGGTATGCTGGAGCAACTCCCAACGGATGGCGTGCAGATCATCGGATTCAGGGCTATAGGCAAAACGGAGCCGAATCGGGCTGATGTGTTGCAGCTCGTCGAGCGCCTTCCGCCAGCCATGCATAAGCGCCGGCGGGGCAAAGATCATCGAGGTGAGCGCCCGTGCGTAGTCATCGTTGTCCAGCAACAGCGTTCGCAACCCGTCAAGGTCAAGCGCAAGTGGAACCTCGCGCACCAGGGTCTGCGCTGGTCGACCTGGCTGCCAGAGGTGAAGCGTCACCTGATAGATACCGCCGCTTCCTCGATCCAGGTTGAACTCTAGGATCGCATGTTCCAGGCGTAGCTGGGGATGCTGTTGAATTCAGGCACCTACAATCATAAGCTACGAACGGTCATAGAGCACTAGGCCGCGTAGGTCCGGCGCTGTCACCGTCAGCGAGCAATCACCCCTCCCGAAGTCAGCACAAGCAACTCGGCAACGCCGTCACACCCGCTGTAGCATCCGCAGCTGCCCGCGCTGGCAGGCTCAGCTACAACCTCCTGACGGCGTTGGGTAGCATATGTCCTCCTGCAGCCTGCCTCACCACATCGAGCAATCAGCACAGGCGAGATGCACTGCACCTCGCCTGTGCTATCACTATGTGCAGCGAGCTACCGCCTGATCATCGGCAGGTGCACCCGTATACTTGCCGCCGAAACGACCTCGGGCGCGCTGTCAATGGCTACGGCCGGCGCATCGGGCAGCGGTTTGTCAGGATCTTGCTCCGCTACGGGCGCTGCTGCAAGCGCTGGAGTTTCCCCGGCGCTTGTTAACGCTCCCGCAACAGTGAGGCGGTACGTGGTCTGCGTGTAGCCAAAGACCTCGACCTGATACACACCATCGACCGGCACCGTGAGCTGGATCTGGTCGGTTGCACCACGGCCATTGCTCACCCAGCGCATCGTTGTGTCGCCGAGCGGCCCCCAGACATACAGGTCGGCATCGCCGCGCTCAGCTGTGATTGTCGCCTCAAACGCCTGTCCGGCACTGAGCGCGAAGCGATAGACATGGGTCTTCCCGCGCTCCAAGGTGGCGGCCGATGGCGCCAGGTTGATGAAGCTCTGGTAGGGATAGCTCGTCGTCGTGCCTGTGCTGTCGATCACCCAGGTTTGCAGGTAGCGTACCCCGCTGCCTGCGGCAAGCTCCCAGCTGTACGTGCCATCGGCAGTTGCCGGAAGCTGCGCCTGGCGGAGCAAGGCCCAGGCCTTGCGCGCAGGGTCGAATCCATACTCGGCGACCTTGACCCGCCCCACGCTGCGCCCCGAGGGCAGCTGCGCCTCTACGGCGAGCGTGACGTGCCGATCGGCGGTGATGCTCGCGCCGCCGTTGATCGTGACGCGCTGTACAAACGGGCCGACAGTTACTGCGGGAGGCTGCGCGCCGTCGCCCTCAGGCCCCGCCTGGAAGCGGCTCGTGATCATGTCGGCGGTGAGCGCCCGGCTGTAGACCGCGACGAAGTGATAGCTGCCGAGCCAGGTGCGGTTCATGCTGAACTCGTTCGCCAGCGCCAGGCGATAGCGAGGGTTCCAGTTGCTCAGCTCGCCGCCGACCATGCGGCTGGCCCGCTCCACGCCGTCGATGAACAGCCGCGCCTTGCCCGAGGTGTCACGGGTGTAGACCACATGGGTCAATCGGGGCGTCAGTGAGCCTGCTGGCGCGTTCAGGTGCGGCTCGCCGTTGCCCGAGGTTGAGGTGCTGCGCAGGCGGGCGAGGTAGAGATCCGCAGGCTGGTTGCCCCACAGACCCTGGGCGAGGGTCACGTTCCGCTGGAGCACGTCCTGGGAGATCGTCACGATACGGGCCGGGCCGCTCTGCGTCGTGTTCGCCGGCGTCACCCACGCCTCGACGCTGATCTCGCCGGTGGCCATGCTGGCGCGGCTGACCTTCGTTGCCGGCCCGTCGCTGGCGATAATCGTCGCGGCGTTGACCGCGAGGCTCGTGCTGCTCCAGCTCGTCGCTGCCGAGCCAGCGATTTGTGCCGGCAGCGCGGGGAGCACCAGCGCGCTATCAGCGACCATCGTGCCGGCCCCGTCGTTGAAGGTGTAGACCACCTGCGCGTCGGTGAGCTGGGCAGGCGAGCCGTCGCCAACCGGGCCGGCGTCGAAATTCTGGCCCACCTCGGCGGCGCTCAATGCGCGCCGGTAGACCGAGGCCAGGTGATACTCGCCGAGCCATGGGCGTGGGACGAGGGCATCGTTTGCCAGCAATAGCTTGTAGCTGGCATCCCAGCCGCTAAAGGTTCCCTGCGTCACGGCGCGGCCCTGCTCGACCCCGTTAATATAGAAGATCACTGTGCCATTCGCGGCACGCGTCACCATCACGTGGGTGAGCTCGGTGGTGAGCGGCAGCTCGGAGCGCAGCTCGTAGAGCGTTTTGCCAGCCGGGGGCGTGCTGGTGCGGAGGCGCAGTCCAACCCTGGCCGGGCCGCCGTCGAAGCGGCTCTGCACCAGCGAAAAGTTCAGCCGCTGCGAGTCCTCCGAGACGGTCAGCAGTCGGGCCGGGCCGTCCTGCGTGAGGTTAGCGGTGCGGAACCACGCCTCCAGGGTGAACTCGTTGCTGGCGCGCAGCGCGTCGATCACCTTAGTTCCCGGCCCCGGCGAGGCGATGGCTGTGGGCGTGTGGATGAAGTAGCCTTCCGGCACCCGGCTCACCGCCTGCTCGTCGGCGAGGGTGAGATCGAGGGGCGCACCCACCCCCGAGCGGTCGAAGAGGGTGGGGCCGCTGCGCTCCTCAAAGCTGTACTCCACAACCAGGCCATCGCGCACGCGGCCGATCACCTGCACCCGGTGGCGGGCAGGCGGGGCCTGGACGCGCCCCAAGCCGTTGATCGCCCGCGCCTCAATCCACCAGGAGCGCTTCGTGGCCGGCAGCTCAACCTCCGCACTCCAGCTCGTGCCCGCGAGCGTAGTAGGCAGCCAGCCGGTGAGGCCGCGCACGCGCACCTCGACAGCAACTGTGCCGGCAGAGGTGGTGCCGGCAATTGTGCGCAGGCCATGAGGAACGTTCGCGTACTGGGTAGGCGAGACGATTGCAGCCGTAGGTGCGCCGACCGTGTTATTCAGCACGGTGAGGCCAGGTGTGCGGCTAACAACGGCAACATCGAGCCCGCCGTCGCCGCTGAGATCGGCCACGGCCATGGCGCTCGGGCGGTAGCGGCTGCTGTAGGGCACAGTGGCAACAGCGTAGGGATTGAGGGTAGTGGCGGCGCTCTGGGTATAGACGCTCACCGTTCGCCAACCGTCGTGGGCGACGACTACATCCTCGCGCCCATCGTGGTTGACGTCAGCGACGGCGACGGCTGAGGGAAGGTGATAGGCCGGCAGCACCGTTGGCGTGCGCGCGAGGCCATCCACCACACCCTGCACATAAACGTTCAGGAAGGCGTTGGGCGCGTTGCCGCCAGCCGTGACCAGCAGGTCGTCGCGGCCGTCGCCGTTCACATCGCCGGCGGCGAGGCTATGCGGCAAGAAGCCGCCGGTCTCGGGCGATAGGGTGAAGCTGATCGGGAACGTGCCGGCCTGCTGGAGGAAGACCGTGATCAGGTTGCTGCGGGTGCCACTGGGGTCATCGGAGCCGCGCAGGGCGGCGAGGTCGTCGAAGCCATCGTTGTTGAAGTCGCCAACGGCGAGGGCGTTGTAGCCGTCGCTGGCGAAGGGAAGCTGCCTGGCCGAGGACCGAGGGCCGAAAGGCGTGCTGCGCCAAAGCTGGATCGTGTCGGAGAGGGGCAGGGCAACGGCGAGGTCGGGTCGTAGGTCGCCACTGAAATCGCCGGCGGCGAGCGCGTCGGGGGCGCCGGGCTGCGCGAGCGTGAGCGTGTCACTGAGATACGCCGACCCCTGGAGGAAGGCGGCGATTTCTTCATCGCCAGCCAGTGCGCCTTGACGT
>Ga0163155_10003902_pt1 | contig 15696 bp, 10 predicted proteins | sample OliLakLV19SP4G1_FD_148611 | JGI IMG/M metagenome (GOLD analysis project Ga0163155, IMG submission 148611) | Freshwater microbial mat bacterial communities from Lake Vanda, McMurdo Dry Valleys, Antarctica - Oligotrophic Lake LV.19.SP4.G1 | ecosystem: Environmental > Aquatic > Freshwater > Lake >... | reverse complement strand
CTGCTAAACCATCAACCGAGGGTCCGGCGACACCTCAACCTGCACCTCCAGTTCCAGCTGCATTGGGTGCAACTAATCCTGCTGCAACCAGGTCAGCCTCAGCAGCTCCGAATGGCCCTGAGGGTGAAAAACCTCCATTGACGGAAGTTGACGTGAAACCACCCGCCACAGCACCAGGTGCTACACCACCTGGTGGAGCACCTCCTCTTTCTGCGGGGGGACCAGCGTCGGCACCACTTTCGAGCGGACCGGTAGCTACCACAGATCCGCCTCGGTCACCTGCTGTCACGGCTAGCGGTGATGTCGCAGCTGGAGAAGTTCTCGAGGCTGGAGCTGTAGCACGATCTTTAGGCGGTCCAGAAGGCGATAAGAAGAAACCAGGTGAAGGCGGTCCCGTGGTGTTGAGCGCCACTGATCCTGCCGCAGCGGACGCTGCGAAGGGCAAAGTTGAGGACGTCAAAAAATCCGAAATGGCAAAATTGGGCGGAGCGATCCCGGGTGCGACTGAGCCTCCGTCGGCTGAAGCCGCAGCTGCAGCAGATCATAAACTTAAAATTGGTCATAGGCCTGAGGGCGTTCCAGTAGGTCCTCCTCCTGGGGGCTCAGCCAGTTCGGCGCCTCTGGTGATCGGAGCTGCTTCTGTATCGGCAGCTCCACTTGCTCCAGCAGTCGTTGCTCCTCCAGGCGGCGGCACCGTGAACAGAGATGCTGCGTCTGGTCCTGTCGCTGCGGTACCACCTGTAGTGCCTCCTATTGGAGGTACTGTTAACAGAGATGCGCCAGCCGGATCTGTTGGTGCAGTCCCTCCTGGTGGGGTCGTGCCTCCGGGCGGAACCGTGAATAGAGATGCTCCAGCCGGACCTGTTGGTGCAGTGCCTCCTGGTGGGGTCGTGCCTCCTGGCGGAACCGTCGACAGAGATGCTCCAGCTGGAACTGTAGGTGCAGTGCCTCCTGGTGGTGTCGTACCTCCGGGCGGAGCCGTCGACAGAGATGCTCCAGCTGGTCCCGTAGGTGCAGTGCCGCCGGGCGGAGCCATCCTTCCTAGTGGAACAGTTGACAGAGACAGTCCAGCCGGTCCAGTAGGCGCAGTACCCCCTGGTGGTGCTGTAGCTGCAAATGGTGGTGTCGTGAACAGAGACACCGCAATTGGTGCCGATGGTCGAGTTGTAGGTGCAATGCCTGCTGACCCTCAAGGCGCAGCAGGTCCAGGCGCAATTGTGCCTGCCGGTGGCGCTCCAATCGGTGCGCCGGGCGGAAGCTTCAAACGCGAGGCTAACCCTGGCCAAACTGAAGTCGCAAGTCTGCCGGGACAAAGAGAAGGTCAACCAGCACCAGCTCCTGGCCCAAATCCAGCAGGTGGAACTTCAACTGCGATTCCTCGAGATCAATCTGGTGACCAGGTAGTGAGTATGCCGGGACCAGGTCAACCTGGACCAGCCATCCAGCCCGGACCAGCGAGCCAATCTGCACCTCACACAGGTGGCAGTCATCTCAGAACGTCCTCGGCCGATTCTGTCGCGAGCGGTGGAGATTCTCTGCCCGGACCACAGGCACCGGGACCGAGTGGCTACAACACATTGTCCGGTCCTCGTGAAGCAGCTGGTGGTACTACCAGTGGTGGCGGCTCGTTTAGCGCGCCTGCAGCTCCTGGCCCAGGATCAGGAACATATAATCCAAGTGGTGGCGGGGACACTTATGTCGCCAGAGACAGCAACCCAGGCACACCTTCATCGGGAACGTATGATGTCGCCTCCGCCAGTCCGACTGGTGGATACACAAGCGGCGGCGGTTACTCCGGCGGTAGTCCTTCATCGCCTGAACCAACTGTCGGCGGGCCATCAGCTTCAACCGGCTACACGGACACAGGACTTGCACGCGATACCGGGTTCTCCTCGGGCGGTAATTATGACATCGCCAGTAACACCAATGTCGGCGGCGTTAGCTCGGGTACCGGTTCGACCGGTTACACGGACACAGGACTCGCCCGCGATACCGGCTCCGCAGGCAGTACTTATGACATCGCCAGCAACTCCAATGTCGGCGGCGTTAGCCCTGCAGCCGGTTCTCACGGCGGTGGCGGCAGTCAGAGTGGTGGCGGTGGATACATCACACCTTCTGGTGGCACAATCAGCGGTGGTGACACCGGTCTTGCACGTGATAGCGGCAGTGGCACCGTAAGTGGTGGTTCGGCTAGCGGTTACGATTTAGCCGGCAACTACCAGGTTAGCCCAGGCGGTGGCGGCACCAGTGGTGGTGGTCACAGCGGCGGCTCCTCTGGTGGAAGCGGTGGATCAACAGGACCTCAGGTTTCCGATCCTTCTTATGTGGCTCGTGACGTCTCCGGCGGCTCTGTCGCTGGAAGCGATTCAGGAACTATGTACTCGGGCGGAAGCCCTGGTGGAGGCTCGTCGCCATCTGATCCTGGCTCTGTGGCCTCGACCGGTTATGCCACTCCTCAATCTGGTTCTTCCGATTACGTAGCCAGAGACGTTAGCGGAGGAGCAGCATCCGGAGGATCCGTTTCGAGCGGCTACGATGTAGCCGGCACAAGTTCTAGTGGCACCACTCTCGGTGGCGGTCATAGCGGTGGTCAGACCTATAGTGGTCAGCCGTCTGCTGCAGACTCGCCTGCTTCGAGCGGATACGTCACACCAGCTACCTCAGCGGGTTCGACTGACTCGGGTTACACCGTGGCGCGAGACCTCTCAGGAGATGTCGCTGGTTCATCGTCCGGCTCCCCATCATATGGAAGCCAGTCCTCCGACAATGCCGGTTCGTTCATCGCGCCAGTATCACCAGGTGGACAATCGGGCGGTTCAATCGCATCAGGTGGTGGAAACATCGGCAGCGGTGGCTCTCCTAGCGGTGGAAGTTCCATCTCCAGAGACACCACCAGCGGTGACGTAATTGGAACCAATCCTACTCAGGGTTACTCGTCTGATACGGGTGCGGCGCCATCATCTGGTTCGTACACAAACGCAGGCACGACACCATCATCCGGTGGTTCGTATACAAGTTCTGATTCGGCTACTTCAGCTGGTGGACAAGGTTCGTACACGGACTCAACATCTTCCGGATCGTACAGTTCCGATTCAGTTCCGACTGGTGGACAAGGTTCTGGTGGACAAGGTTCGTACACAACGCCAGCAGGTTCATATACAAGCTCTGATTCGACCTCATCCCCTTCAACTGCCTCCGCAAGTGGTTCTTCTACTTCGCAGGAATTGAATCGACCTGGTCAATCAGATCAACAAAATATGATGGGCGGGCCATCCGGCGACGTTCGACCTCTGTCTGATAGCGGATCGTCAGGTGGCAGCACCAGCGGCTCGTCAGGTAGTACGGCGAGCGGAACCACCGGCGGTGCCTCCAGTGGACCATCCGGCGGTGCAAATGCACCATCAGGAGGCTCATATAATCCAGGTTCTGCCTCATCGATGGACTCGATAGCGTCGGCATCTGCGCCGTCGCAAGGAGCACCGCAAGGTGGATCGAATTATTCGCAAGACGTGTCTCGCGACTACATCCAGAATAATGCGACCTCTTCCAGCACGGGTTCCAGTTCGACTCCAACCAGTTCGACTCCAACCGATCAACCATATGGTTCGGAACCATCGCCGCAATTCGATCGCGCTGGTGATTCCGGTGGACTGTCCGGACAGACTTATTCGGGTTCCAGTGATGTGGTTCCACAGCCATCTTCGCTGCCTCAGAATGTCGATCCAGGCAGCAGTGGTATGTCCGAGCAAACGCCTGGACATACTCCGACGCCACCGTCCGGTCAACCGGGAGATGCCGGTGCGACAGGACATCCAGGAACCGGACATGATTCGGGTGGTATCGGCACTGGTGCCGAAGGTGTAGCCTTCATGCAAGATCGTTCTCGTGAAGACTCAGAGCGGATGCGTGCGGAACTAGACCAGAAGCGCAGAGATGCGCTCGACAGTCAGCCCCAAACGCCAGGGCAACTCCTCGGAAACGTTCCAGTGATAGCGATTTCGCCAGTGGTTCAGAGACCGGCAGCACCGCCTCTGCCACCACAGCAAATCATCAACAATACCGTCAACAAGCCAGTAACGCCGGCGAAACCGACGGACCTCCTGAAGCCGCAGCCGAAAGATCAGAAAGGTCAAAAGCCGCTGCCGAACAAGGGACCTGAAAGCAAAACTGCTGAAGATCTTCAACCTAAAAAAGGCGGATTAGATCGAGGCAACAAGAAAGCGGGTCAACAACCCCCATCACTAGCCAGTCGTCTCAATTCCGCTCTGGGACGCGCAAATGCGCCACACCTGGAAGACCAGGATGAAGAAGACGACGAAACAAAGGATAAGGACGGATCGCCAGATAAAGAGTAATCAGGCGACGCCGACTCCCGAGTTCGGTTGGTAAAAAAAAACTGCGACGCGCGTTAGCCAGGGGCTGACGCGCGTTGTGTTCAGAGGGACAAGAAGCGCTGTTCCAGTGGACAAGAACCTCCCTTCGTCCCCACATCCGACGATCGTGCAGCGATTTCAAAGTTCCACTCAGAGGTGGCTTCCTATTTCAACTTTTGAATTTTAGTTTGAACATTTTTCAATTCAACTGAATTGTTCGTGGCTTGAAGCACTTGCGCGTAGTTCGTTAGAATCGCAAGCAGAGCCGATTTATTATTACTGAGTTCGAGCAGCGGAATTGCTTGTTTGTAATGCTGAATTGCTAACGGAAAATTGCGAGCCATACCTGCGAAATTGCCGAGGTTAGCGTACAGGGCCCCGAGGTTGCCACAAATTGTTGAGTTAGCAGGATCTAGTTTGTGAGCCTCTTTCAACTTAGTCTCGGCGACAGCGAAATTCATGGTTTTCAATGCAGCGGATGCTTCATTGTTTAGTATTAGTGCGCGTGTTTTAGGAAGATTCGGGTTTCCGACCTGGTCCATTTTAGTTGCATCGAGTCTCTGGTTTGCAGCAATGTTCATCGTGTAAAGGGCGAGCAACGTTTTTTGATCGCGAGCAGTTAAGCTGCAATCTTCGTCCTTTGGATCCACGACGCCAAACATGATGTCGCGCGATTGTAGACTGTGACCGGTCAGACCGAGAGCGTGACCAACTTCGTGCAGTGCGACGCGCTTCATGTAATTTGTGGGAATCGTCTGAAAATTTTTCGGCGCTATTGTTTTAATCGTCATGTCGGCATGAAGAATGCCAAGGTCGTCGGGAGCCAGGATTGTATCTCCGCCCTCACGATTGTCGACTAAGTTTGCCGGATTGTCGGTCCATCGGCAGGTGATTTGGCAATAAGTCGGGTTGTTAACGAATTCCATCGGAACGGACGGAATCATCTTGCCCCAATCCTTAAATGCTTGAGTCAAAATGGAAACGAATTCCGGACGAAATCCTTTCGCCGTGGATGTAGGCTCAATGTATATTTTTATCGGATACCTGGTTCTGTCCCATCGAGCGACACCACTTTTGGCAATCTCTGCGATGTAAGTGTCCGCAGGGGAAACAACAGGAGTGGTTACTGTCGAGCTGTCGGCAGCGGATCCACCGTTTTGCGTGCCACCACTGCCGGTGCCGAAAGGCATCAGTCCCTGATAGTTATCCGGCGGCATCGGAACGGCCGCTGGCGCGCCAGGCTTGTCGTCGTCGTCGTCGTCCGGATTATCTGAACCATTCAGAGCCCCAGGCGGCGTCAACTTAAGTTCAGAACTCGGGTCAATGATAATTTGCGAGGGCGCACCACCCCCGTCACTACCGGCGGTGCCAGGTTCCGGCGGCAAGGAATCCGATCCCATCGAATCCGAGGGTTCCGGCGGCATGGACTCCGGCACCGTTTCCGGTCCGTTCAAATCAGGCGGCGGAGATGCTGGCGGTACGCCCTTCTTTGGACCAAGCTCAGACTCGAGCTGGTCCATCATGTTGCTCAGACCAGGGCTCCAACCTGCCGGTTTGGCGGTCGATTTACCTTTGGGTGAAACCTTCTGCGCCGCTGCCGGAGCAGCTAGCGCCATTCCACACTGCGTCGAGCCTACCAGGAAAGCGGCCAGGTACACGGCACCAGTTTTACGTTTCATATTTGTTGATTAGTGTTCAGTCAAAGACGGGTGAACCCAGGGCGCGTCATAAGTGGCTTGCGGATGATTATTCAGCCAGTTTGGTGCCGTGGCGATCAGTATTCCGAGTAAAACTGTAATCCATACCGTTCGGTACGTTATTGGACGACTCGTCATGTCAGTCGCTCCTTATCTATAGAGCCCGGTCCATTTGAGGGCTCCGTCTACAATTTGCCCTGTGGCTCGTAGCCGTAAACATAGCGCGACTCTGTTGACATCGTGCCCTCGCCCGCAAAAAGGCCCCAAAGAGAACGGGACCGTTTGACCGATCCCGCACCCACTCGCTGCTCACTATGAAAACTATGTTGGACTTATTTGCTGCTCAGGAGCTTACCGTACAGTTCACGGCTGGAGAGATTGCCACCGACGTTGCGGGCGGCTTTCTCGGTCGGGTAGGCGGCGTAGAGCTTGGCTTGTGTATCGGTGGAGATTAGTTCACCGTTTACGTCTTCGGACGACCGAGGTTTCTTGTAAGAGAGTTTTGCTGAAACGTCTCTGGAATTTCTCGATTGAGGAAGGGCTTGGGCAACCGCTTTGCGGGGGAGCGGCATATCCATCCAAGGGTTGTGTGGAAGTGCTGCTTTGATTGGTTTCTGGTAGTGAAACGCAGGTCTAGTCAAAGGGGCGGACGCGGTTGCTTGAGATTTTGTTCTTTGTGATGGGCTGGCTTGAACCATGCTCGTCACAGGTGACCAGTAGAAGTGCTTCAGTCCGGAGTTAGCTTTTACCAGGCTGTTTTCCCAGCCGGCGTTGGTTTTGGCTCCGATGGTGTAGCGGATGCCTGGTCTCATTTGTGCTTTGACTTCGGCAGGCAGGTTGTTGAGCATTTGTTGCTCTTGCGAAACTTGCGGCGCTTGAGCGACCGGAAGTTGTTGGGCTTGTGCTGCCGAGCTGGTAAGTACAAGTGCGGAGATAGTGGCTAGTGCTGCTTGCAAGAAAAACTTGAGTTGCATTCTGCATTTCCCTCAAAATAATTTGATGAACGGCTGGTCGGGCGACCGAGGGGGTTATCTTGATTGGTGGTAGTAAAGGGTTTGTTGCCAAGAATCAAGATGTGCTTACTTTAGAAGAGATTTGTGAACGTTTGGTACCCAAAAAGGCTGTTCGGATTAAATCGATTCGGTAAGTATCATTTAAACGCAGTAACGTCAGGGGAACGTGACAGTGGGCTGACATTTCAGAAAAATCGTCCGGCAATATCAATAGATAAATAACTTGCAATGCTAAGGCTTGGTTTACCTGACGTCTGGCACTCTCTCAAGGTTTATAGCCAAAGACCATGATTGTTGGACACTCAGCCTACTTTTTATAGACTCAAATAATTCAACCTTATGAGAACTAAAACACGAATCTGTTCGAAACCCCGTCGTCAGATGACGGTGCCACCACAGGTGATGGTATGGGTCAAACCAGCCGCTGGTAAGCCCTTTGCCTGCCGCCCGCGACCGAATAACTTATGGCACTGCCTGATAAAGTGAGCGGTTCTAGCCCCGCTGTACGTAAGATGGCGGCAAGAATCAAACCGCCGGTGTCGCATAGCTTTTGCGCATGTGGCAGAATGTCCTAGATTGGGAAAATGATCTGGTACGTAGATCTATTTATATATTTCAAATTCTTGAATCTATAGTAGATTATTCAAGGGAAAGCACGGACCTCTCGAGACTCGATGGCAAAGATTCTTCTCGTTGAAGACGATCGAAACCTGGCAGGCACTGTTCAGGAGTGGCTTGAGTTCGAGCATTATCTGGTCGAGTGGGTGGAAACCGGCGTCGACGCCCTCGATATGATGAAGTCCTATAAATACGATGTGGTCGTTCTCGACCTGACGATTCCCAAGATGGACGGCATCGAAGTTTGCAAGCACTACCGCGCGCAAGGTGGGCAGTCGCCAATTCTTATACTGACCGGACGCGGCACTGTTCCCGATAAAGAAGTCGGTTTCGATGCCGGTGCCGATGATTATTTGACTAAACCTTTCCATTTGAAAGAACTGTCAGCCAGAATTAGAGCCCTTCTTCGTAGACCGTCCAGTCTTTCAGGCGAAGTTCTGGAAGCCGGCGACCTTGCTCTCGATATCGTCTCTCACCGAGTGACGAAAGGCGGCGAAGAAATACACCTGCCGCGCATGGAGTTTGCCCTGCTCGAATTCTTGATGCGTCATAAAGGACAAGTTTTTAGCGCAGAAGCGCTTCTTGACCGGGTTTGGACCGCCGATTCGGATAAATCTCCGGAAACCATCCGCACCTCAGTCAAAAAGCTGCGCAGCAAAATCGATACCAAAGGCGAGCAATCGTTGATCCGAAACGTGCATGGTGTCGGCTACAAGCTGGAAGAGTAGTTGTGCGTTTCGATGTTGAGCTGCGCTGCAAGCCAGTCTTGAACCTAATGTTTTTAAACGCTCTGACAGGATATCGATTAGTGCGACGACTATTTTCGGGGAGGCAGCAAGTTTCTGTCCGACGGCGATTTCCTCAGCGACCGCAATTTCCTGCGCAACAGATATTTCCTGAGCGAGAGCTACCTTTCGGGCGACAAAATTTTTCGGCGCGACCACTTTTTGTGCGATCGTTATCCCTATATATGAATGGCGCTTTCAGTTTCGTCTTCTCGATGTGGATGGCGTTCGCGTACTGCACCAGCCTACAGCCAACGTTTGCCTACCAACCTGCATACGGCAATGTGAAACTATCTTCCGGCGGTCCCTATGTTGGTTCCGGTCGCGGAGTGCAAAGATTCACGGCTCAGCTCAATGTCGGCGCTTCTGACAGCAATCGTCCGACTTATCTGACCATCTTCAATGGCTACGGCGACAAGCCCGGTTACACCTTCGCTAGAGTGATACTGTCAGATCAACTTGTACAGAACTGGAGTGGTGGCGGTGAGCCGTCAGGTTTAATCGTCGCCGATCAAAACACCTTCCGGCTCCAAAACACTGTCACCAAGGATGTAACCGGTCGACTGGGTCAAGGATCGACGCTGGTGATCGAAGCGGAAGGGCCGAAAGGCGCACAGCTCGGCTGGATTCTGACAGCTCAAGCCGGTCCGACGTTGTCGCCGCTCAACCCGAGCGAAACACTGTCAGGAAGAACTGTCATCCTGCACGGGAGCAACTTCAGCACTGAAGCTGAGGACAATACTGTTACCTTCGGAGGTAAGAAAGCCCGCGTCGTTGCAGCGACTCGAACCACGCTGACAGTAATGCCTCCCGAATCAGTAGAAAGTGGCAGCGCTCCCATTACTGTCAGTGTCAACGGCGTCGCCAGTAATCAGATCAACATGGGCGTTCGACCAATGCCGATCCTAACTAGCCTCTATCCCGCCGGCGGCCCTCCTGGCGAAACCCTGACAATATACGGAAGGGGCTTTGCGCGTCCTCTCCAAGCCAACATCGTCACCGTCGGTCCTTATCCGGCGCAAGTAGTAGGCGCCACTGATGATGGTGGCATCCGGGTCATCATTCCGGACTGGGGAATGTCGTATCAAGGACTTCCTGTCACTGTCACATCCGACGGCGTGCCCTCTCGAAACAGTCTCATCTTCTATCCGAACGCCCACATATTCATTGAGGGCAGCGCGTTTTGACGACGCCCCTTGCCGTTCATCTTTATTCTGTCCCCTTCGGTCGAATCAACATACAGGCAAGTAGTACTGTTTAGTCATTATCGTGGAAAGGCTTATGTGGCAATCGGTCTAAGCGATTTACGTCCACGTTTCCAAGCATCAACAGAACATGGAGACAACCGAGGCCGAAAAAACATGGGAGCGAAAGTCCAGCTTCCGTTTTCGTATGGTCTTCGTGACAGTAACTGTAATTCCGCGAAATTTGATGTAAAACTGTTAAGTTTCGACCATCCCGATACAGGCGTTGAAATGACACAAACCTAAGCCACGCTTGTCTTGCGGTGTGTTTTGCCCCTTTGGTTACCAGATCTTGACAGCATGACAGCGATCGTTGATAATACTGTTATGGTTGCGGAACGCAAATCATTCTCTCTAATCGAGCTCAGCGCTGAAGTCGCCCGCATTCTCAAGGATCGCGGACTGATGGATGTGCAGCAAGACCAGCGAGTTTCTGCGGCTCCCGATAAGCGAACAATTCGCTATTACACAACGCTGGGTTTGCTCGATCGTCCTGAAATAGAGGGTCGGCAGGCTAAGTATGGTGACAGGCATGTAATGCAACTGGTGGCTATCAAAAGCTTGCAGAGCGTTGCCTTGCCGTTGTCCGAAGTTCAATCGATGTTATACGGGCTCTCTGACGAAGAGCTCGACCACGTCGTCGACAACGTGGCTGAATCGATTCGAGTTAAACAGAAGCTGTTTAAGAAGGAAACATTTAAACCGACCGTTTGGAGAGAGATAGTCATAGAGCCAGGTTTGAAGCTGTTAGCTCAGGACGACTGGCAACCTGAAATGGAAGATTCTCTCCTTTACGACAGACTGAAGGCCGCCCTGGATTTACTTAAGAAAGAAGGTTCCGATGGAGGATCCGTACATGAGAGAAGCGACGAATGAATCACTGAGATTCCTGGAAGAGATGAGAAATGAGATCGAAAGAAAACTAGGAGCCATGCGAGTTGGACAGGGATCGACAACCATCACACTTCCCCTCGATTCTGTAGATATAACAGCACGCGCAGTCGGTCGCGTAGTAGAAGTAACCCTGACACAAGTTTTTAAAAATCCCTACAGCGAACATCTCGAAGCGGAATACGTTTTTCCACTTGCAGGTTGCTCGTCGGTCAACGGCTTCAAGATGCATGTAGGGGGTCGCACCGTGATTGGAACGATCCAGGAGCGGCGCCTTGCCCGCGAAGAGTATAACCGTGCTCTCTCCGAAGGCAAGCGCGCCTCCCTTCTGGAACAAGAACGCGACGACGTGTTCACGATGCAGGTCGGCAACATTCCGCCGCAAGAAAAAATCACGGTGGAACTAACTTACACTGAGAAACTAGAATTTTTTGAAAACGGAACCACTGAACTGAGACTGCCTCTGGTAGTGGCTCCCCGCTATATTCCCGGCACTGCGCTCTCGAGAGAACAGGTCTGAGACGGAGTAATGTCGGACACGGATCTGGTTCCTGACGCGTCGAGAATTTCACCACCTCGATTAGCGGATGGACTTATTCCCGATCTGTCCTTAACGATTAGCGTTGAATTGACTCCCGAGCTTACGTCCAACCGGGACGGGCGTAGCTTGCGCATCTCCGACCTGGCCTGCTCTCAACATGCCGTTCAAACTCGCACCGAGGACGGTGTCATTCGAATCACCCTTGCCAAAGCAAATAATTTGCTTAACAGGGATTTCATTCTGCGCTGGCGTCTGGTCAGCGAGCAGATCACATCGTCCGTGGTGCTCTATCGCAAGGCGGGGAAGGAAGAGAAACAAGAAGGCTATGCCATGCTGTCTCTCGTTCCCCCGGCCCTTGCCGGTGTCGCGACTGCGCCTCGTGATGTAGTGTTCGTGCTGGATCGATCAGGCTCGATGCAAGGGACCAAAATGGTGTCTGCTGCTCGTTCATGTGCGATTCTGATGTCCAGTTTGGGACCAAACGATCGATTTGCGATCAACGCTTTCGACGATCACTGTGATTGGTACATGGACAGTCCAACCCAGCACCTGGTGTCGGTCGGGAAATTTTTCGACGCCGATTTAGCGTCCGTCGAAAAGGGTGTCGACTTTTTAAAGGAGGTCACCGCTCGTGGTGGCACCGAATTAGGCAAGGCTCTGGTACAGTCAATCGACTTGATCAAGGGCAGCAAAAAGCGAGGGCGTGTTCCAGTCATCGTCGTTCTAACCGACGGACAAATCGGCAACGAATCGCAATTATTCAGCATCGTTCAGCGAACCGCCGGTGATACCAGAATATTCACGGTCGGAATCGATACGGTCGCCAACTGCCCGTTTCTAACAAGACTTGCGGCTCTGGGAACAGGCACAGCGACCTTTGTGTCGCCCGGCTCACAGCTCGAGGACGCGCTCGTTCAAGTCGGTCGTGAAATCGGTGCTCCACTGATTACTGACCTTGAAATCGAAAGCCTCACAGGTGGTGTCACAATTGATGCGCTTGCACCTTCACGCCTGCCGGATCTGTTCAGCGGAAGGGCGTCTGATTGCCTGTTTCGAGTTAATTGCAAAATTGCCGCCGGCGCTTCGGCGAAATTCAGAATACGTGGCAAACTCGCCAATGGCAAAAAATATACTGAGGACGTGAGCGCCAGGGCTATTAACGATGAGAGCATCTCTCGTCTCTGGGCACGTGAGTTTATCAAAGAACTCGAGGACGAGTACCGCGTCAACCCAGCCAAACAGCAGATTACGAAACAGCAAATAATTGATTTGTCTCTGAAGTTTTCTGTGCTGACCAAGTTTACTGCTTTCGTTGCCGTCGACCAGACCGAGGTCGTTAACATGACAGGCGAGGTCCGCCAAATCATGCAACCGGTCCATATGCCCGATCAGTGGGAAATGCAGAATCAATCTGGCTGGGGGCAAGCGTCACCACTTTTCGGATCCAGTCCTCCAAGTTTCGGACAGGGTAGCTATGGTGTCGCGGGTGGTGCTATGAGCCAGGGATTTTTCCATGTAATCGACCAGGTCGACCAGACCTTCGGGTCGGGCCCGCCTGCAGGCGGTCAATCTGCGAGTGCGGCCCAGTGGGGCGGTACATCGACCGGATCGTTCAACAGCTACGGCGCAACTCCTCCTTCGCAGCGTCCGGATGATGAAGGTTGGAATACACTGGCACCGAACTCCGACCGATTGAAGCACCGGATGCAATCGCCCAATTCTTCTTCATCAGCTGATGCGTTTAAAAACTGGGATGTGCCAATACAACCCAGGGGAAAACCTTCGGGGAACGCGCCCACTCCTCCGCTCACGCCGGGAAATCCACCGCCTCCTCCAGCTGCTCCGGCGCCGTATCAGCAGTCGATACTGCCAGCTTCGGCTCCGACCACTCCTCCCTCGAACGCCTGGTCGACTATGAAGAAGCTCTTCAGCTTCGGCGGCGCAAATGGCAAGCCGATCCAGTCTCCGGAAGGCGCTCCAGTTTCGAGAATTTTAAATGCGTTAAAAACCTTCCGCGAAGCCTGGATCGCTTCCTGGACGGAAATCGGCAAAGGCAACGTTCCCGACGCTGACGCGATCGAGAACTACCGCAAAGCGCTGGTTGAAGCACTGGCCGACCATCCTGTCGGCTTCGAAGTTCCGCGTCTCCAGAAATTTCTGCGGACTTCAGCAATCGAGTATGTGTCTGCACTTCAAGCTTTTGACGTGACGGCTGCAGCACTCTATCAAGCGCGCGCTCAGTTCAATCATGGACTGGTCGACGCAATGGTGGAGGGCGAGGACGCCATGGTGAAGGTTCAAGGCAGGCAGGGGGCTTTCTGGGAGTCCATCGTTTGAAACATTGATGCCTAGCCAGCTTAGATGTGAAAGACAGTAACCAATCGAGAAGCCGAGACGAAGTCTTTCGTTGAGGTCAGGCGGATTCGACGCTTCTCGGGTTACGGACCCCCGGATTGTTCTGAAAAGATGGGTGCCCCCATCACCCGTCTTTATTTCTGAATCTGGTTTACTCCGGATTCAGATTTTTTTTGGAGTGAAACGGCAGCGCATCAACACTCGACTGAAGAAGTGCTATTGGAAATGAAACCAAGCAATCCAAGACGCAGGCTCTCTGAGGCTTAGTTCCTAACTCCGGAACAAAACCGCGGGGAAAAGACTCTGAACTGAAATAGCCCCTGAAGTTGAATAACCCGTGTTGAAAAGAATGCTTGCGAATATTTAAGTGACGGCGACTGGCTCCATTACGGTATCTTAAGCTATATAACGGGCATGTCGGAAATGTACTGATTACAGTTTTCAGTATCTCCGCCTATAATAGAAAAACTGCCAGTCAAAAAAGTGGATGGTAACGCCGGATTTAATCCCGGCGAAAATTTCAGAGGATTGAGAAAACATGTGGGAATGGAAAAGACTCTTCAACTTCAAAACCGATGATATTCCTAGACCCCGCTGGAATGTTCTGGACATGATCAACATCATCAACAAAGGCACCGTGCCGACGTTGGTGACATGTGACGTCGACATGACCTGGGCGGAAGACCTCAGAAAACAGCTCAAGGAGCTGGGCTACAAAACCACGGTGACAGCAATTTTGCTCAAAGCAATTGCGATTGCTCAACGTTCCCACCCGGAGAGCAGAACGTCTCGATTGCCCTGGGGCAAACTGGTGACCTTCCGCGATATCGTCGCAGGCTTCACCGTCGAGCGTTATATCGGTTCGCAACCGGCTGTATTTTTCGGCGCAATCGAAAACCCGGATACAAAACCGGTCACTGAAATCGCGCGTGAACTGAAATCCTACGCAGAGGCTGATCTCACCGAAGTCGGTCACCTCGATATTCAAAATCGCTTCAACAATATGCCATGGCTTTTCCGCCGTTTCATTCTGTGGCTCGGAAAACGCTATCCTGCAGTTCGTTTGAAATACATGAACGCCACATTCGGTCTGAGCACGCTCGGCAAGTTCGGCGTCAAAATGCTGGTTCCACCTAACGTGACCACGTCGACTTTCGGAGTCGGTGCCGTAGAAGAACGCGCAGTAGTCAGAGACGGAAAAGTAGAAATTCGTCCTATGATGACTCTTGCATACAACTTTGACCACCGCATCATCGATGGTGCTCCTGCAGCGCGCTTCATGGCCGACGTCCGCTCGCTCATGGAAGGCGGACTGGAAGACTATCTGAAGACTGAACTCAATTCATACTTCACGTCGAACAAAATAGAAAACGCCGCGGCGACTGTTCATTAGACTGTCCTAGCGCACGACCATTTACTTCGCGAGCGTTCAAGAACGTCGTGAGTAGTCACTGACGCCGCTGTAGTTCAACGTAGTGAGTAATCACTGACGCCCGCCGCTGGTGTTCAAGAACTTCACAACCTGCTTACCTGGGTCTCCAGTATCCATTATCGTCGAAACTATTCACTAACTTCCCGGTGGCTGGCTAACCATGCGGACACATCAGAGTTCGACCTCGGCACCGCCTGTGGTGCTAAGGTGTCGCTATGCCGGCTTCCTTCAATGCTTTTTTGATTGCCGGAAGTGCTTCAAGAGCCGCTCGCTCTCCTGCTAATTCGGCTGTGTGCGCGTCTTTCGATGACTCCGACATCAAGCCGATATCCGCCAGTTCTGGACGGATCAAAACGTTGGCTAGTTTGCATTGCTCTTTATCGACATTGGCGAGATGCAAAACCACCACGCGATGGCTGACCGTGCCGAGCTTCATCAGCTCTGCTTCTTCAGGAGCTTTACCGGGATCGTCAAGATCGACAGCGATGACAATGTCGGCACCCATTGCTTTGGCTTCTGCAACCGGAAGATTGTTGGTCACGCCGCCGTCCACGTAAAGTCCGTTGTTTATTTTTACCGGCTTACGCAGAAGTGGTATTGCAGAACTGGCTTGCAGCGCGGTTCCCAGGTTGCCAGTTCTCAGCGTTGTTATTTTGCCGTCGACAAGATTTAGAGCTACTGCGCCAAATGGAATCTTTGAATCCGAGATGTCGGACTCCGACTGCGGCACGTAACGATTTAAATAAT
>Ga0163155_10003898_pt1 | contig 15707 bp, 17 predicted proteins | sample OliLakLV19SP4G1_FD_148611 | JGI IMG/M metagenome (GOLD analysis project Ga0163155, IMG submission 148611) | Freshwater microbial mat bacterial communities from Lake Vanda, McMurdo Dry Valleys, Antarctica - Oligotrophic Lake LV.19.SP4.G1 | ecosystem: Environmental > Aquatic > Freshwater > Lake >... | reverse complement strand
ATGAGCATCCCTTAATCCAATTGCTGGCATTGATTGATCTGGTCTGGGTCGAGAGCGAGATAGGAACGCCGAAAGTCTATAGTGAGCAAACGATGTTCAAAATCTATGTCGTGAGTGTGCTGAAACAACTATGGAGTAGGCGTTCGCTGTGGCGCTACTTGTCGGAGATGCCGCTGGTGGCAACTGCGTGTGGGTTAGCCCGTATTCCCGACCGACGGACGTTGGATAGACGGATAGCGGCAATGATTCCACAAGCGGAACGGCAAATTCAAGCGCTGGGTTTGGTGTTATCGCTGGAGGCAGTGACGGATGCGACCGTTGCCGCTAGTGACGGTTCGGCATGTACGACACCGGGTCCGGTCTGGCACAAAAAGGACAAAGCGGCAGGGGTGATCCCAGAAGGATTGCGGGGACTGGACACGGAAGCGGACTGGATTCAATCGACCTATCACGGATGGGTTTACGGGTATAAAGCTCATGTAACCATTAGTGCTGCTGCCACCACCGTGTGCGCCGTCTTGAGTGCCACCGTGACCGGGAGTGCCTGCGAAAGTCATGTGTTGCAGTCCCAATTGGACGACTTGCCGCCGTTGGTCAAGACCTTGCTGCTGGACGCTGGCTACGACGACGGGGAATTGCTCGCAGACTGCACTCAACGCGGACTTCAGGTTTTAGTGCCCTTGTCCAAACCCGTTGGCACGTCCACCTCTCAAGCTCGTCGTGACCGTGCGGCGTATCTCGCCTCACCCGAAGGCAAAGCCCGTTACCGACAGCGGGGATGCAGCATTGAACCTTTCTTTGCCACTCTCAAAGACTTTTTTCATCTCGACCCACTGCCTGTTCAAGGCAAGTCCCTTGCCGCTCTTGTCATTCTTTTGTCTCTTTATGCTTGGAACTTGTTGGTGTTGTTCAATTTCGTCCATCAGCGCCCATTAGGTCAAGTCAAGCCGATCTTAGACTTACTCTGATTGGATGCCCCACCCTCCTTTACTTAGATTACCTACGTTGAAAAGAGCATCCGTCTAGCATGTTTCATTCAAATTTCCAGTATGTGTTCGCATCGCCACTTAGGGGAACCCGTTCACCCAGTATACCTGCCTCGCCTAAATGCAGCGGCAGTTCCACACCGTCACGCACAAACACGGGAATTTTTTCAGCGATGGCGTTTAAGGTGATGCGTTCATCGCCTTCGTAGACAGCGCGTGTCCATAAGTTATGCCATTTCCCTGGCGGCAGGTAACCTGTCCAAGCAGTCGCGCCCGGTTCAACGATAGGGCAAACAAGCAAATCGCGCCCGAAGAAGTACTGAAATTCATCAGCTTGAGACGTAAATAAGCGCAGTGCACGCATGAATGGTTCGCCTGTTTGCGCGCAGTGGCTCGCCTCTTGCCAGATGTATGGCATGAGATTGTGTCGGATATACGTGAGGAAACGCATCCGGTCAACCACGCGGTCGTCACCCGTGCGGTCAGCGATATTCCAGGGTGTGCGATCATGGCTTGGTTCACGATGGGCGTTGTATTCGGAATGATATTGAAAAACTGGACAGAACGCCGCCATCGCTGCTGCACGTATATATAATTCAGCGGAAGGAATATCGCCACTGAAGCCACCAAAATCCCAGCCCCAAAATGAAATGCCGGAGACAGCGGCAGACAACCCAGCGATTATCGAGTGGCGTAACGCCTCCCAGGTGGAATTTTCGTCACCTGCCCAATGCAGCGGGGCGTTTTGTGATCCCGTGAACCCGGCACGGCTAAACGTCAGTGCGTTTCCGTCTCCATCGAGATGATGTGCGTTTGCAAAATCGTAGTAGGCTTGCGTGTAATGGCGCGGGTATTCATTCCACAGTTCACCGCCGCGCCGTCCATCCGCGAAGCGCGTACTGCTGCCCCATAAATGTTCGCCACCATCGGTCTTGAACCCATCTATCCCGATTTCGTCGAGCAAATATTGGCGTTTCCCCAACCACCAAGAGCGCTCAGTCGGGTTTGTCACGTCCCATAACCAACCGCCTCGAAACCAAAAGGGGCGGACTAAATAAGGCGCACCATCTGCTTCGCGCACACCGAAACCCTGCTCGGCATAGTAGGCACGGTCAGCATCGTGTTGGATGTGAGGAGCACCCGCACGTTTTAGCACAGGCACCTGCCAAAGCAATACGCGCACGCCGCGCTCATGCAGCCATGTGACCATCGCTTTTGGATCGCGCCATTTGCCTGTTTCCGGGAAGGTGAAATCGGTGTAATGTGGACGGTCTTTCCCAGGATGAGGGGAATACTGCGCGTCGTTCCAGATATAGAACGTCGTTTCATCGCTCCAAGCCTCGATGACCAACACCGACGGCGGAATGTCCAAATCGAGCGAGGTTTGTACTGCACGTTCTACTCGCGCCTGGGTGTTCCATTCATTGCCACTCATCCACAATCCAAACGCCCACAGCGGCGGCAAGGGCGGCAGACCGGTCAGTCGTGTATAGTCGCGGATGATACTGACTGGATCGCCGATGAATGGGTGTAAGGTGAGTGTCCCGTCTTCGCCTACATCTGCTTCCAGCGTCCACACATTTGGTGACGCTGCGGCGAGGTCGAACTGCATCCAACGGGAACTTTCAACATATATACCGTAGCCAGCAGACGAGAGCAAAAATGGAATCGGCATGTAGGTCCGGTCGCCCTGATTTTTATACTGCTCATAACACCGCACATCGAGCGCTTTACCACGTAGATTGAGCGTATTAAACCGTTCTCCCAAACCGAAGAATGCTTCATCGTGGTGAGCGGTGAATGTCAACCGAACACGACGTACCCGTTTGCCATCGCCCAGGTATTCGATCTGCTGTAATGAAGGAAACGCCTTGGGCGAGAGCACCTTGTCAGCACTTGGGTCATTTTGCGTAATGGTCAGATGTTCCCCATCAAATACGGCGCTGCCCGCCGTATACCAGGCTTCCGCGGCAATAATAAATTCTGGGCTGAGCGCCCTTTCGCCTGTGCTACTCATGGCTTCAATTTGATAGGTGAGCGACTCCCCAAAAGCGGGAGATGTGAGCGATGCTTGATATATATCCTGTTCACGCCGCTCGATGCGTTCCAAAAATTCTGCACCAACCCCCTCCTCATGCCGCGCTTGCCAATCGATTTGCATGACAGCGGCGACGATCGGCTGCGCGACACCATTCAACCACTGATGCACGGTGACGTGCGCCGCTTTGCCGGGCGGTTGTGTAGCAATGCCAATAATGAATGCCTCGCCCGCGAGTGGGTAACGTGGAAATCGTTCGTGCGGCAGGAATTCATAGGGGTGTTCGCTTCCGTGTGGTTCGTGCAGGACGTGCACTACATTTGCCTGAGAAGGTAAGGTCATCAACAGCGTCCCTTAAGTCGTGCGTTCAAGATCAGATACATGCCATGCGACCACAAGAGCGGCACGGCGGGCGCGCCCCACTTTTCCACCCATACCGAATAATAATCCGGGTCGAGGAGATGATTGTGCGTCTGTTCCGGGAGTTCACCTTCGTTGTTCGTTTGTGCTTCCACCCATCGAAGTATGGCGCGCGCTTCAACGTTACGCTCCAAGTCCGCGTATACCCACCCTAACCACGCGGTCAGCAGCACCCACTCGCCACCCCCAAAATACGTATCCATACGATACCGGTACACCCCGCCCGTCGGGGAGCACAAATCGCGCTCGATCTTCGCCAATGTCGTCGTGAAGATCGGATCGGTTAGAGCGACAACCCTGAACGGCACCGCACACCATAGCAGGCTGGAATCGACGGCATCATTCCCTATTGACTTTTGAAAATGCCCATCGGCGCTTATACATTGCGTTAGGATAAAGGTACGGATAACATCGGGCAGAATTTCTGGGACAAGCACCGGATCGATCTGCTGGACGGCTTGTACGCCGCCGTAAATCGCCGCCAGTGTCGCAGTATGAATTTGGTCACGTGCCTCTTCCCAGCAGTCATAATTCGCCGCTTGCCAGAACGCATCCAGATAGCCGATCAGCATCTTCACCACCGAGCGCCCGGTCTGCCACAACGGATGCTGCGCGTTCTGACAATATTGTGCAAATCCCCATAACCACGCTCCATACCCATCCAATTGAAAATCACCCCACGCCTCAACGCCCAGGCTGCCATCCAGTTGAAAGCGCGTTGGGAGCAGTTCACTGTCGTCAAGCGGCAACCTATTCGCGCGCTTTTCCAACGCTGCTTCAACGCGCGGTGCGTATTGTTCAAGCGTGCGGATCGCCCATCGATGAAATGCGTCGGCACTGGTCGTATCGCCGCTCGCCGCCATGCCGTGCGCGATCCATGTACCATCGCGCAACCACGAATAGCTATATTGCGAAAAGTTGGGCGAGGCAACATACGCACCTGTTTCGGCTTGTCCGGTGCGAATGATGTCCTGGCTGGTCGTCATCAAGTAATCAGAAGGGGAAGTCATAGGCTTGATTTGTTAGCTCATGCGGTAGATAAATTTTGTTGAGGGGCGCTGTAGAGTCAGCTACAACGCTCCTCGTCTCTCCATATTGGCGGGTCTGTTACTGGATCAATGCGTCAAGTTCAGTTTTTGCCTGATCAAGCGCCTCTTGTGCGGTCAATTCGCCATCGACCACCTGAGTGAGCAGTGCGCCAATCGTGTCCTGCATCTCGGTTTGGCGCTCGATAACGGGCGGTGTCACCGGGCTTTCTAACGCCATAAACACGGCGGCACGATTCGCGGGTGGGGTGATCGCCAGATAATCAGCAAAATATTCCGGCTGATCGAGGGCGGGCAGTTCCCAACCCGCTTCCACACGTACTGTCGCGGCGGTCTCGCTGGCAGTCAGGTATTCCGCCCAAGCCGCTGCCGCTTCAGGCGCATCAGTTGTCGCTGATACCGCGACGCCATTAGCGAAAAAGTGATGTGCGTGCTGGTTGATGGCGGGTTCAATCTGAATGTCCCAATTGAACGTCGCTTCTTCAAAAGCACCGAACATCCAAATACCCGTTACCAGCATTCCCAGGTTGCCGCTCAGGAACAATTCGGAATCGGACACGCCGGAAAGGTCCGCCGCCGTCGGCATCAGCCCTTCATTGAGGAAGCTGACCATCAGTTCGACTGTCTCGACACACGCGGGCGAGTTGATCGTGCTTTCGGTCATTTCCGCGTTGAAGAACGCGCAGTCGCCATTTTGTGCAGCCTTTTTATAAAACTCATAGAACTGTACGGGCGAGTACAAGCCGTAGACATCATCGCCCAACGCACGGATCGCTTCAGCGGCAGCGCGGGCATCTTCCCATGTCCATTCGATAGTGGGGTACTCAATGTCTGCCTGGTCGAATAGGTCGGCGTTGTAATAGAGCAGAACGGTCGAGAAGGTTGCGGGCAGCGCCAACTGCTCACCTTGATATTGGAACGCTTCAACCGCGCGTGGATAATACGGTGCGTCGCCCGTCACCAAATCATCGATGTTCAACAAAGTGTCGTTCGCCGCATAAGCGACAAAGTTCTCATAATTCAACTCGAATACGTCAGGCGCATCGCCGCTGACCACATCAGCTTGCAGCAGGGTGAAATAATCGGCGAACGGTGCGGTTTCTACTTCAATCGTGACACTAGGATTTTCTTCCTCAAATCCGGCAATGATCGTATCGAGTTCTTCCAGGTAGTCGGGCGCGGCAGAAAAAGTGAAATACCGGAGGGTAGTTTCTTCCTGTGCGACAATGGTTCCTATAAATGACGCGCTGAGCAGTGCCAATGCGCCCCCAAGCAACGCAATCCTTTTGGCGAAACGGTAACTCATGTTGAATATCTCCCTTTAATAAAAAATTGTCTTGGCAAACAGGCAATTGTGCCTGGTAAACCCAAATGGATGGTGCGCTACCCTTTGATGCCGCTGCTGACGACGCCCGCGACAAACCATCGTTGGGCGAGCAGATAAACGAGCAGGATGGGTAAAATCGCCAAAATGCCGCCCGCCATCACCATGTTCCACTCGGTGAGCGCGCGAGGACCCCCTTGCAACGCAGCCAGCGCAACAGGCAGCGTCATTACACTTTCCTGCCGCGCAACGAAGAGCGGAAACAAATATGCATTCCACCAGCCCATGAACGAAAAGATGACAAGTGTGGCGATTGCGGGCTGTACAAGTGGCAGCGTGATACGCCAGAAAATCGTGAAGGGGTTTGCCCCATCGATCAGTGCCGCTTCTTCAAAATCGATAGGCAGTGTGAGCAATGCTTGGCGCAGTAGAAACGTCCCAAACGCGCTGAACAACCCCGGCACGATCAGCGCGGGATAGGTGTTCACCCAACCGAGCGATTTCACGAGGATGAATTGTGGAATGATCAGTACAACCGCCGGAATCATCAGGGTTGCCAAGTAAAGCGTGAACACAACATTACGTCCGTGCCAAGACATGCGCGCAAAGGCGAACCCCGCCATTGCCGAAAGGATGACCTGACCAATGGTGCCGACGACCGCGACGAACGTGCTGTTGAAGAATACGCGCGCAAGATCGATGCGTTCCCTAAGCTGCGTGTAACTTTCAAGCGATAGGGGATTAGGGATCAGGTCGGGTGTGGTATCAAGAATGTACGCTTGCGGCTTAAGCGAAGTGCTAAGCATCCATAGGAAGGGCAGCACCATCACAACGATAATCAGTGCCATCGCTGCATAGATCAACAGCCCACGTGCCAACGCCCCAAGCGATAAGGAATGACGGTTGGAATCGGTAGTCGGGGAAGGCGACGTTACCGATGGCTTGGTGGAAGCGTTGAGCGCCACGTTAGACTCCCTCATCGTAAACCCACCGCTTCTGTAAACGCAGTTGTAAGAATGTGATGGCAAAAATGATGGCGAACAAAACCCATGATAATGCCGATGCATAGCCCATCCGGTTGTAACTAAAAGCGTTCTTCACTACCTCGGTTACAATCACCTCTACGCGACGGTCGGCGGCACTATCGCGCATCGGCATCAAGTAGATTTGTTCGAATACTTGAAAATAATTAATCAACAATGTAATGACGATGAAGAACATCGTTGGGGTGAGTAACGGCAGCGTGATTCGTCGAAGAAGCTGCCAACGATTCGCCCCGTCGATCTGCGCGGCTTCGTAATAAGTCGGCGAAATCGTTTGCAGTCCACCCAGATAGATCAGCGCGACGTACCCAACATCTTTCCAAAGGCTGGTGATGACCATTGCCACTATCGCGCTCTCTGGTTGAAACAGCCATGCTGGACCCTCAATGCCGACAGCGCCCAAAGCGATATTGATCAACCCATACTGCGGGTTGAACAGCCACTTCCAGATGAGAGACACGACTACCCACGAAGCGACCACCGGCAGAAACGTTGCCGTTCGCACCCACACCATGCCGCGTACGCGCGCGTTTAGAAACAGTGCCAACCCTAAGCCCATAACGAAGGCAAGCGGCAGATACAAACCAATGATGAGAACAGTGGTGCGGAGCGCCGTCCAGAAACTTGGGTCATTCAGCAGTTCAATGTAATTGCCCGTGCCGATCCATTCCGGGGCAGAGAGCAGGTTCCAGTCATGAAGGGAATACCATAAGGATGATACGATCGGCAAAATCGTAAATACGATCAAACCCACTAAACTGGGAAGCAAAAATACTCCCACCCACAGATATTTGTTCACACCACGTAAACTAGCCACTCTATACATCCTTCATTCGATGAAAAATCTTTGTTAAATTTTCGTTCACGGCATTTACAATGTCGATGCTGACCGCGTAACGCCCTCGCCCAGTGGTGAGGCGAAAACTTTGCTCAGCACCAACGATGCCGCTCCACGCGCCCATGCTTCATCATTGGTCGGCACGACTTTGACTTCAACCTGATTTTGTAGTCCGACGAACGTATGCTGTTGTAAGGCTATTCGCATCGGTGCGAGTCGAAACTCACCAGCGACCACACCCTCTCCGCTAACGATGATCAGTTCTGGGGAAAGTAGATTGACAACCGACGCTAATCCAATGCCAAGCGCGGTTCCACTGGCGGATAAAAGCGTACGAGCAAGCGCATCGCCAGCTTCAGCCGCATGGGTAATATCGGCAATCGTCCATGTTGCTTTACCAGTCGTATGCTGTTGATAAGCGAGAACGACTGCCGGATCGGCGGCGATGGCTTCAAGCGTATGGGTTTCCATGCTTCCGTTTTGCCCTGTGGTTTGCAGCACGATGTGACCAAATTCACCCGCACCGCCGCGTGCGCCACGATAAAGCTGACCTTGCGCTACAATGCCCATCCCCACGCCACGCCCAATGGTCATGACGATAAAATTAGAGTGATACCGCCCCATTCCAAACAACTGTTCGCTCAAGGTGAGCGTATTCACATCGTTTTCAAGCGAAATGGGCAGATGAATTTGTGATTGGATAAGTTGTGTAAGGGGCACATCACGCCACCCGAAGAAAGGAGAGTGATGGACAATGCCTTCAGCGCTGTAAATCACGCCTGCAAGACCAATACCGATGCCGAAAATGCGTTCTGAACGGCGATAGGCTGCACTGGTCGTCCGTAATGTGTGAATGAATTCAACAATCGTTCGGCTTACCTGTTCTGGACTGCGAATTGACGGTGCAAAGGGAACGTCATTGTACGTGAGGACACGCGCCCCAAAATCAGTGACTGCGCCGACCACACGATTTTCCATCAGCTTCAAACCAATGGCGTAACCTGCATCAGGGTTCAAGCGAAGCTGTACCTGCCGTCGTCCGCCCGTGTATTCACCTGCACCCGCCTCAAATATCCACGCCTCTGCAATGAGTTCATTGATCAATCCAGAAACGGCGCCGACGCTTAACCCAGAGATTTCAGTCAACCGTGTACGTGATAGCTCTCGTTCGCGCCTCAAAATGTTGAGGAGCAAATTACGATTCATTGCCTTCATTAAATCACGATCGCCACGCGAATGAATTGTCACGGTTGATATTTCACTCATTGAATTAAGTTGAATTGAGTGTATTTTAAACCTGCAATAATGTCAAGCATTTGAGACTCCACGCTTAGGAAAACAGTATGCAAGTTGTTAAAGAACCTGAGTTTCGGATAGCTAAGGCAGCAAGGCAAGTGCGTTAGCGTCACGAGTTGACCAGTTGATGGCAGGTTTCTTAGGTTGCTATATGTAAGCAATCAAGCCTGCCACAACATTGATGATAAAGTTAATCGGACTTCGATGGCGTGAATGCTCGATTTGAGACTGATTCTTGAGTTGGTCGTTGATGGTCTCGATGATGAAGCGTTTACGCAGCAGGAGCTTGTCGCTCATCAGCATCAAGCGGTTTTTCATATTGGCGTTGATGCCGGTGATGATCTGGAGACCGTGTTCCAACAACGTCTTAAAGAGCGGTTGCGAGAGATAGCCCTTATCGCCAAACAGCTTGCCAAACAAGGCTTTCGCCAGTTTGGGGATAGGTTTATGGTCATCGACATTCCTCCTGCAAGTGACTTATCTAGGAAAGCTCTTCTCACACGTCAATTTTTCCAGGCATATCCACTTCGTGCAACGAACAATGATAGAGTCTTCCGCTACAACGATACATCATCATATAAATTATTTACGTCTCCATATTTTCCGCGAGAGAGTCAGACTGCCTTTGGACTAACAAATGACTCGATGCATATTCACACGTTACGGCTCGAACGCGCTAATGGACAAACTACAGGGCAAATAGTAGGCATAACATGGACAACTTATATTTTTCAATTTGGGGCAGAAGTCCCAAAAGACCAAAATCAAACAGAGGATTTGAATACGTTCCCTCCAAATGATGGTATAAGGTCGTCCACTTTTCCCGCTAACCCCGCGCTATGGACAGGCGATGTGCGATACGTAGATAGTAAAGAGACTGTTCAAATCATGCCTCGCCTCAATATGTTTTTCGAGCTCATAATTCCAAGTAACACTGTTTGTGAAATTGGAGGTTAGCATGAAAAAAAACACGGAACCAAGGAAGATGTTATCTGTAATACTTTGGTTACACCCGCTAGCTGTTTTTATTCTAATATTTTGCATTATAAATGGCATTGACATAGTGCTGCGTGTTAAAGCACAACAAGCCCCATCCTCGGAACTCACTTTGAATTCCCAGCTGTTTGATGCGGAATGGAGTGCGGACGGACAGTACTTTGCACTTGCTTCTCAAAACGGTGTCTTAGTGTATTCAGATACTCTGGAATTGATCGCCAGTTTTCAAGGGAATACTGGCAATGTGATATCAGTAACTTGGAGTCCAACAGGCGATTACTCAGCAAGTGCTGGGGGTAGAGGAGATAACACTATCCGTATTTGGCAGTTTAATCGTAATACGGGCACTTTCAGCCAAATACAGGTTATGACCATACCAGCCTCTGTCGTATTTCTCGTAAAATGGAGCCCAGATGGATCGAAGTTGGCAAGTGTTAGCCTAGCCGACTCTATTTTAACAAACATTGACCGCGCGGTTGGAATGGTAGACGTTTGGAACACACAAACTTGGATTAGGATCAATCAAGAACCGCTATTCTTATTCGCAACTCAACGAGCACTTACGTGGAACTCTGACAGCCGCAAATTAGCAGTAGCGGGAGAGGGAGGTGCTGCAATTATCGAACTTGATACGTACAAGGTCTTGTATAATAGTGATAATCTCGGCACATATGGAAGCGAAATCACAAATGTTGATTGGTCGACTACAAATCAAATTGCGCTGGCAAGTTCACAGCTATTTATCTGGAAAGCGCCGTAAAACCCCTGCCTTCAGGCATGGGATATAAGGCGTCGGTCTTATGTTTTTTCTGCTGAAATAGGGTATGATGAAAGGAGGTTAAGGTACGAGACGTAAAAATCCGACCTCGATCATAATCGTGCTTTAATGCAAAACGGATGGGACGCATCCGTGAACGATAACGTAGCGCCTCTGCCAACGCCGTAAGGCGACGGTAAGCGCAAGCGTCGTTCAGAAGCCCCTGCCTTTAGGCATGGGAGCGTCACATTAAATGGAAATACAGGGCAAGTCATCAACACATGGAATATGCCGACATCTCTGGTTCGCTGGCATCCAAGCGGGAATTTACTTGCTATAGGTAGTGTTGGCACCGATCCTAGTTCATTCATTCTCGATCCCTCAACGGGCGAGATTTTGGCATCTTTTCCTTCTGGCTCAAACCTTTGGTCTATTGAGTGGAATTCGAGCGGCACGCGTCTTGCGACCATTAGCAGCAGCGGAACGGTTGAAATATGGGATACTTCAACCGTTTCTATTTCTGTAGGTACGCCAACCGCTACCCCTCAACCGTCACTAACACCATCAAACACACGTAGTGCTACATCAACTTCAACCACTCCGACACCTACCCTCGTTCCTACCAACCAACTCACTTTTGCGATGGAAACAGCCACCACTGGGTTTTTGCCCCAACTCTTTACTTCTGAGCTGAATGGCGCAAATGTCAACCCAATGTCTGCGATACCAAATATTAGTATGATGCCAACGTGGTCTCCTGCTGGAGATCGGCTTGCACTCGTTGGGCGCAGCAGCATTGATGAACTAGTTCAAGTTTATATCGTGAATTCTGATGGAAGTAACCTGCAAATCATTACACCTGTTACTGCCTCAAACTACGACCCTGCCTGGTCACCAGATGGTCAATGGATCGCATTTACATCTGAACGTGACGGCAACAAAGAGATTTATGTAACACGCGCAGATGGCAGCACCATCAACAATCCGACGCGCTTAACCAACCATCCCGCCGATGATTACAACCCTGATTGGTCATCTCAAAACACGATTACCTTTGTCTCGACACGAGCAAGTTCGGGTGTTCCAGATATATTCACTATGAGCATTTTAGGCGGGAATATCCAGAATTTGACCAATACAGCGACCATTACTGAAAACCAGCCTGCTTGGTCGCCTTCAGGCAGTCAGATTGCGTTCATCGCTGCCGAAAACGGGATTTCCACGCTCAATGTAATGAATGCCAATGGCACCGGACGGATTCCGTATGTCGCTACAAGCGATTCTCCCTTCGACTGGTCACCTGATGGCAGCCAGTTTGTTTTTATCTCTCCTGAAAATAATATTCATATGTTCGATCCGGTTACCGGTTACAATATTGCAATTTTTGTTGATTCCAATCCAAAATATGGCGTTTCATGGTCGTCTGGTCAGGGACGCGTCGAGCTGCCTTCCCCTACTCCAACGTTGACCCATACGCCAACCTTCACGTTGACTCCTACCCTCACGCCGACATCGACTGCAACGCTACCGTGCGATTTGTCGGTCGCATCGTCAGCGATGTGGATGGCTTGACGAAAACGCTCAACGATGTGCCGATGCGCGACGTTCGCAACAAAGCCGCGCATGACGAGGTGATCAGCCGCGATGAAGCAGGTCAGGCACGGGCGTGGGCATTCACGATTTTGGGGATGGTGTAACGTATAATCATGAATGACCATAGCAGACGGCAAAAACGCCGCCGCAAAATTGCTCAGAATCCGAAGAATATCCGCTTTGAGGATTTGAAACGGCTGCTTGAAGATTACGGCTTTGAACTCAGACGTACCAAAGGCAGCCATCATTCGTTTGTCGGCTATGTGGGGGATGAAAAAGTCACGCTTGTTATTCCTTTTCGCAAACCCTTGCAGGAAGTGTATGTCAAAAACACGCTTGCCATCCTTGACCAAATCGAACCGCTGGCTGAGGATGACACGCTAGCGGAAGGCACTGCTGAAGATGACGAATAAACCGCTCGGCTACTATCTGTCGCTCCCCTACACCATCGAACTTACACCCGATGAAAACGGCGTGTGGTTTGCCGCGATTCCGCTTTTGAAAGGCTGTATGACGCAAGGCGACAGCCGCGAAGACGCGCTTGTCATGTTGGACGAAGCGAAGGAACTCTGGTTGGAGACAGCCCTTGGAGAAGGTATTCCGATCCCTGAACCCACTGGAGTCATGTCAGCGTAATGCGTTTCCTTACGTCATCGACAATCTAGAAACGCACCTCGCGGATGTGCTGAATTATCTGCTGGAGCGGCAATCCGGTCAGCAGGTCGATATTGCGACCGTGATATGGGATGTCCGCAATAAAGCCGCCTATGATGAGGTGATCAGCCGCGATGAAGCAGGTCAGGCGCGGGCGTGGGCGTGCACGATTTTGGGGATGGTGTAACGTATAATTGAGATCGATAGCTGTGGGAGATTGATGATATCTGTGACGGAAATTATCGAACAGGTGAAAGCCCTGAGTCAGGTAGAACGCGACGAGCTTTTGGCTGAACTTCAAGCCTTGAATGAGGGGAGAACAGTCCGTGTTCCAAAGTCTCAAACGGGTGCGGAAATCGTCGCCAAGCTGGAAACAATGGAACCGATTGAATTTGTTGACCCTGAGATTGAAGACCCTGTAGAGTGGGTCAAAGCACAGCGTAAGAAAGAAGCAGATCGTCTCAAACCGTACTGGAATGGTGAGGCGTGACACCAGCGATCTTGGATTCAACCGTCATTCTGCATATCTTTCGCAAATATAAGCCCGCTCTCGCTTGGTTTACAGGAGACGAACGCTATTGGGTCACATCGGTCACTTGGATGGAAGTCATGATTGGTGTGCCGAACAAACGCGCTCAAAGCGAAACGCTTGACCTGCTCAACCGTTTTGAAACCCTGTACATAACGCGAACGGATCAAGTGTGGGCGATGCAAAAAGTCGAACAGATGCGTTTCAGCCACAGCATTGGCATGAATGATGCGCTGATCGCGTCTGTCGCCTATCGGTTGCAAGTGCCGTTTCGTTACGGCGACCGTCGGCGTCATAAGCGAATGTGGAAAGCGTACTGCCGTCGTTGATTTCGATCAGGCGGTTGAGCGCGTCGTAATCGTAGGTGGTCGTCTCGCCATCCACTGCCGACGTCATGCGGTTACCGCGTAAATCGTAGCCGTAGGTGATGATTTCGCCGTCCGCTTGTGCCTCGATCATCTGGTCGAGGACATTGTAGGTGTAGCTCGTCTCCTCGCCATCGTTGATCATCGTTGCGACAATGTTCACATCGTGAATCTGTTTTCCTCGCAGCGGCACGATTGCCGCGAGTTCCAGCATTTTATCGAGGACGGCAGTGGTTTCTTCTGCAACTTTAAATGCAGCACGAAACCGCTTGATCTGTTCCAGCACTTGGAGCATGAGAATCGCCTGGCTGTAAGTCTGTGCGTCCGCCCGCCGCCCCTTGACCTCGATGAAGCCCAACCGGATTCCGCCGCCCTGCACCTCGCATTTCGCGCCGCTAGTGTTGACATCGATGGGCAGTGCGGCGATCCCGTGATGACGTGCATCGTTCGCGATCACAGCGGGTAGCGCAGAAAGTCGCCCATGAAAACAAAAATGGCGCTGATGGTTGCGCGGCACTCGCCCAGGCGCCAGTGCCACGCAGCATTATTCTCGTGCGAATACAGTGCCGATCTCGGCTGCCCGAAGGAGAATTGATGCAGTATCGCCGTCAAAGGGTGTGAATGTGCTGTCGTATACCAATTCACAGTCATCGCGGTCGTTTATACTGCCTACCAAACGAAAATCAATCCTGTCTGGCGTGATGGTCAATGTCCGCAGTGTAACTATGGTCGCCACCCCCCCGCTGCCTAGCCGAGTCGCGGATGTTTCCTCGTTTTCACCCCCGACGTAGGTGCGTCCAAACATCACCACTGTGTCATCTTCTGTCAGCCGAAAGGGCATCAGCAAATCCGGTGCTACATAACCAAAGCTTAATGGCGCGGGGCTTAGCCCTAAACAGGTATTCAACAGGGTTGTTTCGGTGAACTCACGCGCACTTTCAGACCAGATTTCTACGGTATCGCCCGTGCGTACATAGGTAACATAGCTGAGTTGTTCAGTGCCAAATAAAGTCACACTCTGGACTTCCGTGCGTGTATCTTCATCCACGATCTGCAAAGTGGTCGTTATTTCAATGTCAGGGTCAGGGATCAGGAACTGCCCGGTATAACCGTCCTGCGCGCTGCCTGTATACAGTAAATCTCCGCCGGGCAGCACAGCGATCATGCCACCCTCAAATTCCAGAAATGCAGCTTCCAGAACACCTTCTTCATCCACATCTGGAATAATGGGGTTATCTTCTGGCGTATCCGTGTAGAAAGCGCGCCATGCCTGAACAACATACGGTGTATCCGAGGGTGGGGTGGCTTCTTGCGCGTGCAAAGTCCCCAGGGACCCCCACACACCCAGCAGTAACAATAATCCATATTTGACCATGATATACTCCGTTCTTGGTTTGTAGTCATTACTGAGCTTTACTCCGAATAGTGGAGTAAACCGATGTCTATTGTACTCAACGAACGCGCGTCTGCGGTGATTTCACCGACGATAAGCGCGCGCAATTCAACATCGTTGACAGCGAACCGACCTGCCCATAATTTGTGAGCGCGGGTCGCCCATGCGGATACCGCTCCCACGTGGGTAGAGATGCTTGACCGTTTTTGTCATTTTTCAAAAAAATTGATCCGCTTCGCGGCGTGGTTAAGGGCAAAAGAACCCAGAGTCCAGAATTCAGAGATCAGAAAACAGAGCTATCCTTCGCTGCGCTCAGGTAGAGCGGGCACAACGAAAGCCGTCGTTATTACTCTCGAAGTCAGCGAAGTTCCCGTTACGAGTCGCACCGCGGAGATATGAATCCGTGACGTTCCACGAGCCGCCACGCAC
>Ga0163155_10003895_pt1 | contig 15727 bp, 9 predicted proteins | sample OliLakLV19SP4G1_FD_148611 | JGI IMG/M metagenome (GOLD analysis project Ga0163155, IMG submission 148611) | Freshwater microbial mat bacterial communities from Lake Vanda, McMurdo Dry Valleys, Antarctica - Oligotrophic Lake LV.19.SP4.G1 | ecosystem: Environmental > Aquatic > Freshwater > Lake >... | reverse complement strand
ATACCCGACAGCGTGGGATCCAATCCTCGCGCCTCGAGCGTGGCCTGGGTCGTCTCGCCCAGGCGCGGCAGATCAAAGTCCTTCAGGCCATCGACGACTGTCCAGCCGCGGATGATCCCGGCGTACAGATCCGGATGCAGCTTCCACGCGGTGTTGAACTCCTCAATCGTCAGCAACGCACCCTGTGCCGAGACGCGAGCCGCATCGACGCCGGGGGTCACTTTCGCGAAGTATGCGTTGCTTCCCGCATAGTCGAGCACCTGCAGGCCCGCCTGTTTGAGTTCCGCTTTCTGGGCGTCGGTCAACGCGCCGGTGAAGTGTGCGACGACGCGCGACTTGTCCGCTCGTGCACCGACCTGGCTCAGCAGGCGCGCCAGATCGGCGACGGATTCCTTCTTAGGGACCGCGCCAGCTCCGTTACGCCACTGCACCTGCGCACTCGCCGAGTGAATCGGGAGAGCGGCACACGCAAGGCCGGCAACAAGAACGAGACCCGTCGCGCGAACCGTGTTCAGGCCGCGACTGACAACAACTCTTTTCTTCATGGACGAACTCCTCAGGGATCGAGAAACCAAAGGCACGGCGCGGCTCAGACGTGCGTCCCGAGCCGGAGCATTAATCCCCACCCGTCCATTTCCCCATCAGAGTGTGCCCTATGGAGAACATCGTGCTATGTTTTCGCCCGCACGTCAAGTGATAGATGCGTCGGGATAAGCCATTTCTCCGCACAATCACGAATATGGTCCGGGAACCCCCCGGAATGAAGCTCGCCCGGTGAGTCCGCGAACCCCGCGCGGCGGACGATCACCACGATCGCCGTGAGCACAAACCTCAAGCCGATCTCGCTCGACCGCGAAGTCCCGCCCGCGCTTCCGGGCCTGAGCACCATCGCGCCCCCCGAAGCCAGGGAACTCCGAACGTCGTCCTCCGAAATTTTTTACACGCGTGATACATCGCTCTCCGGCAGTGCGTGGATACGGGTGTAGAGGATCGACATGGGCGGCACGCTCTCCCTGTCTGATCCGAGACCCTCTCATTTCAAGGAGATTCCTGATGCTTCGCAGCGCTGTAGTCTGTCTCGCCGCAACTTTCGCGGCCGCCCACCATTCACCCGCCCAGCAACCGACCCTGAAGAAGAAAGCTGCCGCCGAGCAGGTCTCGACCTCAAGCGGACAAGCGCAACCCGAGCATGGTCCGCGCGGGTTCAGCAACGACGAGTGCGCCTTCCCTCTCGCGATCGCAGGCAGCCCGGTCAGCTTCCTGCAGCACGCGAACAACGCCACCTCCGGCAACGCGGGTCAGAATAATCCCGGCTGCCAGGCGTTCGGCACTCGCCGCATCGACAACGACGAGTGGTTCCTCTGGCGCGCCAACGCCACCGGTCTCGCCACACTGAGCGCCTGCCCCGCCGGCGGCATCATCGACACCAAGGCCGCCGTCTGGGACGGCTCCACCTGCCCCCCCACTGCACTCCTGGGCTGCAACGACGACGGCTGCGGCACCCGCAGCGAAGTCGGTTTCGACTGCATCGCCGGTCGACCCTACCTCATCCAGATTGGTCTCTTTCCCGGCGCCGAGCCCGGCACCCAGTCCTGGACCGTATTCGGTCCGGTGACCCCCGTCGGAACCGATGACTGCGCCAGCGCCACGTTCATCACTGGGGACAGCGGCACCGTCGCCACCAGCACCCTCGCCGCCACAAATAACCTCGCTGATGTCATCCCCGGCGCATGCGGCGGCTCCGCAAGTACTGCCGACATCTGGTTCAACTACGTCGCGGGGAACTGCGGCGTCTCGACCTTCAGCTTCTGCTCCGCTGAGTTGGGCAGCGCGACCTACGACACGGCCCTCGAGGTCTACACCGACTGCGCCGGCGCACGCGGCCAGCGGATCGCGTGCAACGACGACGCCTGCGGATTCTCATCTTCCGTCACCTTCCCGACCGCCGTCGGGGTGTCCTACAGAATCCGTGTCTCTGGCTTCAATGGGAATGTGGGACAGGGAACGCTCGGCTGGCAACTCCTGCCCTCGGCATTCCTCAACGGCACCGATGATTGTGCCTCCGGCCCCGCCATCTCGGGCGACGGCGCGCTCTTCACCGGCAATATCTTCTCAGGCAATACGCCGTCCGATCTCCCGTTCGGCGCCTGCTTCCCGGGCAGTCCCGATCGCTGGTTTACCTACTTCGCCAACTCCACCGGCAACGCCACCTTCAGCTTCTGCGGCGGGCAGCGCGGCTGCGGTTCGTGGGACACCGTCCTCGCTGCGTACGACTCCTGCGGCGGAGCCCAGCTCGTCTGCAATGACGACTCATGCGGCCTCCCATCCAGCATTGTTGTTCCCGTCGTCGTCGGACGCAGCTACAGAATCCGACTCGCCGGCTTCAACAACCTCACCGGCACCGGTGTGCTCGGTTGGACCTCCCCGACCGCTCCGTTCAACGACTCCTGCGGGTCCGCCGTCGCCGTCACCAACGGCACCTTTGACTTCACCACCATCGGCGCAACCAACGACTTCTCAGGTTCGTGCGGCACGACTGCAAACTCTCCCGATGTCTGGTTCCGCTACAACGCGTCCTGCACCGGCAGCGCCCGCGTCTCCACCTGCGGCCTTACCGATCTTGACACGGTGCTCGTAGCGATGAACTCCTGCGGCGGTCCCGAGATTACCTGTCTTGACGACTTCTGCGGGCTCCAGACCACTATCACCTTCCCCGTCAGCGTCGGACAACAATACCTGGTGCGAGTCGCGGGCTACACGCTCACTACCGGCTCGGGCCAGATCCAGTTCTCGTGCTTCCTCCCCTGCCCGTGCGACTGGAACAACGACAGCTCACTGAACAGCCAGGATCTCTTCGACTTCCTCACGGACTTCTTCGTGGGTGACGCCGACTTCAATCAGTCCGGATCAACCGACAGCCAGGACTTCTTCGACTTCCTCACGTGCATCTTCGCCGGCTGCCCGTAATACCGACGGTTCCGCTGCTTCCGTTGTTAAGAATGAGCGAATCGCTCTACTGAATAGGTGACATTCCCGCGACCCCCGCTCCGATCCCGGAGCGGGGGTCGCTCATTTGCGCCTGATAGCAGGGGTGCGGCGTGCGAGTCTGTGGATTGCGCTCACGTTGCGCACGATTTGGTAGCATATTTGCCATGACCGATTGGAGCGCCGACAAAGTACTCGCCCTCGCTCCCGACGCGGGCTCGGCTTCGGCCGGACAGGGGCTCGCGTCGGCTCGCAAGTGGACGTCGCTCGGGGCGAGTGACCGGGCAATCTGGGGGCTTTGCCAGGGGTCGGGCAAGAGTCCCTATCAGGCTCGCATTGACCTCAGCGAGCCCGCGTTCAAGTGCAGTTGCCCGAGCAGGAAGTTCCCCTGCAAGCACGGTCTCGGCTTGCTTCTTCTCTATGCAAAAGAGGCCGCGAGCTTCAAGAAATCCGACGAACCCGGCTGGGTCAGTGAATGGCTCGACAGCCGAGGCGAGCGTTCGGAGAAGAAGGCCGAGAAGGCGAAGGTCGCGGCTGAAGCGCCGGTGGATCTGGAAGCGCAGGCCAAACGAGCCGCCCAGCGCGATGACCGCGTGCAGAAGGGCGTCGCTGAATGCCGAACTTGGTTGGAGGATCTGATTCGGCGCGGACTCGCCGCAGCTCAGGCTGACGACTATTCAGATTGGGATCGCGTCGCCGCTCGCATGGTCGACGCGCAGGCTCCCGGTCTGGCCGGGTACATCCACCGAATCCCCCAAGCAATGTCGTCCGGCGAAGGATGGGAAGTCCGCACGCTCGAACTGCTGGGTCGGTTGCACCTGTTGCTCACGGCCGCTGCTCGATTGAACGAGCTGCCCGGCGCGCTCGGCGGTGATGTGCGCGTCGCGCTCGGATACAACCAGCCCAAGGACGAAGTGCTCGACGGCCCCGGCGTCACAGATCGATGGACGGTGCTGGGACAAGCGTTTGAAGATGACAATCGCCTCACCGTTCGACGGACCTGGCTTTGGGGGAAGCAAACATCAACTGCCGCACTGGTGCTCGATTTCGCCGTCGGGGGCCAGCCGCTGGATGCTTCGCTCGTGCCGGGCATGGCGTTCGACGGTGAAGTCGTGTTCTATCCCTCCCGTGCGCCGCTACGTGCGTTGGTCAAGTCTCGCGGCGAGGGAACCCACGCAGACTCGCCAGTCCTCAACATGCAGGAAAACATGTTGGCGACAGGGCTTCACCGCTTCGCGCAGGCGCTCGGTGCAAACCCATGGCTGACGCGCTGGCCGCTCGTGCTGCCGCACACGCAGCTCGCCCGCGCGGGCGAGCGATGGGTGCTGCGCCAAGGGACCGACGCGCTCCCGCTCTCGCCCGCGTTCGAGCGCGGGATCCAGCTCTGGCGACTGCTGTCCGCGACAGGCGGGCGCGAAGCGACCATCATCGCGGAGTGGGACGGCGAGACAGCCGTGCCGGTTGGCCTGTTCGTGAGCGCCGGCGGAACCGCTTATGTCAACCTCGCTACGAGGTGGGCGGCATGAGCGCGAGCGCGAGTCCTGTGAGCGATCTGAAGGATCTTGGCGTGACCGCGGTGCTGGGGAGTGACCGCGCGGGGCGCGACGCGCAGGCACCGGTGAGTGTGCTGAGCCGCGCCGCCGTGGCGGGCGCTCGGGCCAGAGCCGGGCGTCACTTCCGTGCGGATGTCTCAAGCATTGAGGCGTGCCCCGCTGATGACGAGCCGAGCGCAACAATCGCCCAGACAGCGACTCTGGATCGGCTGCTCGCTCAACCTGACGCCGCGCTCATCGAGGAATGGTGCACCCTCGCGCGAGCGCGGGGTGTGCACGTCCCGGCGATCAGCGTGCCGGTGCTGCTGGATTGGTGGTCAAGACAGCCGAGCCGCTCGCCGGTCATCTTTGAAGCGACGGGTGCGTGCGGGTCCTGGCTGGCGAGGCTGAACGCGGACTGGCGAAAACCCGTGCCGAAATCAGAAACTCCCGCCAATGCTGACGAAGCGTGGCAGACCGGGACTTTCGCCGAGCGTGCCGCGCTGCTTGCAACGATTCGCCAGAACGATGCGGTTCAAGCTCTTGAACTGGTGCGTGCGACGTGGAGCGCGGACGGGGCCGAGGATCGTCGCAGGTTTGTTGAAATACTGGGGCAGACCGTGTCATCGGCGGATGAGGCGTTCCTCGAAGCCGCGCTCGATGATCGGAGCAAGCTGGTGCGGCGCGAAGCCGCGGGCGCGCTGGTGCGGCTGGCCGGATCCGCCCTTCGCGCAAGAATGCGAGAGCGGGCAACCCGGATGATCCTGATCGAGAAGAGCAAGTCTTCCTCGCGCCGCCCATCAGCAGTGAAAGTGAAGCTCGAGCCGCCCAAAGTGTTCGACAAATCCTGGGAGCGCGACGCCATCGACGAACAGGCTATCACCGGCAAGGGCAAGCGCGCATCGTGGATGGTGCAGGTGCTCTCGGCGACGGATCTGTCCATCTGGACCGAACTCTCCGGCCTCGCTCCCGCGGAGTTGATCGACGCTGTGCGTGACGATGAGTACTTCGATGATGCGGTGCAGGCCATCACCGCCAGTGCCGCGTCATGCCCGGGGCAGAAAGATCTCACTGCGTGGACCGACGCGATCATTGCGATGTGTGCGGGCAAGGGCAGCGCCAACCCGGAACGTGTGTCACAAGTCTGGGCCGCTCAATCCGTGGAACGGAGTGAGGAGATGCGCCTCCGGTTCTTGAGTGCAGAGAAGCCTTCCAAAGGCGCCGTCGTGTGGCATCTCCTGGTGTCGGACTCCCGCGCCTGGTCACTAGATTTTTCAGTTCGCGCGCTCGCGATCTGCCGCGAGACCACACCGAAGAAAATCGACACGTGGGAGTTGTGGGGTCCGGTAGAGTCGGTCTCTCGCCTGCTGCATCCGGGCGCGGCCGAAACGTTCGAGCGACTCATCGGCGACCTGTACCCCGACGGTCCAAGCGAGAGCATCCGAAAGAGTCTTGATCGTGTGCGGCTGCGTGCCGACATGCACAGGGAGTTTCAATCGTGAGTAAGTCCAGTAAGACGACGAGTGGATCCCTGACGGGGGTCATGCGTGAAACAGCCGAGAAGCAGTACGCCGCCGAGCTGAGCGCGCTGGCGAAGGTGGACGATCGCGAGCGTCCGCCGCGATGGAACCTCTCGCCGTGGGCGGTCGTCACGTACCTCATGGGCGGGAAGCTCAAGGATGGGACGGAGATCTCGGCGAAATATGTGGGCAATCAGCGGATCATCGAGATCGCCATCGCGACGCTGGCGACCGACCGGGCTCTGCTGCTATTGGGAGTGCCCGGCACCGCGAAGAGCTGGGTCAGCGAGCACCTTGCCGCCGCGATCAGCGGCGACTCGACCCTCCTGGTCCAAGGCACCGCCGGCACTCCTGAAGAGGCGATCCGCTACGGATGGAACTACGCGTTGCTGCTCGCCAAGGGGCCATCGCGCGAGGCGCTGGTTCCCGGCCCCGTCATGCGCGGCATGGCGGAAGGAAAAATCGTGCGCGTCGAAGAGCTGACCCGCGTGCCCAGCGAGGTGCAGGACACGCTCATCACGATCCTCTCAGAGAAAACGCTCCCCATCCCCGAGCTGAACGATGAGACCCGCGCCGTCAAGGGGTTCAACATCATCGCCAGCGCGAACGACCGCGACCGCGGCGTCAACGAGCTCTCAAGCGCCCTCAAGCGCCGCTTCAACACCGTCGTCCTGCCAGTTCCCGACTCCATGGATGACGAAGTGAAGATCGTGCACCAGCGCGTCGGCCAGATGGGCAAAGCCCTCGAACTCCCCGGCGAAGTTCCCGCGATGGAAGAGATCCGTCGCGTCGTCACCATCTTCCGCGAGCTGCGCGACGGCAAGTCGATCGACGGCAAGAGCAAACTCAAGAGCCCCTCGGGCACGCTCAGCACCGCCGAGGCCATCAGCGTCGTCACCAGCGGCATGGCCCTCGCCTCACACTTCGGCGACGGCACGGTGAAAGCCGCGGACGTCGCGAGCGGCATCATCGGCGCGATCGTGAAAGACCCCGTGCAGGACAAAGTGGTCATGCAGGAATATCTGGAGACGGTCGTGAAGGAACGTGACGGGTGGAAGGACCTGTACCGCGCGTGCAAGGAAGTGCTGTAAAGCCGCTCAACTTCTATCTCACTCCCAAGCTCATTCACCTCCGCATGTTGTCAACCTTACAAGCGATGCCGAACCAGTTGAACATCCTCGGTATACGCCATCACGGCCCGGGCTCGGCCCGCATGCTGCTCCGCGCGCTGCAGGAGATCAAACCCGACGCCGTGCTGATCGAAGGCCCGCCCGACGCGGCGGACGTGCTGCCCCTCGCCGCTGAACTCGGGATGGTCCCCCCCGTGGCGATCCTCGTCTACGACCCGGAAACGCCCAGCGACGGGGCGTACTACCCGTTCGCCGAATTTTCTCCGGAATGGCAGGCAATTCGCTGGGGTTTCGCCAATAAGGCCGAGGTGCGATTCATCGATCTGCCGCAGTCGCTCCGCCCCCCCATCGCCGCGGCCGCGCGTGCCGAGGACAATCGCGAGCAGCCCGATCCCGCCGCGACGCCGGAAGAAATCTCGCACGCCGAGCAGCGGCTCGATCCGCTCGAAGCCCTCGCTCGCGCCGCGGGATTTCCCGATGGCGAAGCCTGGTGGGGCCGCCTGATCGAAGAGCGTCGCGGGGACGAGCATCCCCTTGACGTCTTCGGCGCGATCGGCGAGGCGATGACCTCGGCCCGCTCCGCCTTCGGCCCCACGCCTCGCGACGCCGAAGAGCCTGCCCGCGAAGCGCACATGCGAAAGTCGATCCGCGCCGCAATCAAGGATGGGTACGAACGCATCGTCGTGATCTGCGGCGCGTGGCACGTCCCGGTGCTCACGCCGGGCTCACTCAAAAACATCGCGGCCAAGGCCGACGACGAGATCTTGAAGCGTCTCACTAAACGCAAGACCGCCGCGACGTGGATTCCCTGGACCTACGACCGCCTGTCGTTTCAATCAGGTTACGGCGCGGGCGTCGCGAGCCCGGGCTGGTACGAACACCTGTGGATGCACCACGATCACGTCTCGGCCCGCTGGCTCACAAAGGTCGCCCGCTTCATGCGCGAGGAAGACCTTGACGCCTCGCCCGCGAGCGTGATCGAATCCGTCCGCCTCGCGGAATCCCTCGCCGCGATGCGCGGCCGCTCCATCGCCGGCCTCGACGAACTTTCCGAAGCAACGCTCTCCATCCTCTGCCACGGCAATCCGCTCCCCATGCGGGTGATCGAGAAGAAACTCATCGTGGGCAACCGGCTCGGGGATATTCCTGAGAACGCGCCGAGCGTGCCGCTCCAACGCGATCTGTCGGCGCAGCAGAAATCGCTGCGTCTGAAGCTCTCGGCGGACGATATTGAGCTTGACCTCGATCAGCGGAAAGAAATCGACCTCGCGCGAAGCCGCTTGCTTCATCGTCTCGCGATACTCGATATTCCCTGGGGCACACGCGCCGCCGATCAGAAACAGCGAGCCAGCACGTTCCACGAAGTATGGAAACTCCAGTGGAAACCTGAGTTCGCGGTTGCGGTCATCGAGGCGGCCCGCTGGGGAAACACCGTTGCCGATGCCGCCGCCGCGTGCGTTAAAGACCGCGCCCGGATCGCGCAGGAGTTGTCGGAACTCACCGAACTCCTGGACCACGTGATGCTCGCCGATCTGGCGCGGACGATCGAGTCGCTCATCTCCCGCATCCAGTCGCTCTCCGCCGTCGCCGCAGGCATCGGCACGCTCATGGACGCGCTCCCGCCGCTGGCGCGGATTCTCCGCTACGGCAACGTTCGCAAGACAGACGCGGCATTGGTTGAGCCACTCGTCGCCGGCCTCCTTGCCCGCATCTGCGCCGGCCTTCTTCCCGCCTGCGCATCACTCGACGATGACGCAGCCGGTGAGATGCGCGATCGTATCGACGCCGTCTCCGCCGTCGTCAGTACGCTGGCTCGATCCGATTTCACCGAGCCTTGGCAAGCCGAACTTCGCAAACTCGGCGACGCGTCTATTCACGGGCTCGTCGCCGGACGCGCCTGGCGCGTCCTCGTTGACGCGCAGGCGTGCGACTCCGACGCCGCGGCGACGCGAATCTCCCTCGCCCTCTCCCCCGGCAACGATCCGGCAAACTCCTCGGCATGGGTCGAAGGATTCCTCAGCGGCTCGGGCGCGATCCTCGTGCATGACGAGCGCCTCCTCGCGATCATCGACGCCTGGGTCTGCTCGCTCCCCGACGCGACCTTCGAACAGGTCTGCCCCATCGCGCGCCGCACCTTCTCAACCTTCGAGAAGCCCGAACGTCGCATGATCGGCGAGCGCCTCAAACGTGGCGTGGGCGCCCCGCGTCCCGCGCAAGGCGCGACCGCCGACGACTACGACCACGCCCGCGGCCAACTCGTTGACCCCGTTCTGAAGCTTATCCTCGGGGAGCCGCTCCCATGACCCAACTCCCCAGGCCCAATCCTCAATCCCTTACGAACTCCCCACCGACGCCCTCTGCGGCCCATGGTCAGTCAAACATAGATCCCGCCACCCGCCTGAAGCGCTGGCGACTCCTGCTGGGCGGCGACGAAGCCGACGGCACCGGCGTCAAGCTCGACGCCCGCTCCCTCGCAATGGACAAAGCCATGGCGGCGCTCTACGACAGCGACACCGGCCAGCGACGCGCCGGGCTCGGCGCTTCCGCGCCCACCGCCGCTCGCTGGCTCGGCGACATCCGCGAGTACTTTCCCAGCTCGGTCGTGCGCATCATGCAGAAGGACGCGATCGATCGGCTGGGCATGCAGCGCCTGCTGCTTGAGCCGGAAATGCTCAACGCCGTGCAGCCGGACATCCATCTCGTCACCACGCTCATGTCGCTCTCGGGCGTGATCCCCCAGAAAGCCAAGGCAACGGCTCGCGAGATCGTGCGCCGAGTGGTCGACGACCTCAAGCGCCGCCTCGATTCCCCCATGCGCACCGCGGTGACAGGCGCCCTCAAGCGATCCACGCGCACCCGACGCCCGCGCCACAACGAGATCGACTGGAACCGCACCATCCGCGCCAATCTCAAGCACTACCAGGCCGAATACAAAACCGTTGTACCCGAATCGCGCATCGGATACGGGCGCAAGCGCAGCCAGCTCCGCACCATCATCGTCTGCATCGATCAATCCGGTTCGATGGGCCAGTCCGTCGTCTATTCCGGCGTCTTTGGCGCGGTGCTCGCCTCGATCCCCGCGATCCGATCGCACGTCGTCGCGTTCGACACCAGCGTGGTCGATCTCACCGAAAAGATGGCAGACCCCGTCGACGTTCTCATGGGCGTGCAGTTGGGGGGCGGAACCGACATCAATCGCGCGCTGGCCTATTGCCAGGGCCTCATCACTCGCCCGCGCGACACCATCTTCGTCCTCGTCACCGACCTCTTCGAAGGTGGGAACAACGCCGAGATGCTCAAGCGCGCCGCTTCGATCGCCGCCTCGGGGGCGCGGATGGTCACCCTCCTGGCCCTCGGCGATTCCGGTGCGCCCGGGTATGACGAAAAAAACGCGGCCGCCATGGCCGCGTTCGGTGTACCCAGTTTCGCCTGCACCCCGGATAAGTTCCCGGAGCTGATGGCCGCCGCGATCAACGGCACCGATATCGGCCAGTGGGCCGCGCTCCAGGGAATGACAACCCAGCGCTCACGCGGCGAATGAATCTCCTTCTCGAAAGGAGAGCAGCTCCACCAGCGAACCAGCGTTGCAAAATCAGCAACCCTCGAAGAACGCGCCCAGGAAATCAAAGAAGTCCTGCGAGTTCACCGCGCCGTCGACGTTGAAGTCAGCGCTCGGATCCTGGATAAAGAACGCGCCCAGGAAATCAAAGAGGTCCTGCGAGTTCACGAACGTGTCATCATTAAAGTCCGCGCGGCATTCCTTCTTCGCAGGCGTCAGCGTCAGATCATCAATCATCAGGCGCGGAGCCGAATAGCCGTCGCCCCACGTCGCGTAGATCCGGGCGCTGTCGAACGTCGCGCCGGAAACGCTCAGCGAGCTGACCGCAACGTTGTCGCGCCCGCCCAGGTCGCTGATCGTAAGCGTGTCAGTCGCGACGACTTCACCGTTGCGGACGCCATCGAGATGAAACACGATGCCGCCCCACGGCCCGTTCTCGTAAAACGCCATGTCGAATGAAATGGCGGAGACCGGCGCATCAAATGTGAGCGTGGCTCGGGAGAACCCGCCGATCGAGAGATTGTTCCCTTCGATGTAGGCGTCGCCGAACGTCAGCACGTTGGGGCCGCTGCCCCACGCGGGAAAGTCGTTAAAGAAGAGCGTGGCGTTCTCGACGATGAAGTTCTCGCCCGGGTAAGTCTCGTCGAAGACCTCGCCTGTCGGGAAAGAGCCCGCTACGCCGTTGACCTCTGAATAAGTCACGCCGTTATGGGTGAAGGTCGCGCCGAAAAATCCTTCGGTGAGATCGTTGTAGTCGCTTACGGACTGAGCGAGAGCCCCCGGGGAGCAGGCAAGCAGAACCACAGCTCCGGACGTGCAGAAGCAAGAACGCAGTGAACGCATGAAACACTCCTTAACGAGCGAGGTGGGCCAGAGAGAGAGAAAGGACGGGAATCGTAGTACGACGACCTGTGCGAATGAAGCCGACTCATACCCACGCGCAGGTGGTAATAAGAAGTGCTCTCCTCTGGCGTTCCCTGCTCCAAACATGTACCTATCACGATCGCCCGACGTGGTCTTTCCTTCTCCAGTGTGAAATATCAATACGCGGCCGCCGACGAACGCGTCCGGATAGTGCGATCCGGATCCGCTGGCGTTCGTACAGTGATTGGTGGACGACACGACGAGCCGCGTTCATTCCTTTCTCCTGGCGCTTGAAGCGACAACCGCTCACCCCCTCTCCCCGTGACCATGTATGGCCGACGCTCCCGACAGAGTCGATTTCAAAACCACCAGGTGGCCCCTCGTGCGCAAAGCCGCCAACGACCCTTCGGCGCTCGGCGAACTTCTGCATCTTTACTGGCCGCCAATGTATGCCTATGTCCGCTGCCTCGGGTTCTCACGCGACGACGCCGCGGACATTATTCAGGACTTCGTGCTTGAGCGGATGGTCGATGGCACACTCGTTCAAACCGCGGACGATGACAGGGGCCGATTCCGCGTGCTCATAAAAGCATCGCTCCGGCACTTCGTCATCGATCAGGTGCGCCGCGGCGCATCGACCAAACGATCCCCCCGTAACGCATCTCTTATGAATCTCGCTGAGCTCGATCACTTCGAGCCGCGCACGAGCGAAGATCCGTCGATGGCCTTCGATCGACAGTGGGTTTCGACGCTCCTCGAAGCCTCGCTCTCGCGCGTCCGCGCCGAATGCGAGCGCGACGGCCTGACGATCCACTGGCAGGCGTTCGAACGCTCGATCGTTCTTCCAATCCTCGGACGCACCAGCCCTGCCTCCCTCGCGGATCTCGCGAAAGAACTCGGCGAAGAGTCCGTCCCCGCCGTCTCGTCAAAGATCCAGACGGTCCGGCGCAGATTCAAGCTAGCGCTGCGCCAGATGATTGAAGACACGATCCTCGATCCTCGTGACGCCGAGCTTGAAGCGGCGCAGTTACGCTCACTCATGATGTTTTAGCCTGCTTTCGTACGCGCCGCCTCGCATACGCACCCGCGATGAAGCGCCTCGCCAGCACGAGCAACTTAACGGACCTTGGAGCCCCAATCTATGCGCATCAACTCCGACGACGCCGCCTTGCTCGCCCGCGAACTGCTCGTGCTGAACGAACCCTCGGCGATCGCCGATCCGCGCGCGTCAGATTCACTCTCCGAGCCCATGAGTTTTCAAAGCCGCTACCGCATCTCACGATTGATCGGCTCCGGCGGCATGGGCGACGTGTACGAAGCCGAGCAACTGAGCCCGCAACGAAGGGTCGCCATCAAGGTCGTCCGCGCCGAGCTTGTCACCAGCGAGTTTCTCCGACGCTTCGACCACGAAGTTCGCGTCCTGGGAAGTCTGAAGCACCCGGGCATTTCGCAGATCTACGACGCCGGACATTGCTCACGATCAATCCTTCCCGGCCAATCAGAGAAAGACGATCGAACGACGCCGTTCTTCGCCATGGAGTTCGTGGAAGGCGAGCCGCTTACACGCTATGCCGCAACGCGAAAACTCGGCATCAATGATCGTCTCGAACTCATGGCCAAGGTCTGCGACGCCGTGGCCCACGCCCATCAGCGCGGCATCATCCATCGCGATCTCAAGCCCGCGAACATCCTCGTCACCCAGGGCCCGATCCCGGTCTCCGATCCAGCCCGCACGCCCGTCGCACACGCGACCGAGATCAAGATTCTCGACTTCGGCATCGCGCGCGCCGTCAACTCCGACCTGAGCGCCACGTCGCCCAATACCCAGGCCGGCGCGCTGATCGGCACCGCCTGCTACATGAGCCCCGAGCAGATGTTCGGCGCGACCGAGGAACTCGACACCCGGTCCGATGTCTACTCCCTCGGCGTCGTCATGTACGAGCTCCTCAGCGACCAGTTGCCCTACGCGCTGACCGGAGTGGGCGCGGATCGCCTCGCGAACATCATGTTCGCCGTCAAGCATGAGACCCCGATTCTGCTGAGTTCGATCTCCCGATCGCTCCGGGGCGATCTCGAGACCATCGTCGGAAAGGCTCTGGAGAAAGATCGTGACAGGCGGTACCAGGCGGTCTCCGAACTCGCGACCGATATCCGTCGGTTTCTGAACAACGAAACGATCACCGCGCGAAAGCCCAGCGCGTTCTACGAACTGAGCAAGCTCATCCGGCGCAATCAGGCGCTGGCCGCGGCCATCGTGGCGCTCGCCGGCGTTGTCGTGATCTGCGCCGTTGCAACGTCGTGGCTCTGGCGCCTCGAAGTCACGGCGCGGAACGATGCCGAAGTCGCGCGCCGTGGGGAGGCCGCGCTCCGTATCGAATCGCAGGGGCGTGAGCGGCACGCGACCGCGGTCTCCCTCTTCCTGCGTGAAATCCTCGAAGCTGCGCACCCTGCGCGCAGTGGTTTCGACGTGCGACTTATCGATCTGCTGGACGAAGCCTCGGCCAAGCTTGACGAGCGATTCACAACCCAGCCCGGCCAGGGCGCCGCGGTCGCCACCGCCTTGGGCGAGTCCTACCTCGGCATCGGGGCGCTCCCCAAGTCGGAAGCGCTGCTGACCAAAGCCGCGGCTTTCTGGGCCGCCTCGCCCAGCCGCGACGCGATCGAAGCGCTGCAGACGCGCGTTTCCCTCGCCCACGGCATCGTGCTGCAGGACCGCGCCGGCGAAGCGCGGTCCATGCTCATCGACGTCCACGCCCAGGCCGTTCTTCGCGCCGGACCCGACAGCGAAATCGCGCAGCGCGCATTGGGCGATCTCGCCCTTGCACATCTTGACGCCGGTGATCTTCCCGCCGCGGAGACGGCGGCTCGATCTCATCTGCGTTCGCTGCTGCAAACCCCTGACGCCGAGCCGCGAACGAGGATCAAGGCCGAACTGAATCTCGCCAGCATCTTCATCGCCCAGGAACGCCTGAGGGAGGCGGAGGAGATTCTCTGTCGCGGCGTCGAAGATGCGCGAGCCCGCTTCGGCGACGACGACTACACCTCTCTTGTACTCATGAACAACTACGGGAACGTCCTGCGGCGCACCGCACGTCTCCCCGAGGCCGACGCCATGTTGAACGCCTCGCTCGCCGGGCGCGTTCGAACCCTCGGTGAACTCCATCCCGAAACCCTAAACACCATGCACAATCTCGCTTACCTGTTGCGAGATCTCAAGCAGCTCGACCGCGCTTTCGCCTTGTTCTCTCGCTGCTATGAGCTGCGCGGCGGCACCCTCGGCGAGAAGGCCGTGCCAACCTTGCTGAGCCTCCACGGAGTCGGCATCGTCGCGTTCGATATGAAACACTTCGACGCGAGCCAGCATGCGCTTCAGGAATCCGCCGACGGCATCGTCGCTGCGCTCGGCGTACACCATCAGTCCAGCGTCAATCTCGTTTCATCACTCGCCGATTTCTATCGCTTGACGAGCAAGTTCGACCGGGCCGCGATTGAGTACACCAGAGCCGCCGCCGCGGCCGAAGCAGTCCACGGCGAGCAAAGTTGTCAGGTCGGTCGCTTCCGCCTTCTGCTGGGCGAGTGCCTCCTCCGGCTCGCCCGATATGACGAGGCCGCGGAAGCGTTCACATCTGCCGAGGCAATCTTCAACGACTGCAACCCGCCTAACAGGCGCATCGTGCGTCGCCTGCACGACAATCTGTGCGCCCTCCACGCGTGCACCAACGATCTCGCGAGCGCCGCACGCCACAACGAAATTGCCCGCGAAATCGACGCCACGATGCGGCCATAGTTTCACTCGCCTTCCCCCATCACCTCATCGAATTGCTTCCACCCGCCAGACCACATCCCCCGCGTCGTCCGCAACCAGAAGCCCCCCCGCGGCGTCAAACGCCACGCCCACCGGACGGCCGTACGCAACCTTCGTCTTCGGATTCGGCATGAACCCCGTGAGAAAATCGCGCGGCTGTCCTGAAGGGCTGCCGTTCTTAAACGGAACGTAGATCACTTTGTATCCCGAGAACTCTTCCCGGTTCCAGCTCCCGTGCTGCCCGATGAACGCGCCGCCCCGCCACTCTGCCGGGAACGACGAACCCGTCGAAAACGCGAGGCCAAGCGACGCCGTATGCGACCCCAGTGCAT
>Ga0163155_10003893_pt1 | contig 15734 bp, 13 predicted proteins | sample OliLakLV19SP4G1_FD_148611 | JGI IMG/M metagenome (GOLD analysis project Ga0163155, IMG submission 148611) | Freshwater microbial mat bacterial communities from Lake Vanda, McMurdo Dry Valleys, Antarctica - Oligotrophic Lake LV.19.SP4.G1 | ecosystem: Environmental > Aquatic > Freshwater > Lake >... | reverse complement strand
GAATATGTTCGATCTGATCGGCGTCGCGGTCCACGTGATCGGGCGCGATGTCGGCGTTCTCGATCAGAAATGTCTCCCAGAGGCGATGGCTGCGGACGACGTTCGCGGCCGCTATGACGCCGGCGGGCGTGAGGCGCCAGCCATCCCCGCTGACGTGTTCGACGTTGCCATCGCGGCGCGCGGTGGCGAGTAGGCGCAGAACTTCGTGCGCCGTCCACGAGCGGGCATGGGTGAGCTGCGACGTTGAAATGGGGGCGCACGCCGGCAATTGCGGTTCGGTCAATTCGTACATGCTGCGCAGGAGATTCTGGCGTGCCACGCGCGCCCGAAGACGCAGGTGTTCGACGACGCGGGAGACGATGCCGCGGCCCGGCGCGAAGAGCATGGAGATTAAAAAAATGAGTGTGCCGGTCAGCACGATGACGGGGCCGGCGGGAAGGTCGGATAGCGAGGCGCTGGCGACCGTGCCGATGACTCCGGTGAGCAGGCCGAAGAGCCCGGCGAGAATCAGCATTACGTGTAGCTGGTCGGTCCAGAATCGCGCGGCGACCCCGGGGATAATCAAGAGCGCCGCCATGAGCACCACGCCGACGGCGGGCAGGCCGGTGACGGTGGTGACGACGAGCAAACCCATCATGGCGAGGTCAAGGAAGAAGGTCGGCCAGCCTTGAACGGCGGCGTATTCGCGGTCGAAGCTGAGTATCTTGAACTCCTTATAGAGGAGCAGCAGCACCAGCAACGCGGCGCAGGAAACGACGATGATGGACATCAAATCCTGCATGACCATGCCGGCGGTCTGGCCAAGCAGGTAGGAATCGATGCCGGCCTTCTGCCCGGTGGGCATGTCCTGAACGATGCTGGAGAGAACGATGCCCAGACCGAAGAAGACGGAGAGCACGAGCCCGATGGCAGCGTCTTCTTTGATGCGTGTATTGTGGCGTAGCCAGGAGACGCAGAGCACGCCGCACACACCGGAGAGCGTGGCGCCGAGGAGGAAGACGAAGAAATCGCGCTGCTGATGGATTAAGAACGCGATGTACAATCCCGGCAGAGCGGCGTGGGCCAGGGCGTCGCCCATCAAGGCGCGACGGCGCAACACGGCAAACGCGCCGACCACGCCGGCGGTCAGGCCCAGCAGGCCGGAGCCGGCGAGAACGAGAAACGTGTTGTAGGACAGACCGAACATTACTTACCTCTTTCGTCCGTGGTCGGTGGTCGGTGGTCAGTGGTCAGTGGTCAGTGGTCAGTTGTGAACGCGATCCATGCATCAACCAACGGACAACCGACAACGGACTAAAAGCGAATCGACAGGCCGAGGAACGGGTTGTAGTCCTCGGCGGTGCGGGTGACGCCGAAATTGCAGCCGAGGTCGAGCTGGATGTCGTCGGTGAAGGCGTAGGTCAGGCCGGCATCGAACGTGCCTTCCCACGGTGCCCCTTGCGAATTGAAGGCGCTGAAAAATTCGACGTAGCCGCCAAGATTGCCGATGAGATCGCGACCGAACGTGATGGTATTGACGTACTGTGTGAAATACTTTTCATCGTCGTCATCATAGACAATGTCGAGCTGCGTCATCACGCCCATGCCCACGCCGAGGGGGAGGTTCATTCCGAAGGGCGCGATCAGGCCGGCTTCGACTTTGTTGTTTCCGAGATTGTCCTGGTTGGTTGGCGCCTTGATGTAGGGCATTAAGGCGAAGGCGTATTTGCCGTTGTCGTTGCCGAAGATATTGAATTTCACGCGCGTGGTAATGTCGCCGAATCCATCCTGGTATTCGCTGCTGCGGATGCCGTCTTCGTTGCGGTCGCGCGTGTGAACGATATTGTACGTTTCGAAGACGAACTGAACGTCGATGCGGTTGGTCAGGCCGATTTTGAAATTGACCGGCATGATCGCAAAGCGCTTGACGCGTTCATCAGAGCGCTCGGGATTTTCGCGATCGATGGCCATGCTGAGCAGGTCGGTCTCGAATTGGAAATGTCCGGCATCGACGGTGTAGGGGCTCTCGGTTTTATCCGGCCGGTCGGTGCTCATGTCGCGCATCTGGTCGCGCGGCGTGGGGCTGAATAAATGATAGCGGCTCTTGTCGGCTTTCTTTTCTTCGCTCTCAAAAACGTCTTTGCTGACGCCCGGCTTAATCGGCGCGGTCGCGCTTTCTCCGGCCAGCGCGACGGATGCCGCGGCAATCACAATGCAGCTCACAACAGTTCGACATTCTAAAAACACATTCATGCGGCTAACTCCCTCTTATCCAGTGGTGTTGCGACTATTTGACGAGTTCTACTTTTTCCGGTGGCGTGCTTTCGACGCGTTTCAACAGGCGTTCGCGATCAAACTCTTTTAGGTACTTTTGAATGTCTTTGAACATTTTGTGGAATCCAAAATTGTGCGTCTCTTTGGCGGCGTCTTCAACGCTCCAGCCTTGCTCCATGATGCGGTACGCGGCGACCATCATTCCCGTGCGGTCGGCGCCGTGCTGGCAATGCACGAAGACCGGCTGATGGGCGGGATCTTTCACCACTTGGAGGAAGGTGACGACGTCTTCGTCTTCGGGGTGCCAGGCCTTGCAGTAGATGTGCAGATAGTTGAGGCCGTTGCCTTTCATCTCGCTGCGGTCGCTGTGGAATGAGCGCAGATTGATGATGGTTTTTATGCCACGCTTTTTGAGCTCGGCGAAACCGGTGGCGGTGGGTTGTTCACCGCGGTAGAGGACGTCTGAGATTTTTGCAAAATTGCCGACGCCGGGAACGTCTCTGGCGGGCATGCACAGTTCACGACCGCTAGTGGTGGGCGTGGCAGGCGTGGATTCTCCAGCCAGAAGAGCTCCGCACACGGCGACGGGAAAAACGAGCAGGGCCTTGATCGAGCCGCCTGCTTTTCTCAATTTTTGAATTCGTTCGCCCATGCGGGTGCCTCCTTGTGGATCGTTCTTTATCGCGCTTCGTCATCGGGTGCCTCGGCGAACCGCTTCCGCGACTTGGTCGAGCACGGATAGTTTTCCGCCGTATGTTTTCTGCAGATTCTGGTCGGTGAAGACGTCCTCGACGGGGCCGTTGGCAACGACGCGCATGTTGATGAGGATGACGTGATCAAAGTATTCTTTCACGGTCTGAAGAGCGTGATGCACGGCGACAACGGTTTTGCCCTGAGTCTTGAGTTCGCGCAGCAGCGTGACGATGGCGCGCTCGGTGGCGGCGTCAACGCCGACGAAAGGTTCATCCATAAAATAAAGGCGCGCTTCCTGCGCGAGGGCGCGGGCGAGAAAGACGCGCTGCTGCTGGCCGCCGGAGAGCTGGTTGATCTGGCGCTTGGCGTAATCGGCCATGCCCACTTTGTCGAGACACGAGAGCGCGGCCTCGCGGTCTTTTTTTCCAGGGCGGCGGAACCAGCCCATTTTTCCATAGCGTCCCATCATCACGACGTCGAGGGAGTTCACGGGAAAATCCCAATCGACGGATTCGCGCTGCGGCACGTAGCCCACGATCGCGCGCTGTTTCTCGTACGGCTGGCCGTAGATTTCAACGCGTCCGCTGGCGCGCGGGATGATGCCCAGTATGGCTTTGATCAGCGTGCTTTTTCCGGCGCCATTGGGACCGACGACGGCGATGAGGCGGCCTTCGGGCACGGTGAGATCGACGTCCCAGAGCACCGGCTTGCGGTGGTAGGCCACGGTCATGTCGTGGACTTCCAGCGGCGGTGGTGCGACCGGCTTGGTCTCTGGGGCGATGGCTTTTGGGGGCTCTACCTTTTGAATCATCTTTGCGTTCGCTCGGTTCTCAACACGACTTCAACACAGAGGGACAGAGAGGACGTCACTTGTCATTTGTCATTTGTCATTTGGTTCTGATTTCTGCACGCTGACCCCTCACCCTAGCCCTCTCCCTCACGGGGAGAGGGGACCGCGTGTCCGGCTTTCGGTACGGAACTGACACCACGCGTTTCCACTGTTCATCCATTACTTCAAGGCTTTCACGATGGTCTCTACGTTATGTTTCACCATGCCCAGGTACGTGCCGGCGGGAGAGCCGGCTTCGCCCATGGCGTCGCTGAATAGTTCTCCGCCGATAATAATAATGTGGCCGCGGGCTTTGCAGCCTTCAACGAGGGCTTCGATATTTTTTCGCGGCACGCTGGATTCGACGAAGACGGCTTTCACTTTTTTGGTCACGATCAGGCTGACGAGTTCATTGATCGCGGCGACGGGCGCCTGGTCTTCGGTGCTGATGCCCTGAATGCCCCTCACGTCAATTCCATAGGCGCGGCCGAAATAGCCGAACGCGTCGTGCGCCGTGATGAGCACACGGCGCTCTTCGGGAATAGTCGCCATTTCTTTCTTGCACCAGTCATGAAGCTCGCTCATCTCCTTTAATAGAGTGGCGGCGTTCTTCTTGTAGTCTTCGGCATGGGCGCTGTCGACTTCGATGAGCGCGTCGCGAATGCGTTCGGCGCCTTTCATCCAGAGCGAGACATCGAACCAGACGTGCGGGTCGTAATGGCCTTCCATTTCGGGCGGCTCGCGCAGCAGCTTGGGGTCCATGTACTCGGGGTCGCTCAGGGCATAGACGGCTTTTTTGCGCTGCGCCATTTTAACGAACAGGTCGCCCATCTTTCCTTCAAGGCTGAGACCATTGTAGAAAATAACATCCGCGCCGCTGAGAGCACGGCTGTCGTCTTCGCGGGCCTTGTATAGATGAGGATCGGTGCCGGGGCCCATCAGCGCCTGGACCTGCACATGCGTGGCGCCGATGCGCTGGACGACATCGGCGATCATGCCGATGGTGCAGACGGCTTTCAGCGGTCCGGTTCCGCGCGCGGCGGGCTTCGCTGCCGACGAGGTATTTTCACTACGGCCGCCGCACCCGGCAAGCGTGGCCATCAGCACAACGGGCAATAAATAAAACATAGGTCTTAACATTCTTTTAACCCCCTCTTCGAAAAGTTTCTCACGGCTAACTTTAAAGCGCTTAAAAAAAACCGGGCCTCACATTTTCCCTGTCCAGCCTTTACGCCTGAATCGTGCCTACGGTACAAAACCCGAGCGCTCAAACACGGGAAATCCACACGCGGTCGGGCGTTTTTTTGTCTCCAGCCGCTTTCCGTGAGCGCTTCGAGGGCGCGCCGCTTCCACCAGGGTTCGTGGCATCGAGATTCAATTTCGCGCGGAAATCGCGGGTGGCATTGACGCCGTGGTGTTCCAAATAATCGATGAACTGGACGAGGCGTTCGACCGTCTCCTGGCTGATGGCGTGTTCCATGAGGCAAGCATCGTGCTCCGCCAGTTCGGACCGAAGCGCGAGGACCTTTTCCAGAAACTGGGTGAGAGCGCGGTGGCTGCGGACCTGCGCCTGAGCGACCTGTTTGCCGAGCACGGTGACAGCGGCGCCGCCATACGGTGTGTGCGTGACGAGGCCTTCGCGCTGCAGCCGCTTGAGGGCTTTGGAAACGCTGGGCCGCTTGACGCCGATGGCGTCGGCGATGCTGGAGACGCGCGAGAACCCGGTATCGCCGGAGAGGCGGTAAATGGCTTCAAGATAATCTTCCATGTTGGCCGAGAGCCTGCGGCGCGCCGGTGCTTTGGCTGGCCTGGACTTGGAAGAGCGGGTCTTTGAGACAGCCACAGTTTGGAACTCCAACTTTAAGTTTCCCACGGCTAACTTAGCCACGGCTAACTTTTAAGCGCGCACGGTAGCGAAGTCAAGAATCATTTTTGAGGCATCACCGAAAGGGGCCTGCGCGCGGGTATCTGTAACCAGTGCGTGCTTTGGCACTTAAACCGCAGAGAAAAAACAAGAATTTCGATGGTCGAATGCTCTTGCAACTTGGCACGGTAGTGATAATTCTACTGACATGGCAACGCCGCGAAGAATTCCCCCCGTACGTCCGGCTCCTGGTAGTGGCGAGGAATCCGGTCCCTCCGCATCCAAAAAAGAGTCTGATCCGATCGGCAAGATCCTGATCACCGCCGGAGCAGTTTCGCGCGAGAATCTAGACAAAGCCCTTGCCTCCCAACGTAAATCCTTTCTGCCGATTGGGCGCATTTTACGCGATGACTTTGCCTTATCCGCCGAAGCGCTGGTCGCTGCCCTTAAAAAGCAGACCCACGTGCCGCGTGTCTACTTGCGATTTTTCCCCGTTCAGAAGGATGCAGTCGCATTAGTGGACATGGATTTCTGCCGCCAGCACGAAGCTATTGCCTTTGAAAAACTGGGCAAGACGCTCTGCGTCGCCCTTTCCAATCCCTCTCAGCGCAATGTGATCCGCCATATCGAGACTCAGACGGGTCTTGAAGTGCGCGTCTTCCAGGCACCGTGGGAGGACATTCAGAAGAAACTTACTAAGTAGTCATCGCTCCGTTGTGAGTGGTCCGTAGTTAATGTGCTCAGCGATTGCTGGGCACTTTTTAATTCATCGACAACCGACAACCGACAACCGACAACTGACAACTCACATTTTTCGGCCTACCGCTTCCGCGATCGGGCGGCATTCTTTGATTAGCTTGGCGAAATCTTTTACCGAGAGCGTTTGCGCGCCGTCGGTCAGGGCCTTTTCCGGATTGGTGTGGACTTCGATCAGAATTCCATCCGCGCCGCACGCGATGGACGCTTTCGTCATCGCGGGCACGAGGCTTCGCACGCCGGTGCCGTGGCTGGGATCGGCGAGGACGGGCAGATGCGTTTTTTCTTTCAGCGCCGGCACGATCGCCAGCGCGAACGTGTTGCGGACGTAAGACTCGAACGTGCGGATACCGCGTTCGCACAGCATCACACGCGGGTTCCCGCCGGTTAGAACGTACTCCGCCGCGAGCAGGTATTCTTCCAGCGTGGCGCACATGCCGCGCTTGAGCAGCACGGGCGTTTTCACCGCGCCGCACGCCTTGAGCAGTAAAAAATTCTGCATATTGCGCGTACCGATCTGCAGGCAGTCCGCGTACTTTGCCACCAGTGGCACGTCGGCCGGCGTGAGCACCTCCGTGACGATCGGCAAACCCGTGGCTTCGCGCGCTTCGGCCAGATACTCGAGACCCTCTTCGGCGAGGCCCTGAAACTGGTACGGGCTCGTGCGCGGCTTGAACGCGCCGGCGCGCAGCGCGCTGGCTCCGGCCTCCTTTACCGCGTGAGCAATTTCGATGATCTGCGTGCGGCTCTCGACGGAGCAGGGTCCGGCGATGACGGGGATGAACGCGCCGCCGAACGTGACCTTGGTCGCCTTCGGCTTGACGAGGCTGTCGCCGCCGATTTCGAATACGGAAGGTGTCGGATTCACTTCTTTGCTCGCAAGTTTGTACGGCGCCAGAATCGGCAGAACTTTTTCGACGCCGGGAATGTTGGCCAGTTCTTCGGCGCTGGTGACGCGTTCGTCGCCGATCGCGGCGATGACGGTGCGTTCCACACCGATCATCGTGTGCGGCTTCAAGCCGATTTCTTTGAGGCGCTCTTCGGCATGTTCGACCTCTGCGTTGGTTGAGCCGGCGCGGAAAACGAGGATCATTTTGAACTCCAACGTTGAATCGATCAAAAATTTACAACGCGAAAAACGGCCAGAAATATGAAAACCATAAAGGCCAAAAAAAGTAAGACCGGTAGTGACAGCAGAAACATCACCAGGCAGACCAGCAACTTTCGGGAATTTTCAGGCGGTGTATTCGTTGACTTTCCAAATCCGCCGCGCGTCTCCGATGGCCCCATTTCTGTCGCCCCTCCGGGGCTTTAGGTTTCTCAATCTTATCACTCACGGCTTGCGCCGTTGGCTACTTTCTGTCGCCGCTCCGCGGCTGAACGGCCTGCTTGCCCCAAAGGGGCAATGGCTCAAAGCCCAGGGTTGCGCCGCAGCGCTACCCTGGGTCAGCGCGCCATTCAATCGTCAACCCCAAAGGGGTTGTGTCTTCGACTCGACGCAACCCCTTTGGGGTTGAACTGCCCTGCGCCCTATCCCAGGGTAGCCGCTGCGCGGCAACCTTGGGCTTAGGGACATTGCCCCTTTGGGGCAAGAAACAGCACGACAACAACGACTGACCTCTGACCTCTCACCTTTGACCAATGACAACTGACCACGGACACGTGTTCATTCCAACTTTTCCTTGCCCAGCGTAATCAACGTGTACGGGTCCCACGGGTGCGAGGCCCAGTATTTTTTCACGTCGTCCAACGTCACGCGGTTAATCCGCTCGATCACTTCCGCCAGCGGCACGATTCTGTTTTCAAAAAACACATCGTCCGCCATTTCGCGCGCCCGGGAGTACGTGCTTTCCTGGTCCATCAGCATGTGCGCTTTGAGGCCCACTTTCGCGCGGTTGATCTCTTCCTGCGTCACGTCGCCCCCCAAGCGGCCGAGCTCCGTCTTGATGACCTTGAGCGTCTCGGCCGCGCGCGGGGTGGTCGTGCCGGCGTAAACGAAAACCGCTCCGGCGCCGCGCAGTGAAACCGTGTGCGCGCCCACCGAATAAACCAGCGCCCGTTTTTCGCGCACCTCCGTGAACAGCCGGCCGCTCATGCCGCCGGAAAGAACGCCGATGGCCGTGCGCAGCACGTAATAATCCGCGTGGCTGTGCGGAATGGACGGGAACGCCAGCGCCATCTGAGTCTGCTGGCTGTCTTTGAAAATATGTTTCTGCTGCGCGCGAATGGGAGGGGGCGGGGAAGGCTCCGTCGGCCATGCGGGACCGGCTTTCGGAAGCAGCGTGTCGAGATGCTTGCTCAACACGTCGGGATCGAACTTTCCCGCCGCGGAAATCACCGAGCCCGCCGGAATGAACTGCGCCTTCCAGAATCCTTGAATGTCTTTGCGCGATATCAGTGGCACGCTCGCTTCGGTGCCCAGATCCGGATGGCCCCACTGCGTGCCGAAATAGAGATCTTTCAACTCCACAAACACTTTCGAAAACGGATCGTCGTCGAGGTGCTGCAATTCCTGGATGGATTGCGTTTTCGCGGTCTGGCATTCTTTTTCGGGGAACGACGGCTGCGAAAGCACCTCACGCAAAATGGCGATAGTCCGTTCCAGATGTTCGGGCAGAAAACGGATCTGCATCACCGTGCTTTCAACGGCTGTGTATTCGCCGTGGCGGATGCCGTAAAAATCGAACGCATCCGACAGCGCGCGCGCGTCGCGTTTCTTGGTTCCTTTAAAAAGTGTTTCACGAACCAGATTGGCGAGGCCGAATTTATTCGGCGGATCGTCTTTCGACCCGGCCGGAATGCGCAGCGCGAGCGCCACCGCCTGGCTGCGTTCAAGGCGTTCGCCGACAAAATGCAAACCGGACGGAAGGAGCGTATTAATGGTGCCGATCGACGTGGGAGCGGTTTCAAGAGTGGACGGTGCCGACATCAAAATCTCCTTGAAGGATGTGACGAGCCAAGCCTGAGAAATAAGGTATCGCAATCCCGCGCCAATCGCAACCTGTACCGCGAGCCTCCAGCCTGCCAGTCATTCTAATTTCCCAAAACTGGAAATTATCCGGCGCCCTTCCAAGGCGCGAGGTTCAGCGCGCGACGCCCCGCCAGCCTCGGCAGTTGCGCAACTCCTCTCATTCCCCCACAATCCCCCCATGGGCGCACGCACTCATACGCAGAAACCGAAAAAGCAAAAATGCCCCGGCCCTCTGGCTTGGGCGCAAGGCAATCCCGGCGTCGCCTCGAAAGAATTTCTGCACGTCAAAGGCTCCCGCCCCAACGATAAAAACAATCCGTATCTGCTCGGAAAGAAGATGCTGCCCAAGGGCATCACCGGAAAAGAGAACGCCGCCGACCTCATCGATAATGCGCTGCTCGCCTACAACGGCGGACGCCTGCGCGAAGCCTGCCTCCTTTATACAGAGAAGATGCTCGCGCCCAACGCCACCGTCGGCATGAGTCTCTCCGGCGCCATGACCCCCGCCGGCCTGGGATGTTCCTGCCTGATTCCGTTGCTGAAAGCCGGCTTTGTTGACTGGATCGTGTCGACCGGCGCGAACATGTACCACGATCTCCATTTTGCCTTCAATATGCCTCTGCATGTCGGCAGCCCCTCGATTCCCGACACGCTCCTGCGCGAACACCGCATCGTCCGCATTTATGATGTCTTCCTGCATTACGACGACGTGCTGCTCGCGACTGATGCCGTTCTGCGGGAGATCATGCAGCAGCCCGAATTCCAAAAAGAAATGGGAACAGCCGAGTGCTATCACTACATAGGTAAGTACGCTGCGGCTTACGAGGACCAGGCCGGGCTGAAAGATGTCAGCGTTCTGGCCGCGGCCTACCGCGCCGGCGTTCCGATTTTTACCTCCGCGCCGGGCGACAGCACCATCGGCATGAACATGGCGGGTCTGGCCTTGCGCGGCAACAAACTCAAGATTGATCCCAACATCGACGTCAACCAGTCCGCCGCCGTGGTGCTCGACGCCAAGCGCGCGCACAAAGGCAAAGGCCTGCATGGATCGCTGATCATCGGTGGCGGCAGCCCCAAAAATTTCCTGCTGCAAACCGAACCGCAGATTCAGGAAATTCTCGCCATCGACGAAGCCGGACAGGATTTCTTCCTGCAAATCACCGATGCCCGCCCGGATACCGGCGGGCTCTCTGGAGCGACTCCGGGAGAAGCCGTGACGTGGAATAAGGTGGACCCCGACAAACTCCCGGACATGCTCGTCTGCTATCTGGATAGCTCCGTGGCCTTGCCGCTGCTGACCCATTACGCGCTGGCCCGGCACGCCAAACGACCGCTGAAACAGCTCTACCACCGCCTGGGGGAGATCTCCGCGCGACTGGAAGCCGAAAGTAAAGCCAAAGGCGCGACCCCCGGTCAAGATTAATTTTGAATGACGGGAACAACAGACCGAAGAAGTCTAGATTTAAGCCGTCTTAATGTGGTAGACACAATCTGGCAGTGGTAGACTTTTCAGCTTGCGATTCCATTGTTTCCCGCCCCCGCTTGCGTGGGAATCATCGAAAGGAAGGTCCTCGTGCAGAGACCGGTTTCATTCTCGTCCCGCCGAACCATCGTGAATCTTTTCTTGCTGGTCACACTCACCGCCGGAACTCTCGCTCCGCTGGCGCGTGCCGCGGAAAAAAAGGATAAGAATTCGTTAAGTCCCGATCAAGTCGCCGCGCTGGTTCCGCAGCTTTTCAAGCTGCATCTTTCCCAGAAGGAACTCAGCGTTGCTTTCATGCGCAACCTCCTTAAAGAATTCATCACGCAGCTCGATCCCTCCAAGCTCTACTTCACCAAAGAAGAAGCCGACGCCATCATCAACCTGAGCGACGCCGAACTCAAAAAACTTGCCGAACGCTCCCTGGCTGGAGACTTCACCTATTACAGTTCACTGCTCAAAGGCTTCCTCGACAAGCAGATCGCCCGCGACGCCGCCCTGTTCGACGGTCTCGAAGCGCGCGAAGAACAGATCAAAGCCATCCTCAAGGAGAAGCCCAGCGACAAAGTCGCCGAGGCCAAAGCCACCCCCCTGCCCGGCAAAGAGAACGAGCCGCCGGCAGCCAAGGACATCACTTCCGCTCAGAAAGCCAATGAAGACGAAGACCCCGATCAGATCAAATGGAGCGAACGGCCGCTGACGAACGCCGATCGCGAAACCCGCATCCTGCGCTCCTGCGCCGGGCTCTACCGCATCGACAAGACCTACCTCAGCGACGTCGATGCCATGAAGCTGGCGCTGCAGACCGTGCGCGAAGAACGCAAGCGCTGGATGGCCGTGAAGATCGACAACGAAACCCCCAAGCTCTTCCTGAAGAGCTTCATGTCCGCGCTGGACCCGCACACCGTTTATTTCGACGCGGAAGAAGACGAAGAATTTGTCGGCCGCCTCGAACCCAGCTTCGCGGGAATCGGCGTGCAGATTCGCGCCTGCCCCCTGGGCGCCCAGATCGAAGAAGTCATCAAGGGCGGGCCTTCCGAACGCTCCGGCAAATTCGCCAAGGGCGACCAGATCGTGCGCGTGGATGACTTCGTGCTGGCCGGACTGCCCATCAGCAAGATCGTGCGCCGCATCAAGGGAGAGAAGGGGACCGAGATCAAGCTGACGGTCTTGAAGAAAGAAACCAAGACCACCGAAATTATTCCGATCAAGCGCGACACCATCAACCTCGCTGAAATGCGCGTCAAAGGCAAGATGTTCGAAACCACCAACGGTCCCATCGGCCTGGTGTCGGTCCAGACTTTTTACCGCGATGTCGCCAAGGATGTGCGCAAACGCATCAGTGAACTCATGCAGGAAAAGCAGCTCAAAGGTTTGGTTCTGGATCTGCGCGACAACCACGGCGGGTACCTCGAAGAAGCCGTCAATCTCGCCGGCTTGTTTATTTCAAGCGGCGCGGTGGTGGGCGAACGCGACGGCCACAATCGCATCTCCTGGAAAGACGACAGCGATGGCAACACGTTCTTCAGCGAGCCGCTCGTCGTCCTGACCAATCAGTTCTCCGCCAGCGCCTCCGAAATTGTCGCCGGCACGCTGCGCGACTACGGCCGCGCCGTGGTCGTCGGGCCCGCGCAGACGTTCGGCAAGGGCACCGTGCAGCGCGTCATCCCGCTGAGCACCCTGAATCTTCCGGGCGAAATCAAAATCACGACGCATCAGTATTTCCTGGCCAACGGCGACTCCGTGCAACTTAAAGGCGTCGAACCCGATGTCGTCGTTCCCGGTCCGAAACTGATGAAGGACATGCTGGAAAGCTCCAACGAGAACGCCGTCCCGTTCAACCAGATCAAAGGCAAAATCGACAAATCCGCCGCCGACGTGCAGATGTGGATGGAGTTCAAAAATAAGAACCTGGCGGTGCTTCAGGAGAATTCAAAGAAGCGCACGGATGGAAACCAGGAGTACAAAGATTTCTTTGACATCAAAAAACGCCGCGCGAAATTTGCGGAACTGGAAGCCAAGAAAGCCACGCTGAAACCTGATGAAGCGCCCGCCGAAGAGAAGAAGGACGAGCGGGATTTCCATGCCGACGAAGCGGTAAGTGTCGTCAACGACATGATCTCCCTCTGGCCCAAGGCAAGCGCCCAAGCCGTCGTGAAGTAACCACCTGAACGGGCCGTATAGACAGCCAACAAAAAAATGAGATTCCTCTCAAAAAGGGATCTCTTTTTTTTCTAATGCGCTGTAGTCAGCATAGTCTCATATCTGTTATTTGGTGTTCAGGGAGGGCGACGATGCGGGTTATCATTCAACCCACGGCCGAACGCGCCGGCGATTGGACCGCCGCGTACATCTGCCGCCGCATTCGAAAATATCAATCACGGCTCATGTCGCCGTTCGTGATCGGACTGCCCACCGGCAGCTCGCCGATCCCGACCTACCGCCGCCTCGTCGAACTCAACCGCACGCGCCTGCTCCCATTCAGCAACGTGGTGTCGTTCAACATGGATGAATACGTCGGACTGCCAGAAGCCCATCCGGAAAGTTACCACTCCTTTATGGACACGCATCTGTTCAAGCACGTGGATGCCAAGCGCGAGAACATCAACATTCTCAATGGCAACGCGCACGATCTGGATACGGAGTGCGCCGCATACGAAGACAAAATTAAAAAACAGGGCGGAATCGAACTCTTCCTCGGCGGCATCGGCCCCGACGGCCACATCGCCTTCAACGAGCCCGGATCGTCGCTGGCCTCGCGCACCCGCGTGAAAACACTAACGACCGACACGCGCATCGCCAACTCTCGTTTCTTTGGAAACGATTCCGAGAAAGTTCCCAAACTAGCGCTCACCGTCGGCGTCGGCACCGTCATGGACGCCCGCGAAGTGGTCATCGTTGTCACCGGGCACAGCAAAGCCCGCGCGCTCGCGCATGCCATCGAAGAAGGCGTCAATCACATGTGGACGATCTCCGCGCTGCAGCTTCATCCGCGCGCCATCATTGTCTGCGACGACGCCGCGACCGTTGAATTGAAGGTCGGCACCGTCAATTATTTCAAAGACATCGAACGCGACAACCTGGATCCCGATCGCGTGCTGGACGACTCCGCCGCATCCGGCCGCCGCTGACTCAGGTGGCAACGCTAAACTGGTGGCGCCGCTGGCACGGGTGGCGGGGACACTCTTGTCCCCGGGAGGGCGATACAGGCCGCGATGCCTGCGTTTCAGTCAAAGTTTTTCCGTTCTTGGCGTTCTTGGCGGCTTGGCGCTCTTGGCGTTAAAAAAATGTTGCAGAGGGATTTATGAAATTAACGAACCCACTTATCCTCTTGGCCTTCATCGCCGCGCTATCCGCCGCCCACGCGGGCGAGCCGCGCGTTCTCGACAGCATGGACGCCGCCACGTTCTCCCCTCCCAAGGAAAAGGGAAAGGTTGAACTGGTGGAAGGCAAGGACGGCAAGGCCCTCAAATTTTCATTCGATGACAAATGCCTGAACACTTACGCCTTCAGCAAAATCAAAGGCGCGCCCGACTGGGACACGTCGGCCGGACTTTCGTTCTGGGTGAAAGGCGACGGCTCGGATCACCTCGGCGCCATTCAATTTGTCTGGAACGAAGATTTTGGGATTCGCTACGGCTTCTGCTTTCCGATCGACGGCACGGAATGGAAGAAAATCACGATGCCGTGGCGCGACCTGATCCCCGAAACCGCCAACCCCAATGCCAAGCCGCTCGGCACGCACGGCAACGCGCCATCGAAACTCGGCGCGATGTGGGTGGGGAAGTGGTGGTACTGGAAAAATTACGCCGCCCACTCGTTCACCATCGACGACATCCGCCTCGAAGCGGTCATGCCCGTTGATGTGTCCGAACCCCAAGCCACGCCCGCCTTGCAGCGCGTCTCCGAAAAACTCAAGGCCGGCAAGCCCATCACCGTCGTCACCATGGGCGATTCACTCACCGATTACAATCATTGGGCCAACAAGCCCGTCAACTGGCCGACGCTCTTCAAAGAAAAACTCACTAAGAAATTCGGGAGCGCCGTGACGGTGATCAATCCCGCGATCGGTGGAACCGAGCTGCGGCAGAATCTGATCATGATGCCGCGCTGGCTGAAGCAGGCGCCGGAACCGGATCTCGTCACAATCTGTTTCGGCTTCAACGATTTCAGCTCCGGCATGCGCGGCGCGATGATGCAGCAGACCCTTGAGGATGGCATCGACCGCGTGCGCCGCATGACCCATGGAAAATCAGACATTCTGCTGATCACCACCTGCCGCGCCGTCGATCAGTGGGACACCATGGCCGAGATGGCCGAAGCCTTCAGAAAAGCCAGCGCGGCGAAAGGCGTCGCCGTCGCCGATATCTACAACGCCTTCGGAGAAGAAGGAAAAACGGACAAAGAAAAATTGTTCTGCCGGGACAAGGTCCACCTCGGCCCCGCCGGACACGAAGTCGTGGCCAAAACCGTTTTCGAAGCCATCGAAAAAGCCGCCCAGTAAACGTCTCCGCGGTCTGCAACCGCACAACTGTGGTCCGGGGCGTCTCTGCCCGGACACCCCGTCGCGCAGGCTTCAAGCCTGCGAGTCTCTTCTTCGCACCTTAGCAGCCCGTTGAAAAATGCCCATTTCGATTTTGTCCTCACGCCACGGTTCGATGCGGCGTGAAGTATTCACGGTTGTGTCGATACCTTAAGGTCATCGATGTGGTGGGCCTGTATACGAATCCCCCGGAAGACGCGACTGTGTTGTGCGTGGACGAGAAGAGCCAGATACAAGCTCTCGACCGAACGCAGAAATGCCTTCCGCTGATGCGGGGGTACAGTGAAACCATGACGCACGACTATGAACGCCACGGCACGACGACGCTGTTTGCGGCATACAACG
>Ga0163155_10003889_pt1 | contig 15759 bp, 22 predicted proteins | sample OliLakLV19SP4G1_FD_148611 | JGI IMG/M metagenome (GOLD analysis project Ga0163155, IMG submission 148611) | Freshwater microbial mat bacterial communities from Lake Vanda, McMurdo Dry Valleys, Antarctica - Oligotrophic Lake LV.19.SP4.G1 | ecosystem: Environmental > Aquatic > Freshwater > Lake >... | reverse complement strand
CATGCAAAAGCTGAATTTAACAGCAAGCAACACGGGGTTGTCTCTGTGTTTTCGTCAGCAGTTACAGATTAATTAAAAGCTTACGTTATGGGAATACCGTAAGAACGGATGCGTAGGGCGGGGGGTATAAAAACTCCCTGCCCTATAAATAAAAACTAAAGGAAGTATGAAAAAGGTTCAGTATATCGGTCAAAAATTAAAGGGCATCACGGTACAATTACCTATCGGATGCCAATCAAGATCCGCATTTAAGGGCTCTATCTTTTTCGCTCCATTTGCGGACATGCAAGACGCTGATGCTGACGCATTAGTGAGTATTGATCCTAACTTTAAGATTTTTTCCGAAGAAGAGACGCCTAAAAAGCGCGGCCCTAAAAAGAAAGTAGAATAAATTGCCTAATAGCGATTCGACAATCACTAGAACAGAATTAATTAAGAGGTCATTTCGTGGTATTGGCGTTAAAAACCCTACCACGCGTGATTTGTCTGATGCCGTGGGACTTCTTAACGCTGTTTTAAAGGAGTTAGATTCAGAAGGCAGATGGCTGTGGGCTATTTCAAATACCATCACAGCTCTGACGCTTGCTGCATCTACTCGTAGTTATTCTGTGGGAACTGCACCTACTGGAATTGCATCAAACATTATGGCGCTAGAAACTTTCGAACTAGTTCAAGGGACGAGCTACACGCCGCTGAGAATCATCGAAAAAACAGAAGCACTTACAACAACGCTTAGAGAAGGTGTTGGCACTCCCTCACTTGTGTACTTAGAAAAAGCGCCAGTGATGACAAATCAAAAGATTCATATCTTTCAAACTCCTGGTGCTGGCTATACGGCTCAGTACACATATCGCCGCCGTTTGTATGATTTTGATAATGCGTCAGACAATCCAGATTTCCCACAAGAATGGGAACAAAAATTAGTTAAGATTTTGCGCTCCGAACTAGCGCCCGAGTACGGGATTCCGTTAGACGAGCGATCACTTCTTATGATGGAAGCTGAAAAAGCAAAACTACAAAGTTTGTCAAACAACTCAGAAACTAGTGATCCTAGCTCAATAGTGACTACTTATTTTTAAAAGGAGAAAAAATAAATGAAACGTTTTTTAATGGTTATGGTGCTGGTGACAAATGCAGCAATGGCAACACAGAGTTTTAGGTTAATCACATCTGGGAGTTCCGCAATCCCGTCAACTTATGGTTCATCTGGCGGTTCTTCATGGAACATTATCCGAGATGAAAATTACGGAAGAATTGAGAATAAGGGTTTCTACTCTGTATGCGTAATGAATGAAGCGACTACCGGATTAGCACTATCCACCGCCCCATATAGCGTCAGAGATTCGGCAGTAAATCAGACGCCAGGTTTAGTCGGAACTAATCTTTACGTCCCCGCTTCAACTAACAGATGCAAAGACATCATGTTAAATGGCGCTCTGTATATCAGAAGCGTCACCGGAAACTTTATTACGAGCGGCACTATTTCTGGCGAAATTGATCCTGCAAAAAACTAAAGGAGCAATCCGATGTCAGTCAATCCAATGGTCTACATAGCGACTAGCCTAAATATAACTGCGGTGACGGTGCATGCCACATCAGGCGCATTCGAAAGTGCAAAAGGTAGTGCGGCAGCTAATGGAGATGTATTTTTAGATTCAACTCTAAATGCGCTACGTGCTTATGTGAATGGATTATGGCGAACCCTCACAGTTAGTCCACCAACGATTCAAAAATTCTTAAGCGGAAGCGGTACATATACGCTTCCAACTGGTGTTTCCTATATTCGTGTCAGAATGTCTGGAGGCGGTGGTGCGGGTGGCGGTGGCGGTGAAGTCAGTACTATGGGTGCGGGTGGCAATGGCAATTCTTCTACTTTTGGTTCATCACTTTTAACGGCGGCAGGCGGTGTGGGCGCTGCAATTAATGCTGGCGGCGGCGGTGCTGGCGGTGCGGCGACTGTTAGTTCACCTGCAATAGGAAATGGATTTTCAGGCGGCAAGGGCGGTGTATGTGGAAGCACATCGGCCTCAGTTCTTATGCCTGGTGGAATGGGTGGTTCGAATATTTTAGGCGGTGGTGGCTCGGGCGCAGCGACAGGCGCTGGCAATGCGGGAACCACCAATACTGGTGCGGGTGGCGGTGGTGGCTCTCACGGGGCATACGGTTCGACACAGTTGCTTTCAGGTAGTGGCGGCGGTGCGGGGGCATACATAGATGCATTAATTACTTCACCTTCTACTACCTATTCCTATGCAGTCGGAGCGGCCAGCACGGCTGGAACTGCTGGAACTAACGGATCGGCGGGTGGCGGTGGCGCTGCGGGATTTATCGAAGTAACTGAATATTACTACTAACGGAGTTAATTAAATGGCAATTATAATTGAAAGCGGATTAGCAGCAGACGATAGCGGTGCCGATGAGTTTATCTCGAGTGACTTAATCACGACGGGAGCCATTCACTGGGTAGATTCTGTAAATGGAAACGATGGATACACTGGAAGTGAAAGCGAACCACTTGCAACGCTCCAGCAGGCAATTACAAATGCGACTACAAATAACGGCGACATTATAGTTTTAAAATCTGGCCACCTTCAAACGGTTTCATCGACTATTACGATAAATAAAGCAGGTTTAAAAATATTCGGGATAGGCGAAGGAAGTACAGCACCTGTATTCACGCTCGCAGCAGCAACGGATGCTATCTCTGTCACTGCAAATAACGTAGAAATTAACAATTTATTTTTTGCAGCAAGTACAACGGCCACAAATACAGCTCGCATTAATGTAGATGCCGCGAACTGCAAGATTAAAGGGTGTGTTTTTAGATGCGGTGTTTACGATGCGGCAAGCGCCACTCTCACATCAAATGCTTTGTATACAGAAATAGTTTCATGTTCATTTTCAGTCACAGCTAATGGGCCAGATTACGGAATAATTGTTGAATCGGCTTCTGCTGTAGGCTTAAGAATTCAAGAATGCTCATTCAATGGCGGAACATACAACTGGGACCTAGGTGCTATTTACTCAGGTTTTGCGCATTTAAACTACATGTACGATAGCAATACTTTTACGGGTGATGCTCAAGTTGTTCATACGGCAGCCGCAAAAGGTTGCCTAAGTAATACGATAGCGGGCGAAGGAAGTACGGTGGCTGTATGATTAGGCTTATTGAAATCCTAGCATGTGGCGTGACTGACGATGCCGGTGCGGCGTTAGCTAATGGGACAGTCACAAGTTACTTAGCTGGAACAACTACTCTTGAAACATTGTATGAAGACTTTGAGCTGGAAACCCCGCTTGCAAATCCAATAACTTTATCTGCATCCGGCCGTCAAATAGCATTCGCAAATGAGCGTGTGAAATTAGTATTTCATAATGCAGCAGGAAATTTAGTCAGAACTATTAATAACGTGGGCACTTCTGATTCTGATGTTCCAACTAGTACTGAACAGGCGATTCCTTCGGGCGCTATTATGGGATATGGCGGATCTACTGCACCGACAGGATGGCTTTCTTGTAATGGAAGTGCTGTCAGCAGAACTACTTATGCTAATTTATTTGCAGCAATCGGTGAATCATACGGTTCAGGTGATGCGACAACCACTTTTAATTTGCCTGACGGATTAGGTAGGGCTCTAGTAGGTGACGGTGCTGGATCAGGTCTGACCACAAGGGCGCGCGGGGATGAATTCGGCGCTGAGGCATTGCCAGCACATACCCACACAGCTACCACCGCTGGGGGTGGTTCTCACAATCATTCTTATGGTTTTTCTACCGCTGAGGGGGGCGGAAGCCTTGCCCAACAAGGAACATCAATTAGTTCTGGAAACGGTACTACATCATCGGAGTCCTCGCATACACACGTTATTACAGTTGGCTCAACTGGAACTGGATCACACGGCGTGATGCAGCCTAGTTTTGTAGCTAAATATATTATTAAAACTTGAAAAAATGCTTAAACCTATTCCAATCAATCAAGGTTCGTTTCAAAACGTAGACGAACTAGAACACGGGGACGCGGGGACAGCGCACGTCTTTAAAAACATGCTGATTAACGATGCCGGATCTAATGTCGCACGCCCCGGCCTTGTCGAATTAATTGACTTAGGTGATGAGCCAGTAATCGGCATGGAGTTTTTCTCAAATAAAATTGTCGCCGTCACAAGAGATAGAAAAATTTACTCCATTTCAAGAGATGGGAGTTATACCGATATTACTGGAACCGCACTTGAAGGTGGTTCACGCCCATGCTTTGCATCTGATGGCACATATCTAGCAATTGCAGGCGGTGGTGCCCCACGTAGATGGGGCGGAAACGTAAATACAGAATTAATGCCAGGCAGTCCCCCCAACTGCGCATATATCAGTTATCTAGACGGTTATTTTGTTTTAAATTTAATTAACGATCAAGAATTCAGATGGGCGGGCCCTACATCGGCAGCGCGTGAATCATGGTCTAGCGCAAATTTCTTCGCAGCAGAAGGATTGCCGGATAAAACTCTTACTCACACGATATTTAACAGAGAAGTTTACTCATTCGGTACTGATTCTGTGGAAGTATTTTTCAACTATGGTGACACGGGCGTTCCGATGAAAAGAACGTTCTTTATGGATACCGGATGCGGAGCCCCTAATTCAGTAGTTCAAGCAGATAACACCCTATGGTGGTTAGATAACAATAGACGGATTGTGACTATGTCGCAGCGAACCCCCATTTTTATTTCATCTCCCTTCGATAGAGTGATTAAAGAATTTGAAACCGTATCAGATTGCTTTGGTTACAAAATAGACATCGAAGGATTCTATTTAATAGTGTGGGTTTTTCCTTCAGAAGGCAGAACGTTTTGTTACGACTATAAAAATAAGTATTGGAGTGAGTGGGATGGATTTGAAAATGGTCTAAGTTCCATCATGCGTATGAATTCCTATGTTTTTGCAAGTAGTTGGAATGAGCACTTTGTAAGTGATCCAGAAAATGGAAAGATTTATCGCCTTACTAATTCAGTCAAAACAGATGGGGATTACGTTAAACGTTTAATTAGAAGAACAGGCCAAATAGATCACGGTTCGGGCATCAGGAAGCGTTCAAATAAATACCTTTTTCATGTGAAAAGGGGTGTAGGAACACCGGGCGAGACAGAGCCTCTCATGCAAATACGAGTGAAAGATGACGGCGGCGAATGGTCAGAGCCTGAAATGGTGGGACTAGGATTTCCGGGCGAGCCTCAAGAACCCATCGAAGTGCATATTGGCGGGATTTACAGAAAAAGACAATTAGAAATTCAAGTCACTGATTCAGTAGATTTCGTTTTAAATAAACTCGAAGAAGACTTGCAGGGGATGACAAGCTAATGGCTATAAGATTTCCACAACCCCCAAGAGATCTAACTAACCTGAAAGAGGTATCTCAATGGTTAGAGAATTTATGGAACCGTGTGCGTGGTTTTGTGGTAACGACAGGGGATGTGGCGGCATCTATCGGAAGCGGCGAAACATATCACGGAGTGACGGCACTTACGGCAGCAAGAATACTTACCCTGCCCCTATCTGAATCAATGCAAGACGGTGACGAGATAATTATTCAAGACGAATCTGGCAGTGCTGGAACGTATACGATCACAATTCAAAGACAGGGATTAGACACAGTAAACGGCGGAACGTCAGTCACAATTACTTCAAATTACGGCAGAAAAAGAATTATTAAGCGAGGAAGCGGAAAGTTTTACTCAGCATGAAAGTTTTAGTTTTTGATAATTTTTTACCAGACGCGATGGAAGAAAGAGAGCGGGCACTTAAAACAGAATTTGGAACGCACGATGTATATGGAAAAATTAATCACAGTGTCGGATATATCGAAAATGAAAAGCACTGCGAACTATTTAAAAAAGCACTCGGCGTCGAGACAGGCACATGCACAGCATATTACAGGCGGTATCTCGAGGGGGAACCAGCTAAAGAGTATATCCACAACGACGGAAACGTGGCTAATTTTATCGGTATACACTGGCTTACTCATTCTAGCCATTGCAAGGGTGGCCTCGCATTCTGGCGTCACAAAACATATGGATGGGAAAAATGTCCCGAGCCACATGATATCGAAAGAATCGGTTTTAAAATGAATGGCGAACTAGAAAAAAGATTACTGGATGACGGTGAAGAAGAATCCAGATGGGAAATGACCGATTACGTCCCCATGGCTTTTAATCGCATGGTTGTGTTTTTAGGAAGTCGTTACCATTCTAGGTATCCAAAAAATGTAGACAAAAAAACAATGGAGGAAAGCAGATTAGTAAAAGCTTTCTGCTATACTCCATGAGCACAGAATTAAAAGCGAGACTTTTTGATTTTCAAAAAGATTATCCAGAAGTGTGCGAGTGGTGGGAAAAACGCGGTCATAGATACGTTGAAAAGAATTTACTTTCTAAAATAGGAATTATGATCGAATCAGATGTGAAATATTGTGTCGGATGGCTATACACGGGTGATTCAGCATTTGGAAAATTCACATGGGTAGCGACGAATCCTGATAGCCCACTCATGAAAAGAAAAGAAGCATTAGCACTACTATCAAAAAGTGCTGTGGGCATGTCGCGTGACATGGGGCTAGAAAGTATTGTGGCATCATTCACTAATAAAAACATTTCAAAGATTTTCGAAGAAAACGGTTTTGGTCACGTTGAGAGAAACGTCACTAACTTAATAGCGAGGTTATAAATATGGGTGCATGGTTATCAGGAATACATCAGGCAAGAGCTACAGAATCCGCCGCAAATACTGCGGCTGACGCTCAAAGAGATGGAATGACATCTCAAGAGCGCATTGCCAGAGAAGGTATGGCCGCTCAAAAAGAACAGGCGGCCACGGCACAGGCTTTCCTTGAAAAACAATCAGCACAAGCAAGGGCAGATTTAGAACCATTTAGACAATCTCAAGTTTCAGCTCTTGGAAAGCTTCAAGGATTATCAGAAGCCGGAAATCCATTTGAAGGTCAGCAAAGGCAGGTAGCTACTCAGCAGATACAGCAGCAGTTAGCCGCGCAGGGGCTTTTGAGATCTAAAAATCAAACCGATCTTCTTTCAAATTTAGAAATGGGGTTAGCTCAGCAGAATTATCAAAACAGAGTTGGATTACTTGGGTCTCTTTCTGGAACAGGTGCAGCACAAAGTATGGCTGGCATCGCTACTGGATTGGGCCAGGGAGTAGCGGGACTTCAAGGAAATTTAGGGGCACAATTAGGTAGTTCATTCGGTCAATTAGGCGGTGCTGTAGGTGCTGGCATGGCTAATATCGGCCAGATTTACGGAAACGCTGGAATTGCAAGTGCTGGATATTTAGCTAGTGGTGCTACTCAGACTGCAAATAATTTAAGCGGTCTGTATCAAAGTTTTCAGCAGAATAAGGCGAATCAAAACAATATGGCATACCAACAAAATTTACTTAACAGAATGTACCCGGCCCAGACATCTGCAGGCGGAAGTTCTGGATCAATCGGGGGTGGCGGCGGATATTCTGGATCAAGCGGGGGTGGCGGCGGATATTCTGGCGCTTCACTCGGCGTAGATACTAATTTGAGGTAATTAATGGGCGATAATAAATTTGTAATTGATTACGGTGACGGGCCACTAAAACAGGCGCAAGAACAGCTTGGCCTTGTTGATTTAATAAATCGAGTTAAATCAGCTCCCACAGAACAGGCACTAAAAGAACAGGAATTATTTTTAAAGAATAACGAAGTTACCCAAATTGAAACTAAAAATGCGCTACAGTTTCAGCAATTGAAATCTGCTGTTTACGATGAGGAAAGAAAGAAAAGCGAATTCACAAATAATATACTTTTAAATATTCGAAAGGGATTCGAACAGGATTTTCAAATGGGGTTTAATATGCTGAACAGGGCTATTCCTGGTGCTACAGCGTTCAAAAAAGAAAATGGTGCCGTCGCTATAGATATTCCAGGTTCGGACTTGATTGTAATCAATCCAAATAGAAGTACCGATCCAAAAGAAATTGAATCAATGACACAAGATAGAGTTCAAACATGGGATAAAATTTCGGCTGCCTACCGCGACGTGTATAAAAACTCACAGTCTGTGAAGTCTCAGCTTTCGTTGGTAAGCGGCCCTGGTGACATATCGGCGATTTATGCTAGGGCGAAGATGCAAGATCCAGGAGGTCGAGTTACAGATGGTGATTATAGATCGGTCATGCAATCACCAAATGTAACCGAACAAGTGAAGAACTGGCTGACTAGGGCAACTAAACAGGAAGGCCCTATTTTTGGTGATGCCAAGTCACAGTCAAGAAAGGACTTTCTTAAATCGGCAGAAACTCAGATAAGCGATGAAAAGAATGTGTTTTTACCTAGTGCCAAATTTTTTCTTGAGGGACAGATTTTAAGGGATGGTCTTGACCCACAAAAGATTTATTCTCCTGTTGGCGATATTACGCTTGAAAGTTTAGGCTATGATAAAATTAAAAATTCCATGATTCCAGCAAGTGAATCGGTCGATTCTTCGGAAGTTTTAAAAAAGCAATCCTCTCAAGCAAAAAGTAGTGTTGCGCCGACCGTTGATTCTAATCGCCAATCAGCGCCTCCATTAAAGTTAAAGTTAAAGTTTAAAACTGATTTATGGCTTAAGAAAAAATTTAGCACTAGGCCTGGACAATAAAAAAAGGAATAGAAATGCCAGATTATATTCAAATTGATTCGGAACCAAGTAAGCAGCTAGGACTTTTAGATTTAAAAAGCAGGACTATATCATCGGAAGAACCTAAAAAATTTATTCCGCCATCTCAAGGATTGGCTGTTAGCGCAGCATCACAGAAAGAGCGCGGCGATGATCTAATGTCATCTGCTGTAGCCAGTGAAAAAGTAGACAATGCAGACTTGTATCAAACAAGGCTTTTTATGGAAAGCCAGCAGATGGTTGGTGCAAAAATAGAAGAAGATCAGGAATACGCAAAAAAAGTTGAACCAGAATTTCAAAGGTTGGCGGAATCTGGCGATGATAATTACATGCATAAAATGATAGACGAAGCCGACGATATAAAAATCGGTGCACTAAAAAGAGAAAATCCTGAATGGTTTAACGGAACAAGGGCTGCGAGCTATGGATTTTTAAATTCTATTTCTTTCGGTCAGCTTTCAAAAATTGCAGGAAAAGCCGGAGAAATTATTGATGGCACACCTTATGAGCAAATAGTAGAACGTGAAGCGGAAAAAGTTAGGCTTTTGCATAAAGCGTTTCCTGGAATGACGCTCGCAGCAGAAGCCGCAACGTTTTTAATACCTGGAAGTCCGGTTAAGGCACTGTTCGCTAAATCGGCGGGCATAGCTCTTAAGGTTGCCGGAAATATTGCACCGTCAATCGCAAAACTTGCCGCAAATCCAACCCTGCTGCAAAAAACCATTACAATGGCCGTCGAGGGTGCGGCAGGTACATTCGCACTTTCAACTGCAAAGAATACCGCAGGAACTGACTTTCAAGATTTTTCTTTAGATAGGGGTGTTTCACAAGGGGTAACAGAAGCGGCAACGGTAGGGCTTTTTACTGCTATGTTACCAGCGGCCGGAAAAGCTTTTGAAATATACGGACCCACTATTCCTAAGGGCGCATTAATAGCTTCTAAAAAAGCAGCTGCTGCAGTAGGAATTTTAGCAGAATCTATATCCGGCACAAGCACTGAGGCGATCAGGGCCTATAGGAAAAATCCTGCTATCATTAAAGGTGCGCTAGGAACAGAATCTGCTGTAGGAAAAAATTTATTAGATTTTCTATGGAATAAAAAAAAATCCAGACTACTAGAACATGACGCCGCCGACAAACTCCTAGACTCGCTTCCTACAGTAGATGGCAAAAATGTCATTAAATTTCTAAAGGGGTTTAAAAAAGGAAACGATCCGAAGCTAGACGCTCAGGTTGATTTGCTTCATGAGTGGGCAGATAGAATTAAATCGAGGAATAAAGATATTACAAAAATTCCAGCAAGAAAAATGAGAGAGCTAGTTGATGAATTACAAGAGGCAGCGAGCGATGCATTTGGAAAAGAATCAAATTTATATATGACCGCTTTAAAAGCCGCATCAAGAAGAGCTAGGATTGCCCTTGTCGATACGGCTAATGAATTAGGTGGGAAAAAGGGTAAAAAGTATTCTGCCCTAATGGAAAAGGTTGCAGACAAAACGCGTATTTTAGAATTTATCGGAAAGCAATTAGGCAGAACTGTTGAATCTCAGGAAATGAACACGTCCACATTTCACAGTAAATTATTTGGCAGAAATGGAAAATTAATGCAACAAAGACTTGTTGAACTTGATAAAAAATTTGGAACATCTTTCATGCAAAAATTTCAAAATGCACAGTATGCCAAGCAGTTAGGCCCGCAAGGTGAACCACAATTTTTTCCAGCCCAATCAACCGGTAGGACTCAATTAGGATCGCTAATTGGGGAGGGTACTGGCGCTGTAGTTGGCGGCGTGATCGGATCAGTTTTCGGAGGTGCGGGCGCGGTGGGCGGCGTAGCCATCGGAAGCAGATTGGGAAAAGCAGCGGGAACAGCCGCAAGCTCGCCGAGAATGCATTCTTTAGCAGTGGGAACGTCCGATAAAATTACTGGTTTTGTGGGGAAAATGCTAGATAGACCTGATGTACTTTCTAGATTATCGGGAGAAGTATTTAAAGTTCCTGGCGGCGGTGCTGGCAGAATGTCAGTGCCTAACGAAGTAAAACAGATAGCAAAAGAACTAAAAACCACAATAGAAAAAGAGGGCCCGTTAAGTGCTGCAAGTACCACTAGGTTAATCGCAGACACGCCATACTTTTTGGGGTTGGTTCATTATTTTGAAATAGCTGAAAGAAACATGATTCAGAATAGCAGAGCCAAAGCAGTGGCAAAAGATTCATCAGAAAACAGTTCCGAAATTGCAAAAAAATATTAACCATAAAAAGGAGATCCAAAATGTCGAATCAAAATCAAGGAAGCACAGCTAACGAACAAGTCCCATTTACAACTTCTGTAAGCACTGTAGGGCTTACAAAAAGCTATGCGGTAAAAGACGTATCTGCTGGGGTTCCATCAGGTGCTAGTTCAGTAGACAAAAAAGCAAAGTAATAAAAAAATAAAAGGAGATTCATATGAGTAATCTAGAAAAATTAGTAGATGCGGCTGCCGAAGTAATCAATGTGGTTACAAAAGTTGTAAATAAAGAAGGCATTTGGCATCTTGTCGCTCTTTCCGATGAAGTCGCAAGTTTGGGCACAATTAAAAAAGAAGAGTTACTTGCGGAACTTGCCGCATGCACTCCGGAAAGACGTAAAGAACTAGATAAACTATTTCAAGATAAGTTAGTTCTTTCGAATAAAGAACTAGAAGCGAAAATCGAAAAAGGCGCACTTGCCCTTGAAAAGTCTATCGATGTAGTTCTTCACGTCATTGCCGTATATAACGAAGCAAAACAAATTGTAAACGATGTAAAACAGCTGGTGGCTTAATATGAAAAATATAATCTGTTTAATTCTAATCATCACTAGCATTCCTATGTTCGCATCTAGCGAAAAACCTGAAATTAGTGTCAGAACTAAAAGGATGGCGCGGGAATTTGGACGAGAAGTAGAAAAAGGAAAGTTAAGAGAAAAAGCGCATATTGGACTCGATAATCTTTTTCGCCTTGCCGTTTCTACTCTTAAAAAAGAAGGGCACGCAAAAGAAGCTGACATCATGTGGAAGGAATGGAGTGAAGCGTATCAATTCAGATACATGATGATGATTTCAGACGATACTCGTCACATCGGAGAACACGGCGCAATTTCCTTGTGGTTAAAAGAACAAATGGAGAAGCTCACTTTTTTACTTGGGAAAGAGCTAGTCTATTCTTTGCGGCTTTCTGACATTCGAACATTTAACGAAACACCGAAAGTAGTTTTGGGCTGTTACGATAATGTCGATGAATCGGAATACTTCCTTCATCTAGTTCACGACGGGGACGTTTCCATTCGCGGTCTTGGTCCATGTTCGGCTTATTGGGTAAGCTGGGGCGCGTGTCAGGCAGCGGGCGGCGGATTTGTCTGCGGCCCCATTGCAATGGGCGTCGAGTGGGTTTGTAAAAGCTATGTCTTTCCAAAACTTAACGAGCCGCTATGGAAAAAAGTTTGTAAACAACCGTAAAAAAGGAGATCCAAAAATATGACATCACTTCCATGGTATGTTCAGATCATAGTTTCGCTCGCACTTAAATACGGCCCTGAGTGGTTACTTAAGGCGTTTCCAACCCTTCCTGAATGGGTGATGGCAATTATTAAAGACTTGCTTACCGAACTATCGGGCGCGGCGACGAAACCAGAAAAAGTAGCAGCAAGAAAACGCGCAGCAGCCAGATGCAAAAGTGGAAGCGGTGTTGCGTGCGAAACCGATTTAAAGAAACCGTAGCTATATTTCAAATGGGGTGACTTGATGAATCTCATTCAGAAACAAAAAAAGTTCTCCGACTTGTACGCGCGCCTTATCCTTTACTGCATAACAATTGGATATGAAGTCACGCTTGGAGAAACTTACAGGCCAGAAGAAACGGCACTTCTATACGCGGCACAAGGTAAAGGAATCAGAAATAGCCTTCACCAAATGAAACTTGCCGCCGATTTGAACCTGTTTAAAGACGGGCACTTTCTGACAGATAGCGATGCATACCACGATGCGGGCGAGTGGTGGGAAAGCCTTTCCACGGATGACTATGAGTGTTGTTGGGGCGGAAGATTTCAAAAGCCTGATGGAAACCATTTTTCAATAGGGCACAATGGAGTTCGATAAATCATGAGGCCTATTAGCGGCAAGCACTATGAATTGTGGCTTGCCCGTGAAGTGCTTTACGCTAAGTGCCCGCTTTGTATTAATTACATTACATGGAAAGTTCTGCACGGTAGCGTTGTTCTAGTGGCTCACTGTTGTGGGTATGTTTACAATGCCGTTCCAAGATTTGAATACACTAAATTTAAAGTTACGGCATTTATCGCTGATAAAACGAACGTTGTTGCGTTTCCACTAATAGTCGATCAGGCGGTCTTTGATAATTCAGCCGATTGATTAAACCAAGAAAAAAGTATTAACCCTGCAAATAGAGCTGATGGAAAATACCTAAGCGGCGAGCTAAAAAGCATACACGACATAATTAGAATAAGACTAATCAAGTGCGGTTTCATTTGAAGTTTATACAAATTGTACATAGAAAATAGAGCGAATATTCCAGCACAGAAAATTGAAAAGAATCCACCTTCAATTAATATCTGCAGCCAGTCACTATGCGCATTCCATAAAAGATGCATTGAATCCTTATTTACCATAAAATTATCATGAATCTGTACTTCACGGGCAAAACTTGTGAATGTTCCAAAGCCATTGCCGAAAAAGAATAGCCCGTCTTTTCTCCATTGACGAAGTAGTATTCGATAGAAGTAAAACCTATTGGCGCTATCAAAAAGAGTATTTCCCACAGTAAAAAACCCTAGTGTAAGCGCGACAATTCCTCCCGTTACAGAAAAAGCCAGCGTCTTTAATTTAATCTTATTTAAAGAAATTATTTCAAGTGCAGCCCAGATAGCGAGCATTCCGAAAGGAATAGACGATTTCGAAAGAAGTACAGCCATGATACACACAAATAATTGCTGAGGCTTTTTATCGACGAAAGGAAGGCCCGCGACTATGAGAGAACCATTCAAACTTGCATAAGCGATAAAACCGGATATGCCCACGCCCTCTGTCAGCCTTCCGAATTCAAACGCAGCACCTATGATTACATACCATGCGTTAATTAGTGTGAAGTGCTTAAGCGCGCCGGGGAGAATGTCCTTATAGGTTTTTGATTTTAAAATCGAGAATCCGCCGATAAGCATGCATGAAATTGATGCATATAACCCTAGCGCAAATGTAGGCCATGGTTCGTGATCTAAAGTTGGGAGCCTTAAAAAGAAGTCAGCGTTTTTTGCAATTTGAATCCCGCCGATTACAAAATAAGAAAGAAAAAGAATTATAGAAACGCTATTAATAGACCAGATTAAAACGAGGGCTAAAATACTTAGGCCAGTGCTCCATTGATAGGCGTCATACACACCGCGATAGTGCCAGGAGGAAATAAGTAGAATAAGAATTAGAATCATAAAATTCGGCTCACTCTTAAATCTGACTTGACGTCCTCCCCACGGCTAAAGCCGGGGGATTCCTGGGCCACTTTAGGCGCTAGCGCATCACGCCCGATGCGGAGAATGTTCAGAGCTGCGTTTTTATCTCTATCGTGGATTGCTCCACATTCGCAGCACACCCATTCCCTAATCGAGAGTCCTTTCAATCCTTTCGGACTGCTGTCTGGGATAACTCCGCAAACAGAACAGGTTCTCGTTGTGTTGGTCTCATCGACCTCCACGTATACACGCTGAAGCGCACTCGCTTTATATTTCAGCATGGTTTTAAACATAGATGTACCTGCGTCATGAGTTGACTTAGCCATCTTAGTTTTTATCATTTTCTTTACAGAAAGTTTCCCAACAACGATGAGTTTATTCTCTAAAACTATCTGCGTGGAAGCCTTATGCAAATCATCTAGTCTCTTATTTCTGATCTTTGCATGAAGCGTCTTGGTTAGACGTTTACGATTAGACCTTTGAGCGTTCGCAAGACGGCTTTCCATCATCCGGTAGTAGCGCCCGTTTTTAACTTTTTGACCATTTGAAAGGGTTGCAAGGGTTTTAAGTCCAAGGTCTATACCGACTTCGCCATGAGCTGGAGCATGCGGTAGTTCGTAATGCACAGATATACATAGATACCAACGCCCCCTTGCGTCCTGACAAAATTCTCCAGCGCCATATGTGCCGTCCGCAGGAAGACGCTCTGGCTGAAAAAGGCTAAACTCTTGGCCATAATATATTACTTTCCCGTTTTTAAACTTAACGCCTGTTTTTTTAAAAGGAATCCAACCTAGTGACTTTTTAGAACGCCACCTAAGTTTTCTTTTCTTGGCTTTATTTCTGCGAAGTCCGTACTCAGCGCAGATTTCTTGGATGGTAGTAGAATTTAGTCCCAATTCCTTGGAAGCGCCGCTAGTGAGTTTTTGCAGGTCGAAACCGGATAGCCACTCACTTTTATTTCTGATACCCGCAAAGGCTGTTTCGTTGCAAAAGTTCCATACGTAGTTGCAAGCCCATGCCATTTTTTTGAGGGTGTCTTTGCTGCTTGAATCTTTTATACGAATTTTTATTGTTTTCGTTGCCACGTGCGCCTTCCACAGATACGATATACAGCGTGTCGAGGTATAACGCAATTAAAAATTTTAAATCAAATAACAATATCGTGTTTTCCTGTACCTACCATGTGGTCTGGGTGACTAAATATCGAAAGAAATATTTGGAAGGAGATATTGAACTTAGATTAAAAGAAATCTGCACAAGCGTAGCGAAAGAATGCCGCTTCGAGATTAAAGAGATGGAGTGTGACCAAGATCACATACACCTTCTTGTAGATATTGATCCGCAATTTGGCATCCATTCAGCAGTTAAAAGGATGAAGGGAAGGTCATCCCACATACTTAGAAAAGAATTTCCTCTCCTAAGGCAGAGACTTCCAACACTTTGGACCAACTCTTATTTCGTATGTACGGTCGGAGGTGCTCCTATTTCCGTAGTGAGGCAGTACATTGAGTCTCAAAAAGAACGGGCGGCACACTAATTAAGTGAACTAGGATGGCTTATATCCCCATAGCTAAAGCTAGGGGCTTTA
>Ga0163155_10003887_pt1 | contig 15764 bp, 16 predicted proteins | sample OliLakLV19SP4G1_FD_148611 | JGI IMG/M metagenome (GOLD analysis project Ga0163155, IMG submission 148611) | Freshwater microbial mat bacterial communities from Lake Vanda, McMurdo Dry Valleys, Antarctica - Oligotrophic Lake LV.19.SP4.G1 | ecosystem: Environmental > Aquatic > Freshwater > Lake >... | reverse complement strand
ACCTAAGTGGGTAGAGGCATAAAGTATTGTCTTGTTTCCCGGAAGGAAAAAGGAGCAGGTTGTTCTCCCCTGTCCCGTGCTGATCAATGTTGGTTTCTTTTTGCCATCGCTTAAATCAAAACCCTCGGTAGGCATATAAAAAATCTGGTCGCAACTTAAACCCCATTCTTTGTTGTTCGATTGAAAGCTGACCATCTTGCTATCAAAGCTCCAGTAGGCTTCCGCATTGTCTCCACCAAAAGTCAACTGTCGTAAATTCTCAAAATGTTTTTCCTCTGGATAGCGAAGTGAGTCAGTGGATGAATTTAATTTTCCCTTGCGCGATGTTGAAAAAGAAAAAAGAATGAAAAGCGATAGTAAAGCGAGGCCAGTAAGTAATTTGAATTTCATTGTTGGGTTATGATTTGTTTAGAATACGGGAGTTAGAGTACAGAATACAGAATTTAGAATACAGGAGTTAGTAGTTAGGAGAATTGTATATCGATTGTTTACGCTTTTGTCAACAGACCACTTGCAATTTAGAATACAGAATACAGAATTTAGAATACAGAATACAGGAGTTAGTAGTTAGGAGAATTGTATATCGATTGTTTACGCTTTTGTCAACAGACCACTTGCAATTTAGAATACAGAATACAGAATACAGAATTTAGAATACAGGAGTTAGTAGTTAGGAGAATTGCATATCGATTGTTTACGCTTTTGTAAAATGTCAATTGTTCCTCCGAAGCTTTAGCGCAGGAGAATTGCCCATTGCCTACAGCCTATTTCCCAACCCCTTCGCTTCTTCCTCCTTCAAAACTCTTCTCAAAATTTTACCCACATTGGTTTTTGGCAATTCATTTCTGAATTCAAAATATTTAGGCACCTTGTAGTTGGTCAAGTTTTCGCGGCAGAATTTTTTAAGTTCATCTTCGGTGAGGCTTTGGTCTCTCTTTACAATAAATGCCTTGATCACCTCGCCCGATTTTGTATCAGAAATACCAATGGCGGCTACTTCCAAAACTTTTGGATGCCCAGCCAATACATTTTCAATCTCGTTCGGATAAACATTAAAGCCCGAAACTTTGATCATGTCTTTTTTGCGGTCGACAATTTTGAAATAACCATCCTCATCCATCAAGCCAATATCTCCTGTCTTGAACCAACCATTATTATAAAAAACACCTTCGTTATCTTTTTGCCAATAGCCGCGCATCACTTGTGGGCCGCGCGCGCATATCTCGCCTGTTTCACCTTGGCCCAATTGATTTCCATCGTCATCAAAAATCCCTACTTCTGTGCTGGGCATGGGAATTCCAATGGTGCCTCGTCTATGACCTCCCGTTAATGGACTACAGCATAGCACCGGAGATGTTTCACTTAGCCCGTAGCCCTCTACCAATGGCGTGTTCGTAACTTCTTGCCACTTCATCGCCACCACGTCTTGCACTGCCATGCCCCCTCCCACTGCGCCTTTGAGCTTGGAAAAATCACAGGAAGCAAAGTCAGGATTGTTAATCAACCCATTGAAGAGCGTGTTCACTCCGGTAATAATCGAAAACTTATACTTCTTAATTTCTTTTATAAAACCTGGAATATCACGCGGATTTGTGATCAACACATTGCGTAGGCCTTTATGAAACATTAACACACCATTCACGGTGAAAGCAAAGATGTGGTATAACGGTAAGGCTGTAATCACGATCTGTTGTTGAGATGGCTCTATTAACGGACCAAACCAATGCGATATCATCATATTATGTGCAATGATGTTTCTGTGCGAGAGTTCCGCCCCTTTTGAAATGCCAGTCGTTCCGCCAGTGTATTGAAGCACGGCTACATCTTCTATATCAATCGCGGGTTTCTTTAATTGCAGACTCGCTCCTTTTACCAAAACTGCTTTAAAATGGATCGCTGTTGGCAGGTTATAATTTGGAACTAATTTCTTAATTCGCTTCACCACAAAATTGGTGAGCGTTCCTTTTATCAATCCAAGCATATCGCCCATCTGGGTTACGATGATATGCTTTACTTCAACTTTGGCAATAACTTGCTCCAAGTTTTTGGCAAAATTCGCCACGATCACAATCGCTGAAATAGAGGCATCCTTAAATTGGTGCTCCATTTCTCTGGGCGTGTACAACGGGTTGGTATTTACCACAATCAACCCAGCCTTCATGGAACCAATCATTGCAATGGGAAACTGAAGAAGATTGGGCATTTGAATGGCAATGCGTTCGCCTTTCTTTAAGCCCAACTCATTTTGCAGGTAGGCTGCAAAGTCGGTTGATAGTTTGTCGACTTCACTATAGGTGATTTTTCCGCCCAAGTTTTCAAAAGCAATGCGGTCGCCATATTTTTTACAAGCTGTTTCAAAGAGTTCTGGCAAAGAAGAGAATTCGAGCGGCCCTAGCTCGTGAGGAATACCAGCTGGATAATTTTTGAACCAAGGAAAATCAGTCATTTCTAATTGCTTTTACAAACTGAGCCAAATTAGGCTAAAAATGTTACCCAAAGCAATCGTTTGTTTGGCGATTGGCCAAATAAAAAAAGCCCTGACGGAAACCGTCAAGGCTTAGCTGTAGAGGAAGGCTTCGAACCTTCACGAGGAGGTTAGCTGCAAGGCACCAAGAAAACTTTTAGTGGTCAACCCATTACCTTGCGTTTGTCCCTTGATCCTCACCCCCGAGACAGGAGGGCTTGTCTGCCAGTTTCAACACCCTACATTATAAATTACACAACAAAGTAACGTAAAAGCCACTACTAATGTCAATGGTATACGCATAATATTGTGTTATTTTTAATAATTAATGCAATTAGCTATACTTTTGGTAAAAACACAAACCTATCATGCCAAAGAATTATAAACTTGACAACACCGATCTCAGAATTTTGGAAATCCTAATGCAAGATGCCAAGCGTCCCTATACTGAGGTGGCAAAGAAAGTGAACGTTTCACAGGGAACGGTTCACGTGCGGATGTCGAAAATGGAGGAAGCTGGGATACTAGACAAGACTACCCTCAAGATCAATTATGCAAACTTGGGTTACGATATTACTGCATTCATAGGTATCTATCTAGAAAAGAGCGCGTTGTACGATAAAGTGTTAACTAAACTGAAGGACATTCCTGAGATTGTGAACATTCACTATACCACTGGCAATTACTCGATGTTCCTTAAAATCCATTGCCGCGATACCAATCATCTGAAAGAGGTTTTGCACGATAAAATGCAGCAAGTGGAGGGCATTGAAAGGACCGAGACGATGATATCCCTAGAGGAGAGTCTAGATCGCACTCTAAAGCTAGCCAATTAATAAACTTTGCTTTTAAAGAACCTTAAAACCAGTTTATTGTTGTTATTTTTGCCTACTATTTAAAATTAGTCTAAATAGGTTAAAATGAGCAAAGACAATCAAATACTTGAAGAGTTTACATCCAAAGAATATGAACACGGCTGGAATGTAGACCTAGAAGCAGACGAGGCTCCCAAAGGTTTGGGTGAGCATACGGTGCGTTTTATCTCGGCCAAAAAGAATGAGCCAGAATGGTTATTAGACTGGCGATTGAAGGCGTTCCGCTATTGGGAGAAAATGAAAGAGCCAACTTGGCCAAACGTTCATCACCCCAAAATCAATTACCAAGACATCATCTACTACTCGGCTCCTAAGCAAAAGAAAAGTCTTTCTGGGCTGGACGAGGTAGACCCCGAGTTGATCAAAACTTTTGAAAAACTTGGCATTTCAATTACCGAGCAAAAGAGACTGACAGGCGTGGCGGTTGATGCGGTCATCGATAGCGTTTCTGTTGCGACTACTTTTAAGTCAACACTTGGCGAATTAGGAATTATATTCTGCTCATTCAGCGAAGCGGTGAAAGAACATCCCGAACTGATCAAAAAATATTTGGGCTCAGTTGTTCCTACCACAGACAATTACTTTGCGGCCCTTAATTCAGCAGTTTTCTCAGATGGATCTTTCTGCTACATTCCAAAAGGCGTGCGCTGCCCAATGGAGTTGTCGACTTACTTTAGAATTAACGCTGCCAATACTGGCCAATTCGAGAGAACGCTGATCATTGCTGATGAAGGTTCATATGTTAGTTACCTAGAAGGCTGCACCGCCCCGATGCGCGATGAAAATCAATTGCATGCGGCTGTGGTAGAGCTTTACGCGATGAAGGATGCCGAGATCAAATATTCTACGGTGCAAAATTGGTATCCCGGAGATAAGAATGGAAAAGGCGGTATCTATAATTTCGTAACAAAGCGTGGACTTTGCTTTGGAGATCACTCTAAAATCTCTTGGACACAAGTAGAAACTGGCTCTGCAATAACTTGGAAATATCCTTCGTGTGTACTGAAAGGTGACTACTCAATGGGCGAGTTTTATTCTGTGGCTGTTACCAACAATTATCAGCAGGCCGATACGGGCACCAAGATGATCCACATTGGTAAAAACACCAAGTCAAGAATCGTTTCAAAAGGCATTTCGGCAGGTAAATCACAAAATAGTTATAGAGGTCAGGTTCATATTATGAAGCGCGCCTCCAATGCAAGGAATTTTTCACAATGCGATTCACTTTTGATGGGCGATCAGTGCGGGGCACATACATTTCCCTACATTGATGTTGAAAACCAAACGGCCCGAATTGAGCACGAGGCCACCACATCTAAAATTGGAGAAGATCAGATTTTTTATTGCCTGCAACGCGGCATTGATGAGGAAGCGGCAGTTGCGCTGATTGTGAATGGTTACGCTAAAGAAGTATTGAATCAGCTGCCCATGGAGTTCGCAGTAGAAGCACAAAAGTTATTGGCATTGACGCTGGAAGGAAGTGTGGGTTGATTTTAAATCTTGAATTTAGAATTTTGAATTTATTAACATGTTAACGATAAAGAATTTACAGGCGAAGATCGGTGAGAAGCAAATCCTTAACGGGATTAACTTGCAGGTGAATGCAGGGGAAGTACATGCTATCATGGGCCCAAATGGTTCTGGTAAAAGTACCCTTGCTTCTGTGCTGGCGGGGAGAGAAGATTATGAGGTAGTGGCCGGTGAAGTTGAATTTAACGGGAAAAATCTGTTAGAATTAGCACCAAGTGATCGCGCTGGAGAAGGGATTTTTCTCGCGTTTCAGTATCCAGTTGAAATTCCGGGAGTGAGTACTATCAATTTCATGAAAACAGCAGTAAATAAAATCCGCCACTACCGTGGTCAGAGTTCATTGGACGCAGTTGCTTTTCTCCAGTTGATGAAAGAGAAAATGAAGCTCGTGGAGATTGACCAGTCGCTATTGAGCCGGTCCTTAAACGAAGGATTTTCTGGTGGAGAAAAAAAGCGAAACGAAATTTTTCAAATGGCAATGTTGCAACCTAAGCTGGCCATCTTGGATGAAACCGATTCTGGTTTAGATATCGATGCGTTGAAGATTGTAGCAAACGGAGTTAATTCCCTCCGCTCAAAAAACAATGCAACTATTGTGGTTACTCACTATCAACGGTTGTTGGATTACATCGTGCCTGACTTTGTACACGTTATATACAAAGGCAAAATTGTAAAATCGGGAACCAAAGAATTAGCGAAAGAACTGGAGGCAAAAGGATATGATTGGATTAAAAACGAAGCAGCCTTAGTTTAATCTATGACAACCACTACCGCTACATTTACTTTTAAGGATATACTAGCCAGCTTTGATTCGCTGATCGCTGAGGATAAAAACACCCGGGAAAAGTCATTAAATAACTTGGAACAAGTAGGATTTCCCCTGAGCAAATCTGAAGAATATAAATTTACCCCCATCACAAAACTCTTAGAAAAAAAAATCAAGTGGGATCACGCCATCGCTCCGTCTACCCTATCGAGTGTGGAGCCTTTTCTGATAGAAGGATTGGAGGCTAACCTGATTGTTTTAATCAATGGAAAGTATTCTACAGCCCTTTCTAAAATCAATCAACTCGAAAAAGATGTAGTAATAACTTCTTTTGCAGATGCATCATCATCAGCGAAAGTGAAAATCGAAACATATTTAGGTTCTGTTGATAAATCAAAAGATTCATTCGCATTACTCAACGCTGCGTTTTACCAAGAAGGGATTTTTATTTACGTTCCTGAAAACACCATCGTTCAAAAGCCATTATTGATTCTTCACATCAACGATGCAAATGATAAGCAAGTAATAGCCCATACTAAGTTATTGGCCATTTTAGAAAAAGGAAGCCGGATTTCGATTGTTGAAAAATCAGATTCAATGGGCCAACAATCGTGCTTACATACTTTCACGGAAGAAATTATTGTAAAGGAAAATGCTGAGTTTGATTATTGTAAAATTCAAAACGACCACGGGCAAATTCATCAAATTTCAAATACTACGATTTCACAATTGAACGCTAGCAAGGTTAACACCTTTACGCTAACGATGGATGGGCAACTCATCAGAAACAATCTGACCATTTTAATAAACGGAGAGCAATGCGAATCGCATTTCAATGGCTTGTATCTATTGAACGGAAATACGCTGGCCGATAATCACACGGTAGTCGATCACCAAAAGCCCAATTCTTTCAGCAACGAATTGTACAAAGGCATCATGGATGGAAACTCGAAAGGAGTTTTCAACGGAAAGATTTACGTTCGCCCACACGCGCAAAAAACCAATGCGTTTCAATCTAACAGAAATATTTTGATGAGCGAAACAGCTTCCATCAACACCAAACCTCAGTTAGAAATTTGGGCCGATGATGTAAAATGCTCACATGGTTGCACTATTGGTCAGCTGGATGAAGAAGCTTTATTTTACTTGCAGGCAAGAGGTATTCCCCATCAATCGGCCAAAGCCATGCTGTTGTATGCTTTTGCGCTAGACGTACTGACTTCGATAAAAAATGAAACATTAAAAGCCTACCTAGACCAATTGATCTCAGAAAGGCTTCATAAAAACTTTTGACATGAGTACACTGCTAGCTACCGGTATAGATATCCAACAGATCCGTGAAGAATTTCCCATTCTTCATCAGCAAGTGAATGGGAAGCCACTGATTTATTTTGATAACGCAGCCACTAACCAAAAACCAAAAAGAGTAATCAAGGCAATTACTGATTATTACGAGGGATACAATGCGAATATCCATCGTGGTATTCACACTTTGGCAGAAAAAGCAACACGCGCTTACGAAAATACGCGTTTGGCCAGTCAAGAATTTATCCAAGCCCGGCACGTTAAAGAAATTATTTTTACTAAAGGAATAACCGAAAGTATCAATCTGGTGGCTTCCTCCTATGGCAGAACTTTTCTGAAAGAAGGAGATGAAATCATTATCTCTGGGCTAGAGCATCATTCAAATATTGTTCCTTGGCAACTGATTGCTGAAGAGAGAAAGGCAGTGATCAAAGTAATTGCCATCACACCGGAAGGAGAAATTGATTTAGATCATTATAAAAAATTACTGGGCGGCCGGACTAAAATAGTAGCCGTTAACCACGCTTCCAATAGCTTGGGCACGATCAATCCCGTAAAGGAAATAATTTGGTTGGCACATCAAGTTGGCGCGGTTGTGTTGATTGATGGCGCACAGGCATCTGCCCATTTGCAGATAGACGTGCAAGAGCTAGACTGTGACTTCTATTGCTTTTCATCTCATAAAATGTATGGTCCAACTGGTACGGGTGTTTTGTATGGCAAGAAAGAGCTATTAGAAAAAATGCCTCCCTACATGGGCGGGGGTGAAATGATCAAAGACGTTTCCTTTGCCAAAACCACTTACAATGATCTTCCTTACAAATTTGAGGCAGGCACTCCGAATATCGCAGATGTAGTGGCCTTGAAAGAAGCAATTTTGTTCATTAATGAATTAGGCAAAGAGAACATTGCAGCGCACGAGCACGATTTATTGTCTCACGCAAAAGAAAAATTGTCATCATTACCAAGAGTAAGATTGATCGGCACAGCCTCCAAGAAAGTAAGCGTACAGTCGTTTGTCATTGAAGGGATCCATCCATTTGATATTGGACAAATGCTGGATGCCAGAGGTATTGCAGTACGCACAGGGCATCATTGCACGCAACCGCTAATGGAAAGCTTGGGGTTGGAAGGTACAGTACGCGCCTCTTTTGCGGTTTACAATACGAAAGCAGAAATTGATCAGATGATTGAAGGATTGAAAAGAGTTATCCAATTTTTAACTTAAATTTTTTGTTATGGAAAATGAAAAAAGATTAGTTGAGATAATGGCTGAACTGCTAATAAAATTTGATGAATTTATCGATGAACAGAAGGTAACGAACAGTAAATTACAATCTATGGACAATCGACTAGAGTCCGTAGATAATAGATTAGAAAAAGTGGAATTACAGATTATCAAATTAAATTTAGTTTCCAACGAGAATACAAGAGCAATATTTAAATTAGCCGAGGAAGTTGAAAATATCGCGAAGCTTCATGAACGTGTAACCAATTTAGAGAAGGCTGTTTACAAATGACCACCAACGGAGCACAAGACGAAATCATTAGTGAATTCTCTCTTTTGGATGGGGATATGGAGATGACCGTCTTTTATATCATGGAGCTTGGGCAAAAACTTCCTGAAATGAAAATTGAAGAAAAGTCAGAGGCTAATGAAGTAAAAGGTTGTCAATCAAAAGTGTGGATGGCTGCTGGTATTGAGAACGGTGGTGTTCATTTTCTTGCTGATAGCAATACAGCAATTACAAAAGGATTGGTCAGTCTGTTGGTACGAATATTTAATGGACAAACACCCGAAAATATTTTGAATTCGGACTTGTACTTTATGAAGAAGATTGGGATGGAGCGCTTCATCGGAACGCAGCGTTCGAACGGTTTTGCCGCCATGATCAAGCAAATGAAATTTTACGCGCTGGCGTACCAAACACAATTAGCTGCCAAGTAAATGAACGAAGAAATTTCTACCATAAAAACTACCACAGCAGAAGTCAACCTTCGTGACAAGGTATTGGCAGCTATTAAGACAGTTTACGATCCGGAAATACCTGTGGATGTGTATGAGTTAGGGTTGATTTACGAGATCAATATTTTTCCGGTCAACAATGTATTTATTTTAATGACATTAACTTCTCCGTCTTGTCCATCGGCTGAGGTAATACCCGTGGAAGTAGAACAGAAAATAAAAGCCATTGAGGGGGTTAGCGAAGTAAAAGTGGAGCTGACCTTTGATCCACCCTATTCTCAAGATATGATGAGCGAGGCGGCCAAATTGGAACTAGGATTTATGTAATACTGTTTTAAATAGAATTTAGGAGATAGAATGTAGAAGGTTTCGCTGACAATAAATTAAAAATCTCAAATCATAAATTAAAAATTGTAAGTTATGTATCCAGAACATTTAGTAGCACCTATGCGCAACGATTTAACCGTTGTTGGCTTTACCGAATTGAAATCAGCGGAAGCTGTTGACCAAGAATTAAAAGATCAGAAGGGAACTACCCTTTTGGTAATAAATTCTGTATGCGGATGTGCGGCTGGCGCTGCCCGTCCCGGAATAAAATGGGCTCTTCAAAACGCTGAAAAGAAACCTGCACATTTGACAACCGTGTTTGCGGGAGTCGACAAAGAAGCTGTCGCTAAGGCAAGAGAGTATACACTACCCTACCCTCCCTCATCTCCTGCCATTGCATTGTTTAAAGATGGTGAATTGGTTCACTTTGTTGAGCGTCATCACATTGAAGGAAGGAATTCACAAATGATCGGCCAGCACTTGGTAGAGGTGTTTGACGAGTTTTGTTAAGTAAGATGTTTAACCATAAAAAAGCTAGCTCGAAAGGCTAGCTTTTTTTACTTTGTAGATACCTCAATCGGATTGCGCTTCGGATATAATCTTAAGTACGTCAATTTGTAGATAATGGTAGAAGAACCGTTTACCTCTGTTCGGATTCCCTCCAACATGCTTTTTTCAGAGTCGAAGGTAAACGTATAGTTTAGTATTTTACCCTTCGGCTCAAAATGTTTATACACCAAAATATTGCCTTCAGTCGCTTTGAGAAATTCACCACGAATAGAATAAGATGAAAGATGTTCTTTGTCAATAGGAACTTCAAAAAATTCGCGATCTGAATTTTTTTGATCACGAATAATAGCCACTTTAGAGTAATTCTCTTTTTGATTAAGCACTTTTTCTCTTTCGGTCAAAGACAAAAACGGTTTTCCCTTTTTTACAATAAAACTGGAAACTGAATATATACCCTCGATGTTCAGTTCCCTTTCGTCAGCAGGCTTAGACATGTAGAGTTTTGCCAGATCATCAAAATCAATTTGTTCAAAACCACGCGACTTATAATCCAACCTCTTTTGATAAAGTTTTTCAATTGAGCAGGAAGAGGCGGCTAGCAAAATAACCAGAAAAATCACTTTTGGCATAGGCGTAAAACAAATATACAAATTGTTAGTTTGTGCTAAAACACGATATCTTCATACTTTCCGTCAGCGTACCTCCTACATGAAATTCTCCCTTTCAAAGCAGATGGTTTGAACATTGATTTTCCCATCAGCATTCGAACACACTCTTGGATTCCTTCCGTGATACTCGGGTGGGGATGAACGCACTCGGCCAATTCTTCAATTCCCTTGTCCATTGAAATTAGAACGGCTACTGCTTGAATGGCACTGCTGGCGTGATTGCCCACTACCTTCATGCCCAAGATTTTCATGTGGTCGTCATCGGTCACAAGTAATTTGATAAAGCCTTGCGTATTTCTTTTGGCTATCGCCCGGGGGATGGTGCTGTACTCAAGCGTAACCACTTTGTAGCTCATTCCTTTTTCTTTGGCATGGATTTCATTCAGGCCCACTCCCGCCACTTCGGGACTTAAAAACATGATCGTGCTGATGTTTTCGTAAACCAATTTCCGATCGGGATGACCAAAAATTTTTTCTACTGCATAGCGTCCTTCCAATTCGCCCACATTTACCAATGAAATATCTGCTGTTAAATCTCCTACGGCATAAATATTAGAGACATTGGTTTGAGTATCATTGTTATGAATACCTCTTTTGGTGATGTCAATTCCTACCTTATCATCCCACAAATCCTCTAGGTTAGCGACCCGACCTACTGAAACCAATGCTTTCTCCACATTGAAAGTTTCCTTACTACCATCGGTGTACTCCAGTTCGTATTCGACCCGTCCATTCACAATTCGCATGTTTAACAGGCGAGAGTTACGGTGGATCAACACCCCGTTGTTTTCCATGTTTCGTTCAATGATATCTACCACATCCGTATCTTCAAAGGGAAGGATTCGATCTCCTTTGTCAATCAAATTGACTTTCGTTCTACCAAAACCACTAAAGATGGTGGCGTATTCACAACCAATAACCCCGGCTCCTACTATCACCATGCTTTCTGGAAAATCGCTCATGCCTTCAATTCCCTCGCTGGTCATCACCAACTTTTCGTCTATTGGGAGTTCCGGCAGATATCGGGGTCTACTGCCCGTGGCCAGTATAATAAAATCCCCCTGCACTGTTTCCTTGCATGCCCCTAGTGTGATTTCGACTTCATGCTTATTGATAAGCCGTGCTTCACCGATTTTAAATTGAAGGAGATCGGAATACGGAGAATGGCGCAATTGATCCATGTGCTCTTCAAGCATACTCTTTCTTTCATTAACAGCTTTTACAACCTCTGCTTGAATTTCTGTATAGCTAATGGAAGGTTCTTTAATATTATACCGTTTTAAGCTTTTACGAAAAGCAGAAGCTTCCCGGGATAACTCCCACCACGTCTTTGAAGAAAGTGCTCCGTTTGTTACGCCTGCACCACCAACACGGTTTTTTTCAATGAGTAAAACCTTCTTCTTAAAATCCAATGCACGCATCGCTGCGGCATAGCCAGACGGACCAGCTCCAATTACAATGAGATCAAAACGTTCCATAGACTTAAAACCTTTAAAAGTTAAAGATAAACAGGCTTTTATCGATTGCCAAGATTTCCCCTCTCAAACGACAGCCTCTTTAAAGCATTTTCAGCCGATGACTTGAGTCGCTTTAATTTGTAGATTTGAAAAAACTAGAATCAAATTCTGGATCTAATTCAAATGCTACAATATCTAAAAGAAATTGACACACAGGTTTTATTGTTTTTGAATCAGTTTCATACTCCTGGGCTGGATTCAGCAATGTATGTGATGACCAAGACATTTTTTTGGACCCCAGTTTATGCTTTTCTTATCTATTTGGTTTTCAAAACTTACAAAAAGAAAGGATGGTTTGTAGTACTGGCAGCGCTGCTGGTTATTTTAGTGTCCGATCAAATTATGACTTCTTTTATGAAACCATTCTTTGCCAGGCTGCGCCCATCGCATGAGCCAAGTTTAGAGGGAATTGTCCATTTAGTAAATGGCTATCGGGGTGGGCTTTACGGTTTTGCTTCGGGGCATGCGTCAACTTCTTTTGGAGGTGCTTGTTTTGTTTGGCTTTCACTTCGCGATCACGTAAAATGGGTCGGTCTGGTTTTCGTATGGGCCGCGTTGATGACTTATACACGGATTTACTTAGGCGTTCACTATCCGGGCGATATTTTGGTTGGAATGACAATTGGTTTTTTGTGCGGGTGGATGGGTTTCAGATTTTTATCCTACCTGCAGAACAGAAATAAAAAAACTCCATCAGTTTCCTAAAGGAGTTTTAACTATTCAGTTGGCAACGACTAATTTTTGCCGAAAGGGTCAGTTATTGTAAGTCAACCATTATTTAACAAACGCTTAATGTACTTTCCCACAATGTCAAATTCGAGATTTACAAAGTCGCCCACTTTCAATTTGTGAAAATTTGTGTGCTCATACGTATATGGAATAATCGCTAGAGCAAAGCCATCTTTCTTTGAATTGAAGCAGGTGAGGCTAACTCCATTTACTGCTATCGAACCTTTTTCTACGGTAACATTTCCAACGGTAGGATCATACTCGAATTCAAAAAGCCAGCTTCCGTTTTCGTCTTTTACAGAAATACATTTTCCGATTTGATCTACATGGCCTTGCACAATATGCCCGTCAAAGCGGCCGTTGTTCAACATGCACCGTTCTAAGTTTACCTCCGCTCCTACTTTCAATTCTCCGAGATTTGATTTCATCAACGTCTCCTGCACGGCAGTCACCCAATATTCGTTGCCCTGAATCTTAGTTACTGTCAAGCAAACTCCGTTATGCGAAACGCTTTGATCAACTTTTAATTCAGTTGCAATAGAGGAACTAAAACATAAATGCTTGTTCGTTCCCTCTTCTCTGATTTCTTTTAAAGTAGTTAATGATTCAATAATTCCTGTGAACATAGTTGATTTTAGAATTTAGAATACAGAATATAGAATGCAGAATTCAGATTGCTTATTTATTAACACCTAGTTTCATCACTGCTTCTTTCTGATCTGGCCGAAGTGTTGGATATTGGATTCCCAATTGCTCCAAATAGGTTTTATATTTTGATGGATCATAATAGGTAGCTTTTAATTTGGGCGCAAAGTCGCTCATTATTTTTTGGTTTAGGTATATAGCCGGATTATCCTTCTCTCCTACCAGCGGTGTATACTGAAGTTCTTTCGTTTGTTCGTTTGTATAATAGTCCTTTGCCTTTACCAATATTTCTGGCTTCAATAAAATATCCAATAATGTCATTGCTTCTGCTTTGGCACCATAAACGATTCCTTTGTGCGCAATGGGTGTTGCCATGCTTATGGCATTCGACCAATGGTGGCCTGGTAATCCGGGAATGTTTGATGGATAATTTAAATTGATGGTAGGCACTGCCCACGAGATATCAGCAATATCATCCGAACCACCGCCCATCGACATCATTTGCCTACCCATCACGTTTACCATTCCTACCGAGCTGGGTAAGCCCATGGTATCTAATTTTGTGGCAAGGCCTTCAGTCTTCGGGGATTTCATTTCTAGTTGTATTGCCTTCGCTAATAGCTGATCGTCTTCTGACCATTTTGGCAAGCCTACTTTTTTAATATTACTATACATTACTTCTGCTAATGGCTTGCTGAAATGAGCTGGCCAGGCTGAGCCTAAAATTTCATAGGTGAATTTTGTGTCGGTCATCAGCGCTGCGCCTTCCGCAGTTTTCATTCCTTTGTCAAAAAGAGCTTTGATAGCAGGATACGTCCGTTCTCTAAAATAGTACCATACGGATGCTTTGGAAGGGACAACATTTGGCTGATCTCCACCGTCCGATATTACATAATGAGAACGATGTGTTAACTCCAGGTGCTCGCGCCTGAAATTCCAGCCAATGTTCATCAACTCTACTGCATCCAACGCACTTTTTCCGCGCCATGGAGCGCCAGCTGCATGGGCGGCTTGTCCTTCAAAATTGAATTTTACGGAGATCAATCCATTATACCCATTATCGCCATAGGAGATTTTTAGGTTATCGCCAACATGGGTAAAAATACAAGCATCCACATTCTTAAAATATCCGGCTCTTACATAATATGCCTTTGTACCCACCAATTCTTCTGCTATCCCAGGCCAGAGCATGAGCGTACCTTGAATTTTCTCCCGCTCCATTATTTTTTTAATCGCCAATGCAGAAATAATATTAAGCGCCTGACCTGAGTTGTGTCCTTCGCCATGACCCGGTGCGCCTTCTACGATAGGATCATGATAAGCTACCCCCGGTTTTTGGGATGCTTTGGGGATGCAATCTACATCCGAACCCAAGGCAATTAACGGCTTTCCATTTCCCCACGTAGCAATCCAAGCTGTGGGAACGCCAGCAATACCCTTCTCGATTTTGAAACCGTTTTGCTCCAGAAGGTTGGTGAGATATTTAAAGGTTTCCACTTCTTGAAATCCCAGTTCTGAGAAGCTGAAAAGCATATCATTAATTTGCTGGCCGAGAGCGGCATTCTTTTCTACTTCTTGAGTGGCTTCAAGTTTTAGCTTTTCTAGCTTGGCGTTTGTAATCTGGGCAGAGAGAGCCAGCGAAATCGTCCAGCCTACTAAGAATAGCAAAGTTGTTTTCATCGGTTTAGATTATTTTGTGATTAAAGATACCTATTGAAATCGCTTTCACAAGCCAGAAATTACACGAACGGACGGTTGTAAAAATATTTTTACAAATAATAGTTTATATTATAAACTACTTTATATTTGTATCGTCAATACGAATATGAGCAACGAAACCAATAAGCTGAGCCCCCAGCAAAGTCTTGATTTGATCGCCAGCATGATTAATCAGGCCAAGGGCAACGTGCGCAACAATTCCTTTTACTTTTTACTGTGGGGATGGATTATCGTTGCGGCAAATCTTGGTGTATACACCTTGTTAAAGATCGAATATCAAAATCCATATTTGATTTGGCTTATTGTGATACCCGGTTGGATTGTTTCAATTATGTGGGGTTACAAAAAATCTAAAGTCGAACAAACAAAGTCGCACTTCGACAACGTGAACACGGTTGTTTGGATAAGTTATGGCGTGTTCGCGGCAACGATCCCTTTCTTTGGGCAATTTATTAATTACCAAATCAACCCGGTGATTTTGATGGTGGGCGGACTCTGTACTTTTATTTCTGGCTTCATCATCCGGTTTAATCCCTTGTTGGTTGGTGGAGTAATTATCTTTTGTGCTGGCCTTATCTCTTTCTTTGCGGATCAAGAAATACAGCCTTTAATTGCAGCCGTTGCTATCGCACTCGGATATTTGATACCCGGTTACATGCTTAAGTCTCAGCGCTAACGTATGCTCAAAGATTTAGACCCGCTGCTTCACTCTCAACTTCGGCTTGGCGTAATGTCATTGTTGA
>Ga0163155_10003885_pt1 | contig 15768 bp, 18 predicted proteins | sample OliLakLV19SP4G1_FD_148611 | JGI IMG/M metagenome (GOLD analysis project Ga0163155, IMG submission 148611) | Freshwater microbial mat bacterial communities from Lake Vanda, McMurdo Dry Valleys, Antarctica - Oligotrophic Lake LV.19.SP4.G1 | ecosystem: Environmental > Aquatic > Freshwater > Lake >... | reverse complement strand
AAAACTTGCGCTCAAGCAGTCGGATGTGAAAATCAACGGCTGGTCGATCGAAAGCCGCGTTTACGCCGAAGACCCGTTTCGCAATTTCCTGCCCTCCATCGGGCGCCTGACGCGCTATCGCCCGCCTGCCGAGGGAACGGTCGGTGGCGCGACCATCCGCAACGACACAGGCACGTACGAGGGCGGCGAAATTTCAATTTATTACGACCCGATGATCGCCAAGCTCATCACGCACGCACCCACGCGCGCTGCCGCCATAGCGCACATGGCGACTGCGCTCGACGATTTTTACGTGGACGGCATTCAACATAATATCACGTTTCTAGCCGCGATCATGCAGCACCCGCGCTGGCGTTCCGGCGATCTTTCTACCGGCTTTATCGCCGAGGAATATCCGGATGGCTTCAAGGCCCTGGTGCCCGAGGGCCGGGTGCGCGACGTGATCGCCGCCGTCGCCGCAGCAATCGACCACCTGCACAACGGACGACGCCGCGAGATCAGCCACCAGATGAGCGGGCTGCCGGTGCGTTTCACGGCGGAGCGCGTGGTGAATTTGGGCGCGAATAGTGTGCCGTTGCGCGTCTCCGGCGGCTTCCCCGACGCAACCGTTATCGAGTTGCTCGACGACGAAGGAGCGCCGCGCCAAACGCTAACGCTCACCTCGGGTTGGTGGCCGGGCCAGCTTGTGTGGCGCGGATTGCTAAACAGCGAGGCCATTGCTGTGCAGGTGCGCCCGGTGCCAAATGGCTACGATCTGGCCTATGCGGGCGTGCGAGCCAAGGCACATGTATACACCCAGCGCGAGGCGGAGCTATCTGCGCTCATGCCCGTGAAAGCCGCTGCCGACACCTCGAAAAAGCTGCTGTGTCCCATGCCAGGCCTTATTATCTCTATCGCCGTCGTGGAGGGGCAAGAGGTAAAGGCGGGCGAGAGCCTGTGCGTGGTGGAGGCCATGAAAATGCAGAACGTGCTGAAAGCCGAGCGCGACGCGACCGTAAAAACCGTAAAAGCCAAGCCCGGCGACAGCCTCGCGGTGGACGCGGTGATCATGGAGTTCGCTTGAAAATATGAGCCAGATTTGGGCAAGTAAGAAATATGCTTATTTGTTCTTTGGAGTTTTAGTTGAAACAGATTTATTGGTTTTTTTCTTTCAGTGGCCGGATCAACAGAAAGCAGTTTTGGATAAACCTCTCACTTTCAATTTTTACCTTTATCATTGTTTGTTTATTGCTAAGAGTTTTTACTGATTTTGATTTTAATTTTTTGCAAAAGCCGACAATCCTAGCCGCGCTTTTATTCTCTTACTGGATAATCTCATCGGCATTTATCAGGCGTGTTCACGATCATGGCAGATCCGGATGGTGGTTATTAGTATTCTTTTTTTACTGGAAATGATTAATGAAGCATCATCTTTCCGGGAAGAATTTTTAATGCAGGTCAATCCATAATTGCAGGATGCCTGTTTTTATTCTTATGGTATGTCGGATTTTCTCCTGGACAAAGCCAAGCTAATAAGTACGGCCCCGCACAGTAGAGCTAACTAACAAGGGGATAGCCTCGCGGTGGATGCGCTAATAACGGAAATTCGCGCGATCGGCTCACCAGAATATGCGTACACCCAGCGTTTCAAACGCTTTATCCGTGGTGGCGATGGGCATGTCCTCGATTTGCGCCTGCGCGGCGATGATCCGGTCAAACGGGTCTTTACGCGGCGACGCTAAACCGCCGCCAAGCCGGGCATGATGCGTTGTTATAGAAATCGCCAAAAAATTCTGCTCCGCAATATACCTGTCGAACCTCTCAATCAGCCTCGCCGCTTCCGGCAGCTTACCAAGCCGCACTTTGGTTGCAATTTCCCAAGCGCTGGCCGCGCTCACATAAATTTGCCAGCGCTCTTCAAAAATGGCGGCGTAGACGTTCCGCGAAAGCAGGGCCGGTTCCTTGTACCACCAGAGCAAGGCGGAGGTATCAAGCAGGAGTTTCATCGCGGACTTTCGCGGGCGGCTGGTTTAAAGGGTCGCCCTCATATCCTTCTTCCCAAAGTTTCAATTCATCGTCGGGAAGCGGATCAAAGAAGAAGCTATCAGGGAACTCAGGCAATTCATCCTTATAGGCGCCGGGGCGACGGCCGGTTTTTTTCAGTAGCGTTTCTTGCATAGGTATCAGCTTAACAGCGGGCTTATCACCGCGCGCAATCACAACGTCTTCCCCACGCTCCGCCTGCTCGATGAGCTTGGAGAGGTTGGTTTTCGCCTGATGAACTGTATAGGTGGACATTGAAACACTCCTTAGCTAAAAAGCTTAGCTAAGTTAAGTTTAAGGGTCAAGTAGCAAGCTCATCAGCTTTTTGCACGGGCAAGTTAATGGGTCGCCAGGATGTCCGCTTTCCCACAACTGCAACTCTTCCTCGGTCATGGGTTCAGCGATAACGTAAATTGCGCGATTGAGTGGCTGAGTTTGAAGCGCCTACCCAAAAGTGTCCAAGCAGGCAAGCGCGAGTTCTCTAACCTTCTCCCAAAGCAGGTTGGACGCGAGTGCGTCCTCCGTTCATAAATTGGAGTCATGCTTATCGGTCATTTGGCTAATTAATTCATTTAACGAGCATCGTGTAACAAGCTGATCGAAATTTGGTATATTTGTATCTAGTGATGTTATAAACAATGATTAAAATCTAAACCAGTTATTGGCAATGCACGTTTTTAGGAGGCGACAAAGTCTATCGCGGGGAAGCTCAGCGCGGAGGCGTAAAGCTTAACGGCATTCAATGGTTTAATTTTCGTAAAAGTTGATAGAATATGCATACATCCGAAACAGTCAGTGCGGGCGTATCGCGTTGGACAATGAACAGTTCGAGAAATGGGAGCCAATTGGCGGATTGCACGCAGCCATGGCGCTGGAGGCGATGCACGACGACAGGGAAGGCTTTCGCCTTATCCTGAAAGCGCCTGAGGCTCACGCCCGGCCATTGCGCATCAAGTTCGACGAGCCGGTGTGCTATCGCGGCGCATCGGAAAATTATCTCCTCAAACAGCTCTACTACGCGCACCCCATTTACCCTTGGCCGATCTTCATCGTCAAAAACTCCCGTTACGCCGCCTGGTTTTATGGCCAGCTCGACGGGGACGCGCGCGAGACCGGCCAGCACTACCATATCGCCGCCATGGGCGACATGATCGACGTCATTTCGGCGCGCCCACCCGTCGTCACCTGGCTGCCGGACTGAATTCCCTAAAAGCCCGAAAACGCTGCCATATTTTTGCGCCTTTCTGACGGCATTCCTACGTCTTCAGGAGGCAAGACCATGATCGATCATCTTTCTATACCCGTGTCTGACATGGACAAGGCGCGCGGCTTTTACGACGCAGCGCTGGCTGCGTTAGGCTACCAGCGTTTGCGCGAGCAGGATGAGGCGGGCTACATCGCATCCGGATATGGTATGCCAGGCGGGCACGAGCCGCCATTCTGGTTGGGTGCCGCGAGCCCGCCTGCGCCCGCTGGCGCGCCGCCCGAGGGCCAGCACATCGCTTTCCAGGCGCCGAACCGCGCGGCTGTGGACGCGTTTCACGCGGCGGCAATGGCGGCGGGCGGGCGCGACAATGGCTCGCCTGGCGTACGCGCGCATTATCACGCCAACTACTACGCCGCCTTCGTCATCGACGCGGACGGGCATCATCTGGAAGCCGTCACCCACGCGCCAGAGTAATCATTGCCTTAAAGTTTGGTCAATTAACAGCCACTGGCGCGCGGCCGGGCACAAGGATCGAAAATGCATGGACCAGTTCTCGCACATGGTACGGCTTTTTAAGCACCGGCCGATCGCGGTAGCCCTCTGTTAGGCCGTCAACGCTGTATCCAGTGGAAAACATGAATGGCACCCCGCGCCGGGCCAGCTCATCGGCGACGGGAAAGCTTTTGTCACCGTTCAGGTTGACATCGAGCATAGCCGCATCAAAAACCTGTGCGTCTATCAGGGCAAGCGCCTGTTTGACCGTTGCGGCAGCGGCGACCGACTTACACCCAAGGCCCGCCAGTATATCCTCAACCATCATGAGCAGCATCATTTCGTCTTCAACGACGAGAATGCGGAGATCTGATATTGGTTTATCCACGGTCGACTCCGGCTTGCGCTGGAATGTCAATTGTGCATACTATTCCAGTCGGCAGGTAGTTGAGACGGGTTATGGCTTCCAGCTCGTAAGCCAGGCCACGCTCGATGACTTGCGAACCGAAGCCTTGATGCACGGGTGGCGAGACGCGCGGCCCGTTCACCTCCTGCCATTCGATGATAAGGCGCCGGCCATTTTGCTCCTGCTTGATGTGCCATGAGATCCGGATACAGCCCGCATCGGTCGAAAAAGCCCCATATTTCACCGCGTTCGTCGCAAGCTCGTGAAACGCAATCCCAAGCGCCAACGTCACTTTCGGCGGCAGATAGACATCCTCACCCGTAATGACGAAGTGTTCAGCCCGGCCGTTTGCAAATCCAAATGGTTCAAGCGTGGCGCCTAGAATTTCGTGTAAGCCAGCATCCTCCCAGCTTTGTCGTGTGAGCAGGTCGTGTGAGCGGGACAGGGCGAAAATACGTGATTCGATGGATTCGCGAACAGCCTCGGCGTTAAATGGATTGCGCAACGCCTGCGAAACAATGGCTTGAACCGTTGATAGTGTGTTTTTTACGCGGTGATTTAACTCGTTGATGAGCATTCTGGCCTGGGTTTCTCCTTGTTTGTGTTTGGTGATATCACAGAACGAGGTGAAATGTTGCACCACCACTCCGCTCTCATCGCGAACGGGACTAACAAACGCTGAGGCCCAGAAGACACTTCCATCTTTACGTGCATAACAAATTTCGACACTGTCCTCCCATGCGCCGTCAAATGTCGATTTAAGCTTCTCAATCGCTTCAGGTTTCGCGCCGTCTGCTAATAAGGTATTGAAGCCCACTCCCAGGACCTCTTCACGCTCAAATTGAGTGAGTTTAAGAAAACTATTGTTAGCGTATATGATCGGATGATCGGGTTTTTTAGCGTTCGTAAAAATCATAGCCATTCGTGAAGTTTCAGCCGCAACGACAAACGGCCCAAGATTTTCCCGAAAGCTTTTTACTTCGCTTTCCGCTGTTTTCTGGTCTTTGGACTTGTTTTTGGTCTCAGGCACGAGCGATCCTTTTAGCTTTGTGGCTAAAGTAATACTATGCAACTCGGCAAATTTAAAAAGGTTCGTATTAAAGCCGAATGCCATGAACTCCCGCGTAGGTTGGGTCAAGCCAGAGCGACGTAAGTGGTAAGTGGCGCTTTGCTGAAGACTTTAGCCCGCCGGGCTGACGAACTTCTCGATCTGTGCCGCGAGCCGGATCAGGTCAGCCTGACGCGAAACGTCGGTCTTGGCGAAAATATTGCTCAGATGCGTGCCCGCGGTGTTGATGGACACGTTCAGGCCCTTGGCCGCCTCGGCAAGAGTGCGGCCTGCCAGAAGTTCCGCCAGAATCTTCTTCTCCGATGCGGTTAACTCATACGCAACTGCGATAGCCGCAGCGCTGGCTTGCAAATCGGCCGCCTTCCCAATGAAAATCGCCGCCGCCGCAGAAGGCTTTAGGCCGGTGCGATACTCGCCGCGCCCGAGCGGGAGCACTTGCGCCACGCATGGCGCCGCGTCTGGCGGAGTCAGGGTGATGGCCAGCCCCGTTTTGCCAAGCTCGGTTTCGCTGCGCGCCGCAAGCCTGATCGCTGTGTGCAATTCCCTGGCGGCGGAAGAGCGAATGGCCAAAAGCGTTCCCGCCGTCGCCTTGACGAGATCGGCCGATCGCAGCATTCCCTCAGCCGCTGCGTTAGCGTGCAGCACTTTACCGTTTTCATCCGCCAGGATCACGCCATAGCGGATAAGTTCGAGCGTCTCCGCCGTGCGGTTGCGCTCGATGGTGCGGACGTCGAGCACGTTGCTAATCATTGCTGCACGACGCAAATGCGGAACAAGCAGACGGCCAAGCTCGATCTGATGATCGCTGGCAAGACCGTGGTCTTTATGAAAACCCATGTCCACCCCGCGGCCATTGCGGTGTTCATGCTCGGCTCCATCGCCTGCGGCTTTTCCACGACATTGTGAGAGTTTGTAGCCGCGCGCGTGCTGCAACGCATGGGCGGGGCGATGATGACGCCGGTGGGGCGGCTGGTAGATTTTGCGCTCGGTGCCAAATCCGAGATGATCGGCGCGCTGGCGTGGCTGACAGCGCCCGCGCTCACCGGGCCGCTCATGGGGTCGCCGCTTGGCGGGTTCATCACCACGTACTTCGACTAGCGGTGGATTTTCTTTATCAACATCCCCATTGCGCTGATTGGTCTGGCGCTTGCCACACGCTACATCCCCGACATTCGCGAGCCCGAACGGCCGCCGCTCGATGCGCGCGGTCTTGCGCTATCCGCCGTGGCCCTGTCCGGCCTCGTGTTCGGGTTCGCCGTGCTCGGCCAAAACCTGATTCCCCTGGCATATTTCCATCGCTATCACGCTGGCAGGCGCGGCCGCGATGGCGCTGTATGTCTGGCATGCAAGGCGCACGGCGCTTCCCGTGCTCGATCTGGCGCTGCTTTCCATTCCCACCTTCCGTGCGGCCGTCATCGGCGCCTCGTTTTTCCGCATTGGTGTGGGCGCCGCGCCGTTTCTGCTGCCGCTGATGCTGCAACTCGGCTTTGGCCTCACGCCGTTCGCATCCGGCATGATTTCGTTCGCGGTCGCCGGCGGCGCGTTGTTGATGAAACCACCGCCGCGCCGATCATCCGCCGCGTGCTTATCTCGATGGCGCTCGTCTCCGGCGGCTTTCTGGTCACCAACGCTTTGTTCACCGCGCAGACGCCGCATTGGGTCATCATTTGCGTTCTCTTCACCGCCGGGTTTTTCCGCAGCCTGGAATTTACCGCCATCAACGCCATCGCCTACGCCGACATTGAACCTGGCGCCATGAGCCGAGCGACGAGTTTTGCCAGTGTCGCGCAGCAGGTGTCCATATCGATGGGCGTCGCCATCGAAGCGGCCGTGCTGGAAACCGTGCGCGCTCAAAGCCGAGCCGAGCATTGAGGCGGGAGATTTCGGCATCGCATTCATTATTGTCGGGTCGATTTGCGCTATTTCCGCGATTTTTTTCGCAAGGCTTGCGCCTGACGTCGGCGCTGCACTATCGGGTCGGGTTGGACAAAGTGAGCCCGCATCGCAAATTGGCGATGCTAAGCAACCATAAGGGATGCAAACTGCGCGCCCGCTATTATTGCGCAAGCATTAGTGGCAAAATCAGCGCTGTTGCCGGTTCACCTCATCTGCGTGCGGATCATTTTGCGGGAGCACATCGCGCACAATATCGAGCCGCTTCCACTCCGGTATGGGTGAAGGCGCGTCGGGCCGGGGCGGATAAATGGACGGCTTGTCCGCTTTCATACTAGGAGCATATCGCGGGCAGTTGGGGTAAATTTCGCATTCAATGCGCACAACCAGTTTCGCGCCGTAGTGCCGCGCAAGCGTTTCCGGGTTGCTATAGACTGTCGCCCGTCCGTTGGCCCGCAGCTTCAGGGTTTTACCGTCGAATTCCATGAACAGCAGTCCCACCGACGAATTTTTGCTAATATTGCCAAGCGTGCGGTAGGTCGAGTTGCCGTCATATTCAGGGTACTCGATGACGCCCGGCCCGACAATTTTAACAAAACCTGGATCCCCCGCCTTGATCGAGCAGTCGACATATTCGCCCCAGGCAGAAGCGATGAAGAAAAACGGCGCGGCTTCGATGAGCTTACGATCGTCTTCTGAAAATTCATAATGTTTGGTAGCCTGATCCAGCCGGTCTGCCAGGCGACGGCCATCAAACTGCTCCTGCAGCGCAATCATGCCATCGTGAAAAAAGGCGCGTTCAAACATACGTCCTCCATCTCAAATTGCTAAAATCTTAACGTTTTTTTTGATCTAATCTGCACTTTAGACGTATATAATACGTATCATTTTGTATAACTCGTCTTCATTTTTTACCGGGGTTACAGGTGAACTTGTGTCGGCTTATTTACTTCAGTGAACAAAATCCTTTAGTCAACGCCGATATCAAAGATATTATCATGACAAGCCGCCGCAAAAACGCGGCTGCTAACGTGACGGGTATATTGTTTGCTGACGGCGGCTATTACGTGCAGGCTTTGGAAGGGCGACGTTCCCGGGTCACGAAAACCTATAACCGCATTGCGTCCGACGTCCGCCACAGCAACCTCCTTATAGTATCTTGCATTGATATTCGTGAACGCATGTTTGCCGGGTGGTCGATGGCCCTCCATGGCGACATGTCTGCGTCCGTTCGTGAACAGATGAGAGGATTTTTCTCATTGAACAGTTTCGATCCGGAAAACATAACCCTTGAAAGCCTCGTTTATTTTTTACAGATACTTGCTGTGGATATGCGAAGACGAAACAGCCCTAGTTAGTTTCGCGCTAATTTCCGACAAAATAGCAACTTGCATGGACGGCTTGGTTTAGGTTGTGAATGACACTCAACTCTTATTTGACTTTCAATCCATGAGAGACTAGAACATAAGAGGAACGGGAACGCAAGCGTCGGCGATGTTAATGTGGATAAGACCGTCGCGGCCACGTCAGAATCGAATTGCGGCGTTACGGTAAACGCTAATTTCGACGATATCCGGAGTTTTAGAGATGGCTGGGTCAGTGAATAAGGTGATGTTGATAGGCAATCTTGGGGCCGATCCTGAAATTCGCCGTACGCAGGACGGGCGTCCTATATGCAATCTTAATATCGCGACATCGGAAAACTGGCGTGATAAAGCCACTGGCGAGCGCCGTGAAAAAACCGAATGGCACCGGGTCGTGATTTTCAACGAACCCTTGTGCAAGGTCGCCGAGCAATATCTAAAAAAAGGCTCCAAAGTATACGTGGAAGGTCAGCTTCAGACACGCAAATGGCAGGATAAAGAGGGGCAGGAGCGTTACTCCACTGAAGTCGTGTTGCAAGGATTTGGCGGGCAACTCACTATGCTCGATGGTCGTCCGGGCGCCGCCATGGGAATGCGTGATAATCCTCAAGATGGCTACGAAGATGGCGCAGCGCTGCCTGCAAAGCGCGCGGGGCGCAACGAATCTAGACCTGCGAGCAGCTTTGACAAAGAGCTGGACGACGAAATTCCGTTCTAATTTCGGATCACAATTGCAGGTTATTCAATTCTTAGACCAGTCTATTCATTAAAGTGAAAATCTTCAGTGGCGGATAAGAAAACTGGCTTAAACAACGGCGATGCTGGCGGCTCGGATATCCGGCCGGTGCTCATCACCGATGAAATGAAGCGGTCTTATCTCGACTACGCCATGAGCGTTATCGTATCGCGCGCTTTGCCCGACGTGCGGGACGGCCTGAAGCCCGTGCACCGCCGTATCCTATATTCCATGAGCGAAAACGGGTACGACTGGAATAAGCCGTATCGTAAATCTGCCCGGGTCGTAGGCGACGTGATTGGTAAATATCATCCCCATGGCGACCAGTCCGTCTATGACGCGCTTGTGCGCATGGCGCAGGATTTCTCAATGCGTTTGCCGCTCATCGACGGGCAGGGCAACTTTGGCTCCGTGGATGGCGACCCACCCGCCGCCATGCGGTATACCGAAGTACGTCTGCAGCGCGTTACGCACTCGATTATCGAAGATCTCGATAAGGACACCGTCGACTATCAGGATAACTATGATAGCTCGGAGCGCGAGCCCGTGGTTATGCCAGCGCGTTTTCCAAACCTGCTTATCAATGGAGCGGGCGGCATCGCGGTCGGAATGGCGACCAATATTCCGCCGCACAATCCGGTCGAGGTGATAAACGCTTGCATGGCGTATCTGGAAAATCCGGAAATTACTGTTGACGAACTTATAGAGATCATCCCGGCGCCCGACTTTCCAACCGGCGCCTTAATCCTCGGTCGCTCCGGCGCGCGCTCCGCCTATCATAAGGGACGCGGCTCTATCGTCATGCGATCCCGCGTGCACGTCGAGACGATCCGCAAGGAGCGCGAAGCTCTGATCGTCACTGAAATTCCCTATCAGGTGAACAAGGCGCATATGATTGAGCGCATCGCGGAACTGGTAAAGGAAAAGCGCATCGAAGGCATTTCGGATGTGCGCGATGAGTCCGACAGGCAGGGCTATCGCGTCGTCATAGAACTTCGCCGCGATGCTGTGCCTGATGTGGTGTTGAACCAGTTATATCGCTTTACGCAGTTGCAAACGGCCTTCAACGCCAACATGGTAGCGCTTAATGGGGGTCGGCCAGAGCAACTGAATCTTAAGGATTTCATCCAGTCGTTCTGCCAGTTCCGCGAGATTGTGGTTACGCGCCGCACCAAGTTCCTACTGGGCAAAGCGCGCGATCGGGCGCATGTTTTGGTCGGCCTCGCCATCGCCGTCGCCAATATCGACGAAGTTGTGCGCATGATCCGCGCCGCGCCTGACCCTGCCGCCGCCCGTGAAGGATTGATGGGCCGCGACTGGCCTGCTGTCGATATCGCGCCGCTCGTGGCGCTGATCGCCGATCCGCGTCACCGCATCAGTCCAAATGGAACGATACGGATGTCCGAAGAGCAGGCGCGTGCGATCCTTGATCTGCGTCTGCAACGCCTCACCGCGCTTGGCCGCGACGAAATTGGCGACGAGCTTAAGGGGCTTGGCGAGAAGATTATGGATTATCTCGATATTCTGTCATCGCGTGCGCGGGTGGTGGCGATCATCACCGGTGAACTGACGGAAATACGGGATACTTTCGGCTCGCCCCGCCGCAGCGAAATCCTCGATGTCGACTCCGAGGTTGAGGATGAAGATCTCATCCAGCGCGAAGATATGGTTGTGACGGTCAGTCATAAGGGATATATCAAGCGTGTGCCGCTATCGACCTACCGCGCTCAGCGTCGGGGCGGCAAAGGCCGCTCGGGCATGGCGACCCGTGACGAGGATTTCGTCACCCGCCTGTTTGTGGCCAACACGCATACGCCCGTGCTGTTCTTCTCATCACGTGGTATGGCGTACAAGATGAAAGTATGGCGTCTGCCTCTGGCGGCGCCTCAGGCTCGCGGCAAAGCGCTCATCAACTTGTTGCCGCTTCAACAGGATGAAATTATTACATCAATTCTGCCTTTGGCCGAGGATGAAGTAAGTTGGGGACAGCTTAACGTGATGTTCGCCACCCAGTCCGGCGACGTGCGCCGCAATGGCCTTTCCGATTTCGCCGAGGTTCGCCAGAATGGCAAAATCGCCATGAAGCTGGCGGAGGGCGACCATATTGTCGGTGTGCAGATTTGCACTGATGCGGACGATGTGCTTCTCACAACTGCCGATGGCCAGGCTATCCGGTTCCCGGTCAGCGACGTGCGTGTATTTAAAGGCCGGGAGTCTACGGGTGTGCGCGGTATCCGGCTGGACAACTCCGACACAGTTATTTCGATGGCCATCTTGCGGCATGTGAATGCCACTCCGTCCGAGCGCGTCGTTTATCTCAAGCAGGCCGGGGTAATGCGTCGCGCCATGAGCGGCGATAAAACCCCGGTGGAGGATGTCGATCTTGGCGAGGATGCGCTAGAGCCTGCGGAACAGACAGAACTAACGCCAGAGCGGTATGCAGAGCTGGGCGGCGCCGAGCAGTTTATTCTGACGCTGTCCGAAAATGGCTTCGGTAAACGCACTTCGGCTTACGAATATCGCGTATCGGGCCGCGGCGGCAAAGGCATTATCGCGATGGTGGTAAACGATCGTAATGGTAAGCTTATCAGCTCGTTCCCGGTCGATATTAGTGAGCAGATCATGCTGGTTACGAATGGGGGCCAGTTGATCCGCTGCCCTGTCGATGGAATTTCAGTGGTTGGACGGTCGACCCAAGGTGTAACCGTGTTCAACACGGCTCAAAACGAGAAGGTCGTGTCGGTCGAACTGGTCACAGAAGAGACAAATGGCGGCATCGAAGGCAATGGCGGGGATGCGGCCGGCGATGATGGATAATTGCTCTCGCGCTTACCGCATGCGAATTTCGGGAAAGCTCCCGCAATGAGCGTTGATTTATATATCGCTTTTATACTGGCGTGCGCCTTGTTGTCGATCACGCCGGGGCCGAATATGTCGCTGGTCATTGCGAACGCCGCCAAGGATGGTGCGCGCGGTGCGCTCATAACGGTTTGCGGAACAGCGCTCGGTAATGCGGTTCTCGTTACCCTTGCAGTCGCCGGAGTTATGGGGACGGTGACAGTTTTCGCCGACTGGTTTGATTGGCTGCGCTGGCTCGGCGCTGTTTATCTAATATGGCTTGGCGCGATGCGGCTACGGGCGCTATCTCAGCCCCCAGAATTAGACGCGCCACCTGCGGCCCGAGGGCGCTGGTTTTTGCAAGGTCTTTCTGTGTCGCTATCGAACCCTAAGGTGTTTCTGTTCCTGGGCGCTCTATTTCCGCAGTTCGTCTACCCAGGTGCGCCGCTTTCGTTGAATACCCAGCTTGTCATTCTCGGCGTAACATTTGCTTTTATCACCACGGCAATAGACGCGCTTCTCGCGTTCGGCGTCGCCTCGACCAGAACATGGCTTGATGCCGGTAGGCGGCGCGCTGTTGACGGTGTGAGTGGGGTATGCCTGATTTTGGGCGGCGTATGGCTCGCCATGGCCGGCCGGGCATCATGACAAAGGCAAGTCCTGTTTCTGGTGCAAAATGAACCGGCTAGCATTTTACCCTGGCAGTTTTGACCCCGCCACACTAGGGCACATTGATATCATGGCGCGCGCAGCCAGGATATTTGATGGTGTGACGGTAGGCGTTGGCATGCACCACGGAAAGCCGCCGTTATTCTCCGAGCAGGAGCGGATTGCAATAATCAAGGAGGAAGTTCATCGCCTCGGCTTGATCGCCACCGTAACCACCGTCACCTTTGACGGATTAGCTGTGGACGCCGCACGCCGCCATGGCGCATTGGTTATCGTGCGCGGCCTGCGTGACGGTTTGGATTTCGACTACGAAACCCAAATGGCGGGCCTCAACGCCGCCATGGCGCCCGACATTGAAACCATCTTTTTCCCCGCCGCGCCAGGAACGCGCCATCTGGCGTCCACTTTTATCCGTCAGGTTGCAGCCATGGGCGGCGATGTTTCTCCTTTTGTGCCCGCGTCCGCCGCCATTCGATTGACACAAAAGTTTAAGACCTAACATTAAAGTTTCACTTCCTACGGGTCATCATCGTCACTCATAGTCTTGCTGGAGTTCCCAATGTCTTTGCGCACCACATTTTCTGCGTTCTTTGCTCCGATTTTTGGATTGTGCCTGCTTATGGCGTCCAGCGCCACCGTCAGCGCCAATACGCAAAACACGCTCTATATGGAGCTAAAGACCGGCCGCGTCGTGATCGAACTGCGTCCAGACCTTGCAGCCAAGCATGTCGAGCGTATCAAGAAGCTAACCCGCGAAGGGTTTTACAACGGGCTGAAATTTCACCGGGTCATCTCCGGATTCATGGCCCAAACCGGCGATCCAACAGGAACCGGCACGGGCGGCTCTAAGCTTCCCAATTTGGAGGCTGAATTCACCAAAACACCGTTCAAGCGCGGATCGCTCGGCGCCGCCCGGACAAATGATCCCAACACGGCGAACAGCCAGTTCTTCATATGCTTTGAAGAGGCGGGTCATTTAAATGGCAAATATACGATGTTTGGACAGGTTGTAGAAGGCATGGAGCATGTCGACAAGATAAAAAAAGGCAATGGCGACGGGCCAATCTACAACCCCGATGTGATCGTCAAAATGCAGGTTGCAGCCGACGTCCGGTAAGCCACCACAAAGCCGATATCTATAGGGAGACTATTAATGACACTAAAAGACGTCGAAAACGCGCTGATTCTGGAGACCAGCAAGGGCAGGGTGGTGATCGAGATGCTCCCTGATCTTGCTCCAAATCATGTAGCGCGGATCAAGGAGCTTACGCGCGAGGGGTTTTACAACGGTGTTGTCTTTCACCGCGTTATTGATGGGTTCATGGCGCAGACAGGCTGCCCACAGGGCACGGGCACCGGCGGCTCGGGCAAAAAACTGAAAGCAGAGTTCACCAAGGCGCCGCATCATCGTGGGGCTGTCTCTATGGCGCGCGCGGCCAGCCCGGACAGCGGCGACAGCCAGTTCTTCATCTGTTTTGACGACTCTTCCTTCCTGAACGGGCAATACACCGTCTGGGGGCAGGTGATCAAGGGCATGGAGAACGTCGATAAAATCAAACGCGGCGAGCCGGTTCGCGATCCTGACAAGATCATTTCCATGCAGGTCGCGGCGGACATCAAATAGCAAGTCGGCTTCAAGATGCGTTACGCGGCCGTGGCTTATACGTTTTCGTAAAGATCGGCTGTCGCTGTTAGGCGTTGCGGAAGCCGCAGTCACAAGGGGGCGCAAGCCGTAGCCGTCGTTACCTTTGTGTCGCTTAGCGTGTGGCGCTTGTTTTGCCAGTCTGTTAAGCGCCAATTGCAGCCCGGACAAGAACGCGATTATGCGCGCTGATGACTTCAATTTTCACCTCCCGCACGATAGGATCGCGTTGCGTCCGCCGTCGCCGCGCGGCGCAGGCCGTCTTCTACACATCGATCCTTCACAAGTTCCCCGTTTTCAGGATCGCTGCGTCAGCGATTTGCCCCTCCTACTGCGACCTGATGACATTCTAGTGCTAAATAACACAAGAGTTGTACCCGCTCAGTTGCGCGCGAGGCGTCATGCGCGCAGCGCGGATGGCGAGACTGCGGAGATAAGCCTGACAATGCATCAGCGCCAGGGCGACGGGGTGTGGCGGGCGTTCGCGAAACCCGGCAAGCGGTTGCGCGTTGGCGATGTGCTTGGTCTGACCAATGATGACGCCGCGCTTATCGTGCGGGAAAAACTCGATGACGGTGAATTCGTCATCGCTTCCGCCACAACCCGCAGCCTTGATAGTCTGATCGAGGCGCATGGAGTGACGCCGTTGCCGCCCTATATCGCGTCGCGCCGTTTGGCGGACGCGCGCGATGTGGACGATTATCAAACCGTATTCGCCACCCGCCCCGGCGCCGTGGCAGCCCCCACGGCAGGCTTGCATCTCACTCCAGAATTGCTTGCCACGCTGACCGCGCGCGGCGTCGCCCGAGCGTTCGTAACGCTGCATGTTGGCGCGGGGACGTTTTTGCCGGTGAAAGACGAACTGGATACCCATGTCATGCATGCCGAATGGGGAGAAATCAACGCGGATTCGGCGGCCGCCATCAACGCCGCCCGCGCGAAAGGCGGCCGCATCGTCGCCTGCGGCACCACCGCGCTGCGGCTACTCGAAACCGCCGCTGTCCCGTCTGGCGAAATCCGCGCATTTTCCGGCGAAACCAGCATATTCATCAAGCCGGGCCACACCTTTCGCGGCGCCGATCTACTAATGACAAACTTCCATTTGCCGCGATCGACGCTGTTCATGCTTGTCGCCGCATTTTCGGGCCTTGCGACCATGCAAGCCGCCTACGCACACGCGATCGAAGCGGGCTACATGTTCTACTCTTACGGCGACACGAGCCTGCTGCATACCGCCAGCCTGCCGCAGCCGGAAGTCCCCCGATGACCAAGGTTTTTTCGTTCGAGCTGTATGCGCAGGACGGCGCCGCGCGTCTGGGCCAAATCACAACTCCGCGCGGCGTCATCCGCACACCTGCGTTCATGCCCGTCGGCACCGCCGCGACGGTGAAGGCCATGTTCCCCGAAACAGTGCGCGCTACAGGCGCGGA
>Ga0163155_10003879_pt1 | contig 15775 bp, 16 predicted proteins | sample OliLakLV19SP4G1_FD_148611 | JGI IMG/M metagenome (GOLD analysis project Ga0163155, IMG submission 148611) | Freshwater microbial mat bacterial communities from Lake Vanda, McMurdo Dry Valleys, Antarctica - Oligotrophic Lake LV.19.SP4.G1 | ecosystem: Environmental > Aquatic > Freshwater > Lake >... | reverse complement strand
GGTAAGCCCTCCCGGTTTCAGCTTGTCGGTTTTGGTGAGCACCGCTTGATACGACACTGCCGACTCATCGAGCAGCGTCATGATCTCCACGTCGATGGGCTTCACGCCGTGGCGGCTGTCGATGAGCACGTAAACGCGGCGGAGCTGCACGCGGCCGCGCAGGTAATCGCGTATGAGCTGGTTCCAGGCATGCACCTTCTTTTTCGGCGCTTCAGCGTAGCCATAGCCCGGCAAATCCACCAGATGCAGTTTGCCGCCTAGGTTGAAATAGTTGATTTCCTGGGTGCGGCCCGGCGTGTTCGAGGTGCGCGCGAGACCATGACGGTTTACCAGCGCATTGATCAGGCTGGATTTGCCCACGTTCGAGCGGCCAGCAAACGCGACTTCCGGCAAATCCGTCTGCGGCAGGCCCTCGACATCGACGACGCCTTTGACGAAATCGCACGGCCCCGCAAACAGCTTGTGCGCTCTCTCATGCTCAAGCGTGATCTGCGCGGCCAGGGAGGCGTCCAGTTCGGACGCCGGGCGGGGAGCCGACAAGTTCAGATCAGGAGCCTTTGCGGCGGTCTCTGGGTTTTCCACCATTTGGCCTGTTGTCATTCTTCGGCCTCAGATTTGCGGAACTGACGGGGGCAGCAGGCGCCTCCGCAGGCTTGGCACCGCCAAAGCCCATGTTGTCCCAAAGGTCCACCTTAACGCCGTTGCGCTCCATAATCATCCATTGCTGCGCGATCGAAAGGGTGTTGTTCCACGCCCAATAAATAACGAGACCAGCAGGGAATGACGCCAGCATGAACGTGAACAGCACCGGCATCCAGGTGAAAATCTGTTGCTGCACAGGATCGGAGGGCGTCGGGTTCAGCTTCATCTGCACCCACATCGTCGCGCCCATAATGAGCGGCCATATACCCAGCATGAGAAACGGCCCCAAAACTGGCACGGTGGACGGATCCCATGGAATGAGCCCGAACAGGTTGAAGATCGATGTTGGATCGGGCGCCGACAAATCCTGCACCCAGCCAAAGAACGGCGCGTGCCGCATCTCGATGGTGATGAACAGTACCTTGTAGAGCGCGAAAAACACAGGAATCTGAATGAGGAGAGGCAGACAACCCGACAGCGGATTGACCTTCTCCTTCTTATACATCGCCATCATTTCCTGCTGCTGGCGCATTTTATCGTCTTTGTAGCGCTCGCGGATGCGCATCATATCGGGCTGCAGTTTTTTCAACTTGCTCATGGACGCATAGGATTTGTTGGCGAGCGGGAAGAACACCGCTTTTAGCAAGATGGTGACGACAAGGATGGAAACGCCGAAGTTTCCGAACAACTTGTAGAAGAAGTCGAGCACGTAAAACATCGGCTGGGTGATAAAGAAAAACCAACCCCAGTCGATCATTTTCTCAAATTTCTTGATTCCGAACTCTGTTTTGTACGCATCTATGGCAGTGACCTGCTTGGCGCCAGCAAACAGCCTGCCTGTCGTTGACTGCGTCGTGCCGGGCGCAATGGAAATGGCGGCGTTTACGTAATCCGTCTGAAAGTGAGGACGGCCCACTTTCTCTTCAGCGCCGAAGCTAAAGTTAACGGGTGTCGCCTGGTCAGGGATGAGCGCCGCAGCCCAGTACTTATCCGTGATGCCGAGCCAGCCGCCCTGCACGCCATTGAAAACCTCACGGCGTTTCCTGACCGCCACGTTCTCGTAGTCGTCATGCCCAGTCAAATCGCCGTAACCGATTTCCTTTAGACCGCCATCGCCTGCAACGCCGATCAGGCCTTCATGCTGGATGAAAAACCCTTCAGTTTTAGGCAGACCATGGCGCGAGATGAGAGCGTAAGGGCTTATAACCGCTGTTTTGCTGGACTTGTTCTCAACCTGCTGGGTAAAGGTGAAAACGTAACGGTCATCGACGGAAACAAGGTTGCGGAAAATGACGCCTTCGCCATTGTCAAAAACAAGCCTCAGTGGCGATGCTGGCGTCAGCGGCCCGGTCGTTTCCGACGTCCACACGCTTTCAGAATCTGGAAGTTTGATGGCGTCGCCGCCTGCCTGTACCCAACCCCATTCAGCGTAGAACGGCTGCGGGGAACGCGATGGCGACAGAAGCGCGACATTCTCGGCGCCAGGCTTGATGCTGACGCGATAGTTCTTGAGAATAATGTCGTCAATCCGCGCGCCTTTAAGAGCGATAGAGCCACTGAGAGCCGGTGTGTCGATGGCTATGCGCGGCGACGACTGCAGCGCGATTTCCCTCGTCTGCGTTTGCGTGGCGACCACGCTAACTGGAGACGGCGCTCCAACGGGAGACGTGTTTGGCGCCGGTATTGCGCCAGGCGTCTGCGGCGTGGGTTGCGCCGTTGTCTGCTGCTGCGCGGCCTGACGTTGCTGAGCCTCACGCAGACGCTGCGCCTCGGGCACGGCGAACAAAACTTGCCAAAGCACCAGTACGCCGAGGGATAGCGCTATCGCCAGAATAAAGTTACGATTATCGTCCATGGAGGCGAGTGTCCTTCAGCAGTCTGATCTATTTCCCGGTGGCGGCGAAAGTGGTGGCTGTATACCCGAATTTCGCCGCGAGACATTTGCGGGCGCGCCTAATGCATGCACCTTATGGAACGCCAATCTCATATCCGCAAGCAAATCAGCAAAATCGCGGTTAAGCGCGTCCATCCGTCCGATGATGACGTAATCGAAACCGGATTTGGCATGGTGCTGCGCCAGAATTCGGGTGGCCTCCTTAAGCCTGCGTCGCGCGCGATTGCGTTTGACCGCTCCACCGCGCTTTTGGCCGCTTGTCTCAACTGTCGCAATGGCGCGGTCGGATACGGTAAATCCAAAACGGGGAGGCGGCGCAGTTTCGGCCTGATCGCCACCCTGCGGTAGCGCTTGTAGGACGAACGCGGGGGACGTCCACTTGCGGCCAGTCTTAAGCCGGAGAAAGTCCTGACGGCGCTTTAGCGTTTCCATTCGCGCTTATCGAAAATATGCGCGGGCAGCCTTAAGCGCAAAGCTTCTTGCGGCCACGCGCACGTCGGCGTGAGAGCACCAGATTGCCGGCGGTTGTGGAGCGACGAGCGCGAAATCCGTGGTTACGTTTGCGCTTGATTTTGCTTGGCTGATAGGTGCGCTTCATAAGCCGCACTCCTTCCGGATTTTGGTTTGAATGAGATATAGGCGTGGCGCTGCGCAAAAGTCAACGCGGGCGGGCCGAAAAGCGCTAGGCGGGTTACGCTTTTTCTTCCGCCAGCAGCTTCAGCGACATCTGCGGACGCGGGCCGATGTGCGAAATGACCTCTGCTGCAGCCAGGCTGGCGAGGCGACCGGACGCCGCCAGATCGCGCCCATTGGCATAGCCGAACAGAAAGCCCGCCGCATAAAGGTCGCCCGCCCCGGTCGTATCGACCACCGCGGCAACTGGCGCGGCCGCAACCTCGACGGTTTCATCGCCGTGCAAAATGCGCGAGCCTTTCGCGCTGCGCGTCACCGCCGCCAGTTTGACCGAAGCGCGGATGCGGGCGCACGCATCTTCAAAATCCTCGGTCTCATACAGCGACAGCAGTTCGCGCTCGTTGGCGAACACGATGTCTGCGTGCTTGCCTATGAAGTCGAGAAAGGCGTCGCGGTGGCGCTCGACGCAGAACGGATCCGACAGGCTGACGGCCACCATGGTTCCCGCGTCCATGGCGATGCGGGCGGCCTCGTAAAATGCGGCTCTGGCGAGAGGCGGATCGAAGGAGTAGCCCTCAAGATAAAGAACCTTTGACTGTGCGATGATCGTCGGATCGATCTCCTGCACGGTAAGTTCAGCGGCGGCGCCGAGAAACGTGTTCATCGTTCGCTCGCCCTCGGGGGTGACAAGGATCAGGCAGCGGCCGGTTGGCGAGGCGTCGCCCGAGGCAGCTGTCGCGAAATGCACGCCAATAGACCGGATATCGTGCGCGAAAATACCGCCAAGCTGATCGCCCGCCACCTTGCCGATGAACGCCGCGCGCCCGCCAAAGGAGGCAACGCCCGCGCACGTATTAGACACCGAGCCGCCGGATGTCTCGACGCCCGGCCCCATCTTGGCGTAAAGCGCCTCAGCTTCGCCCGCATCGATGAGGCGCATGAAGCCTTTGTCCATGCCGTTCGCTGCGATGAACCCGTCATCGCATCTCGCGATCACATCCACGATGGCGCTGCCGATGCCGACGACATCAAATGTCTTATTATTCATCACAAGCTTCAATCCAGGTTAAGCTTTGACATAGCTTGCAAAGCTTTCATGCAGCAACTATTCTCGCGACATGACAGACCTTCCAGAAAATGTCGATCTAAAATTCCTCGCAACCATTATGCTTCGCATGGACGCGCGTCTTGATGGCATGAGCAAGCGGTTCGATCTGATGGAAGCTGGGAAAGGCTCAGGCAACGCACTTTTAAAGCCAATGCACATCCAACCAGATATTCAGGATCGTTTGATCGAACTTAAAGCTGAAGTGAGTAACATTCTCCGTAATCTGAGAGCCAACACGGGCATTGTTCCTAGAGCACCTGTATAATTACGGACTTGTTCGTTCGGATTGAGAAACGGTTTGATCTGGTGCGGGCGTAACCGCCAGAGTTTTTTCCTCGAATTTGCATAAATCGGCGATCAGGCAGCGTGGGCATTCCGGTTTGCGCGCCTTGCACACATAACGGCCGTGCAGGATTAGCCAATGATGCGCGTGCATCAAAAACTCGCCCGGGATGACGGCCTCTAGCGCGCGCTCCACATCGAGCGGAGTTTTGCCGCAGCCCAGATGCGTGCGATTGCCGACACGAAAAATGTGCGTGTCGACCGCAATGGCTGGCTGACCAAACGCCACGTTTAAAACCACATTGGCCGTCTTGCGCCCAACGCCCGGCAGCGCCTCAAGCGCCTCGCGATCATGCGGCACCTCTCCGCCATGGAGCGCAAGCAGGCGCTCCGATAGCGCGATCACATTTTTCGCCTTGCCCTTATAAAGCCCGATGGTTCTTATCAGCTCGCGCACTCGCTCCTCGCCAAGCGCCACCATGTTTTGGGGTGTAGGCGCCAGACGGAACAGCTCGCGCGTTGCTTTGTTGACGCTAACATCGGTCGCCTGAGCAGACAGGGCGACGGCGACAAGCAATGTGTATGGGCATGAAAAGTAAAGCTCCGTCTGCGGCGACGGGCTGGCTGCGGCAAAACGCCGGAACATCTCCGCCGCCTCGTCCTTCGTAATGCGTTTCATACGAGAACGGCCGCGCTTATTTGCTCGTTTCACTCCTGCTTCACCGTGTGCCATCCTGATGCCCTTCAAACCCGTTTGCTCAGACCTTAAAAAATGAACGACATCTCGAAAACTTCGGCAAAACAGTTCAACGCGACGTTGCTGCCTTATCGATCACTGAGCCGCAAGGGTTTCGTCGTATTGATGGCGATTGTCTGCGTTATCAGCTTCGTCGCGGGCGCAGTTTTTGTCTGGATGGGCGCCTGGCCTGTCACCGGCTTTTTCGGCCTGGACGTGGCGCTGATTTACTGGGCGTTTCGCGCCAACTACCGCGCCGCCGACATGTATGAAAAGGTCGAGTTGGACGCCACCGAGTTGCGCATTACGCGGGTGCAGCCATCGGGGCATTCGGAAAGCTGGAGCTTCAATCCTTACTGGGTGCGGCTTGGCCTTGAGGAGCGCGAGACCTCGGCGGACGTTCTCTCGATCACCTCTCATGGCGCCCGCTTCGTTTTCGGCGCTTTCCTCAGCGATGCGGAGAAAAAGGAGTTTTTAGTCGCGCTGAGATCGGCGCTTGCCGTCCACGGACAAACCTCGTCCTAACCAACTGTTCAAATGCCGTTTCCCGATGTAAAGTCCGGCCAAATCGCAAATAGCGGGAGGCGGCTTTGCGTTGGTGGGTCTGGCTGGCATTTATCGTGATGACGCAGTCCGCGTATGCGCAGGGTGCGCAAAAGCGCGTCGCGCTTGTCATCGGCAACTCCGACTATCAAAAACCTGGCGTCAACGATCTGCCTAACGCACGACGTGACGCGGAGGCTATTGGCAGGCTGTTGATCGGCATTGGTTTCTCCGTCACCGCGAAATATGACCTCGGCTACGACGGCATGCGGCTCGCCCTGCGCGATTTCGGGACGACGGCGGAAGGCGCGGACGCGGCGCTTATACATTTCGCCGGACATGGCATCGAACTCAGTCTTGGGGGCGGCAATTTCCTCGTGCCGGTCGATGCTGAACTCAAGTCGCCATCTGCCGCACGGCAGGAGATGTTCAGCCTTTCTGCGTTGGAGGAAGCGGTGGCTTCGGCGCGCGGGCTGAAGCTCATCATTCTCGACGCCTGCCGCGACAATCCGTTTCCGCAAACCGTGACGCGCGGCGCGGCCGACCGGGGGCTGGCGCGGCCCGAGCCTCGCGAGCGCATTCTGGTCGCGTTTTCCGCGCGGCATGGCACAAAGGCGCAGGACGGGGTGGCGGGTGGCCTCAGCCCGTTTGCAACCGCGCTCATCGAGCATTTACCGACGCCCGGTGAGGAAATCCGTTTCATCATGGGCCGGGTGGAGGACGCGGTCATCAAGGCGACGAGCGGGGTGCAACAGCCCTTTACCTACGGTTCGCTAGGCGGCGAGAAGGTGTATCTAACCCCGCCGCAGGAGCAAACAAACCCCAAGCCCGGCCAATCCGAAGCCGTCACGCCCCCGGTCATAAAGCCTGATCCTGTCGTCGGCGAGGCGGAGAGAGCTTGGCAATTGGTTGATCCCACAAGCAAAGACCAGCTTCGCGCCATCGAGCGCCGCTTCCCAAACACGTTTTACGCCGATCTGGCGAGCGCGCGGATCGTCGAAATCGAGCGCAATGAGGTCGAACGGTTTCAGCAGGAGGAGGAGGGCTCCGCACGCGACAAAGCTGAAAAAACGCTGCAGGAAGCCAACCGTAGAGCTGAGGCTGAACGGGCCGCAGCAGCGGAGCAGCAGGCGCGGCTCGACGCGCTCCGCAAGCCTCCGCCGAAATCCTACAGCTATGTGTGGGATACACGCCCGCCGGACGATTTCCTGGCGCTACGCACAGAGCCATCGTCCCGTACCGGCTCGCGCATCGCTAAAATGCCAAACGGTACGCTTTTGGAGGTGATCGAAAAGCGCCCGGATGGCTGGTGGTATGTTCGCACGATTGAAGGCCTCGAAGGCTGGACGAAATACGCCAATGAAAACGGGAGCCGGGTGTGGATTTACTGCTGCCGCAGCCGCTGACGGTGCTTATCGCTGGCTTGCTCGCGCTTTTGGTGTGGGCGCCCGCACAGGCTGAAGGCAAAACCCTTCATCGCGATGCAAAGCAACTAATTTTGGTTACTCCCGACGGCTTTAACGCAGCCTCGGCTTCGCTCCAGACGTTTGAGAAAGCTGAAGGCGGACAAGACTGGAAACCTGTTATGAAGCCAGCGCGCGTTGTGGCGGGCGTGAAGGGGTTTGCCTGGGGCTGGGATCAGGACATTCCGTCAATCGGCGAAACTGGGAGTCGCGATACGCAAACCCCGGCGCTACGCAAGCGCGAGGGGGATAAACGAACCCCAATGGGCGTCTATCGGCTTGGGCGCCCGTTCGGCTTTGGCGAGGATACAAGAGCAGATTACATGCGTCTGTCCGCTGGAAAAACCTTCTGCGTCGATGATGTCAATGCGCCCGAATACGGCAAGATTGTCGATCGCGCCGGTCTGCCGAAAAAAGTTTCCGCCGAGAACATGGGCGTCATTCCGCTGTACCGGAAAGGATTCATCGTCGAGTTCCCGGAGAACCGTGACAAGAAAAGTGGCTCGTGTATTTTCCTGCATCTATGGCGCGGGCAGAAGCAGGGCACGGTCGGATGCGTGGCTATGGACGAAAAGACCATGGGCAAGTTACAAAAATGGGTGAGGCCTGGGGCCGTGATCGCGATATTGCCGCCTTCCGCTACCCACCTCGTCGGCCTTCGGCCTACACCAGTTCAGACTTGCGCAGCACCGACTGGTGAGCATCCAGCGTGTAAACCAGAGGAACACCCGTGGCAATATTGACCTTCAAAATCTGCTCCGGCGTCAAATTCTCCAACTGCATCAGGAGCGCCCGCAGGGAGTTGCCGTGCGCGGCAATAATGACGCTTTTGCCGGGCAAGAGTTTCGGCCTTATCTGAGCCTCATAATAAGGCAGAACGCGCGCCGCCGTGTCTTTCAGGCTTTCGCCCGCTGGCGGCGGAACATCGAACGAACGGCGCCACACGAGCACCTGGTCCTCGCCCCAACGCTCGCGCGCGTCGTCCTTGTTGAGGCCGGTGAGATCGCCGTAATCCCGCTCGTTCAGCGCCTGATGGCGGATTGTTTCAAGGCCGGTTTGGCCCAGCTCCTGCAGAATAATGTCAAGAGTGTTGTTGGCGCGCTTTAAAACGCTGGTGAAAGCGATGTCGAACTTCACCCCTTCGGCCCTTAGTAGCCGCCCAGCGCGATGCGCTTCTACGACGCCCTGTTCGGTGAGTTCCACATCTTTCCAGCCCGTGAACAGATTGAGCTTGTTCCATTCACTTTCACCATGGCGCACCAGCACAAGCGTCGTATCCATGTATCACATCTCCGGCGGCAAACGTTACACGCGCATTTATAAACTTAAATTACGCCGTTCGCCTAGCGCCTGGTTGCTCATTATTGCTCTTGTGTACGAATAGGTTACATAGCTGAGGCAGCGCGGCGCGATTTAAGGGGACGGCGATGGATAAGGTTTTGACGCCTGATTTGTGCGTGATCGGCGCTGGCTCCGGCGGCCTCAGCGTCGCGGCGGGCGCGGCCCAGTTGGGCGCATCGGTTGTGCTCATCGAAAAGCACAAAATGGGCGGCGATTGCCTGAATTATGGCTGCGTGCCGTCAAAATCGTTGCTCGCGGCCGCCAAGCGCGCGCAGGCCATGCGCGACGCGGGGCCTTTCGGGATCAAGGCGGTTGAACCCGGCATCGATCACCGGTTGGTCAATGACCACGTTAAATCCGTGATCGCGGCGATAGCGCCCAACGATTCCGTCGAGCGTTTTACCGGCCTCGGCGTGCAAATCATCTTGGGACCGGGCACGTTCAAAGACAAATCGACAGTTGTTGTCAATGACATCGAGATAAAAGCACGGCGCTTTATTATTGCAACCGGTTCTTCACCTGCCATACCGCCAGTACCGGGCATAGATAAGGTTCCATACTTCACCAACGAGACGATTTTCGACGTGAACTACCGCATTGCCCATCTTATTATTATTGGCGGCGGCCCAATCGGGCTGGAACTTGCCCAGGCGCACCGGCGTTTGGACAGCGAAGTAACCGTTCTTGAAGCTCAGACAGCTTTATCGCGCGACGATCCCGAGCTAGCAACAGTCGCAGTCGAGCGTTTGCGAACCGAAGGCGTGCGAATTCTCGAAAATGCGCGCGTGGAGCGGCTTGAACCCTTCGGCCAGAAGGTTCAGGTTGTGTTCAACAAAGATGGGCGACCATACTCAATAGAAGGAACGCATCTGTTGGTTGCGACTGGCAGAAGGCCGAACGTGGAAGGCCTTAATCTGGAGGCGGCAGGCATAAAATTCGATCGCGGAGGCATTGCCGTAAACAGCGGCCTCAAAACGTCGAACAAACGCATCTACGCGATTGGCGACGTGGCGGGCGGACTGCAATTCACCCATGTCGCGGGCTATCACGCGAACGTTGTGGTGAAAAATGCGCTATTCCGCATCCCTGCGCGCGCCGACCACTCTGGCTTGCCGCGAGTGACCTTCACAGAGCCGGAATTGGCGCAGGTCGGGCTTACCGAAGCGGACGCGAGGAAAAAACATGGCGCCCGCATTCGTATTTTGAGATGGCCGAACCACGAAAACGATCGCGCTCAGGCCGAGCGTACGACGGAAGGATTTGTCAAAGTGATTGTTAGCAAGAGTGGGCGCATTCTGGGGGCTGGAGCGGTCGGCGCGCACGCTGGCGAAACCATTCAGCTTTGGAGTCTGGCCATGCAGGGCAAAATAAACATTCGCGCCATGGCAAGCTATGTCGCCCCGTATCCAACGCTGTCGGAAGTCAATAAACGGGCGGCGGTCACTTATTTTCTTCCCAGTTTAACCAATCCGCTCATCCGTCGTGTTATAGGATTACTGGCCCGATTGGGGTGAGCGGAGGAGCGCCGTTTTACGCTTTAAGTCGAGAGTTTTGCGTGACTGTTTCAGAAAGCCAAGAAACCGAACTCAAGAAACCTGCCCGTGCTTTCTCCAAAGCGTGGCCAATATTGTCGAATGTAAGTCTTTCGACAAAACTGCTGATGCTGACGATTGGCTTTGTCATGCTGGCCGAGGTGCTTATCTTCGCGCCTTCTGTCGCAAATTACCGCAAAAACTGGCTGCTCGACCGCATAACAGCAGCGCAGATCGCATCTTTGGCGCTCGAAGCCGCCCCCGATTATACTCTGCCCGAAAAGCTGCGGCGCGAGCTTATGGAAACCGCTGGCGTCCGCGCTGTTGCTTTGCGCCGAGACGACTCCCGCCAACTTGTTATTCAGATGGACGATCAGCGGGAAGTCGACACGAGTTATGATTTGCGCGAAGCAAGCTGGTTCTCGTTGATATCGGACGGGTTTTATGTGTTCGTTGCGCCCGAAGGTCGCCTGATACGCATTATAGGAGAACCTGAGATTGGCGTCGGCACGCTGATAGAAGTTGTTATGGATGAACGCCCGCTTCAAATCGCCTTGTACAAATTTGCATGGAATATCTTTCTTCTTTCGCTATTCATCTCATTCATCACAGCCGCGCTTGTGTATCTCAGTCTCAATGCGCTTCTCGTGCGGCCCATTTTGCGGCTGACCTGGAACATGGTGCGCTTCCGGCATAACCCGGAGGATCGCAGCAGGGTTATCGTACCTTCAGCGCGGGGGGACGAAGTGGGCACCGCCGAAAAAGAGCTGGCGGACATGCAAACCGATCTCGCCGACATGCTTCAGCAGAAAAGCCGCCTCGCCGCGCTCGGCCTGGCGGTCAGCAAGATCAATCACGACCTGCGCAATATTCTGGCGACGGCGCAACTGTTGTCCGACCGTATGGTTGTTTCAACCGACCCCATCGTGCAGCGGTTTGCGCCCAAACTCATGGTCTCGCTCGACCGGGCCATTCAGCTTTGCACCGAGACACTCCGATTTGGCAAAACCAGCGAAATGGCTCCAAAACGCGCAAAATTTCCTCTTATGCCTTTGGTTGAGGAAGCAGCGGATAGTGTCGGTTTGCTTGAACACAGCCTGGTACGCTGGCGCTTGGATTTGCAAATTAACTTGGAAATCGACGCAGACCGAGACCAGCTCTTTCGGGTTCTAAGCAACCTCCTGCGCAACGCGGTTCAAATTTTAGAAAAAGCTGCCCTAAACGGCGAGCATGCCGAAATCAGGTTTTCGGCGCGGCGTGAGAGCGATGCAGTGGTTATGATGATTAGCGACAACGGGCCGGGCGTTCCAGACCGGGCGCGAGAGCACCTGTTCGAACCGTTCAGCGGCTCGTCCCGTGAGGGCGGAACCGGTCTTGGTCTGGCGATCTCATCTGAGATTGCCCGGTCCCATGGAGGCGCGCTAACACTTATGAACACGATAAAAGGCGCCAGTTTCCGGCTAGAAATTCCAGACAGTAAGCGGATGGACAACGTAGGCGGACGGAGACGCGAGAAGCGGAAGCCGGATGCGGGATCGAATGTTCCCATGCAGTAGCGCTTGCCACATGCGATAAGACGGGATACATACTGGATTGGAATATAACGCCGTCGAATAGCGCCGCGCGTTTCATTCAAAGCGCCATCAGGACCGATAGCTCAGCTGGATAGAGCATCAGACTACGAATCTGAGGGTCGGGAGTTCGAATCTTCCTCGGTCCGCCACTCAAATCAATAGCTTAAACTCCCGCTGCAAGGGCAACGCGATGACCAGATTTTACCTTGGGTTGTTGATCGCAGCCTATATCGCTTCCGCTTCTACGGTTAGCGCCCAGACTGTTTACGTCATGGATAAAACCCACAGCACCGTGCGCGGCTGCTGGAGCCATTTTGGCGTGACAAGCCAGTGCGTTTATTTCACCTCCGCCGAGGGCGAGCTTGTTTTCGATGAGTCGACGCCTGAGAACAGCAAGCTTACAATTACATTTCCGCTCGATAAACTTGAAAGCCTTTCATCGCTTTTCAATGAACACCTCAGAAGCGATCAATGGTTCGACATAAAAAATATCCTGCCGCCAAATTCGCCAGCACAAAAGTTGAAAAATTAAGTAGCGAGACTGGAAGAATAACGGGCGAACTCACAATAAAAGGTGTTTCAAAGCCTGTGACCCTGGATGTGAAGCCCAACTTTTCCGGCATGCACCCTTATGTCGCGAATGGTCTTTCGATGGGTTTTGATGCTAAAGGCGAGGTTAAGCGGAGCGATTTTGGTGTCGGCGCTTTTGCCCCCGCAGTTTCTGACACGATAAAGTTGGATATCCAGACCGAGTTTAATAAAAAGCGCTGACGTTTCGCGTAGTTGAGCGCGCCCGTTTTATCCCGCTTATGATAATATTAGATCGGGCCTCAGCGCAGATGGCTGCTCCCAATTTTAGCGGCCTGCGTAACACCGGTCGCAGTCGTCGTCGCAAGGAAGCGATGGACGCCGTTGGCGATACATAGCTGTCAGCGGACAAAGATTGGTTGCTTTGCTCGCAACGACGTTGATTTCCGATTTCACCTCCCGCGTGGCCTTGCGTGTTTGCTACAAGACGGAACCGATTTTGCGTGCGGGGGTTCGTGTAATGTCCACCAGTTTAAAGTACCCAGAAAATCATGCGGCCTATCGTCATTGCCATCCCGGCGAGAAATGAGGAATACGCGATATCGGCCAGTTTACCTGCGCTGATAGCGGAAGCTGCGTCCTACGCCGGAGACGTAAGTATTGTCATCGCCGCTAACAACTGCACCGACAACACGGTAAGCGTATCCACAGCCATAGCGCAAACAACCACGATTCCTGTCCATATCGCCGTTATGAATTTGTCTGCCCGTCACGCCAATGCTGGGACCGCGCGCGCCCGGACTTTGGCGCTCGCCGCAGCGAACGCCTGTTCTCCGGACACAATTATTGTGACGACAGATGCGGATACCAGGCCCCAACCCGGCTGGCTCGCCAAAATTAGCATGGCTGTAAACGCGGGCGCCGATGCGATTGCCGGAAGCGTCGATTTTGAGCCGTCCGAGGCGGCAAAAATCCGCATGCCACCTATTCGCCAGCGCGAAGCCGAGTATGCGGGTTTGCAGGCAGAACTTGCCGCGCTGTTAGACCCTAACCCACACGACCCGTATCCAAATCATATCTGGGCTTGGGGGGCCAATTTAGCGGTGACGCTAGACGCCTACCGCAAAACGGGCGGCGTCCCGGAAGTGCCGCTTGCCGAAGATCGCGCATTCGTATCTAGGCTTCTTGAAGTGGATTGCAAAGTTTTGCACTCGCTCGATATCCGGGTTTGGACATCCCCTCGAACGGAGGGCAGAGCGCCAGGAGGCGTCGCCGATCTTATCTCGATATACGCGATAGACCCCGACTACCCATGCGATTCAGCGCTTTTGCCTGTGAAAGATATTTTCCGGCAGGCATCCCTGCGGCGCCAATACCGGGCTGCCTATCAGGAGGAACCCGAAGCGCCTCTGACCCGTCTGGCCGCTCGTTTGCTGCTGAGCGTGGAGGAATTGGACAACGCCCTGCAGCAACCTTTCTGCGGCTTAGGCTGGGCGAACCTTGTGCGGCATTCTCCGATGCTGAAAGCGCGGCGTGTTCACCCTGTGAGTCTGGAACGTGAAATTCTGTTGGCTCGTCGGGCGCTAGCTCTCCTCGAATCGCCCAAAACGGAAGGCGCTACGGCGTTTATCCGCGATAACCTCTGGTCTGGTTTTGGAAATGCACACTGACGGGTCAGGCGGAATGACACATACCGATGGATTCGTATCTGAACGGCCCGCAGAAATTTTCGTGCGTCCGTCAGATGGGCCTCATTTTAAGAACGGCGCGCCCTCAGATGTTGTCGCGCAGATCCGGCAAAATGCTTCCAAGCTAGATCAATCGGGCGAGTTTCCCGTGGCGGATATCTCAGCCATGGCGTCTGCGGGCCTTCTCACGCGGGCTGCGCAGTTAGCGTTTGCAATGGTCAAGGGGCAGAATAAACCTGCTTCGGCATCAGAAATCCAAGCGATTTTACGTAGTTTGGGTTACGCAAATCTATCTGTCGCGCGCCTGTTCGAAGGGCATTTTAACGCGCTGCTGCTCATTGCAAGATATGGAACAAGGCGGCAATTTGCCCAAGCTTACGATGACGCGACCGAAGGGAAATTCTTTGCCATCTGGAATGCGGAAGCTGGCAATCCTTTAAAAATTGAAGAACTTGCCGACGGCGCTGTTCTTAACGGCGCTAAATGTTTTTGTTCAGGCGCGGCTTTTGTCGAGCGGGCGCTTGTCACAGCGACAGAGGCAAGCGCGCAAAAGATTATGGTGTTGGTTGAGTTAGAGCGTGATGAGCGCTGCGATTTATCATCCTGGAAGCCCTTGGGGATGCGCGCGTCGGGAAGCGGCGGCATGGATTTCTCCGGCATCGAGATTTCCCGACTATCCTTGATCGGAAAACCGGGAGACTATTTTCGCCAGCCGGACTTCTCCGCGGGCGCATGGCGTTTTCTTGCCGCGCAACTGGGGGCAATCGATGCGCTTGTCGAATGTCTGCGCGACGACTTGGTCACAGCCGGGCGCCAGCATGACCCGTATCAGAAGGCGCGCTTCGCCCAAGCACTGATCTGTATCGAAACTGCCGCGTTGTGGGTAAAGTCTGCGGCGATGAAGGCGGAGAACGATGCTTTGTGCGCCGAACAGCGGACATCGTATGTTGGTCTGGCCAGACACGCCGTGGAGCGCGCCGCTCTGGACGTTATCGAACTCGTTCAAAAGTCTATCGGTCTGAATTGTCTGCTTCAGCCCCACCCGGCCGAGCGCGTCATGCGCGACCTAGCAACATATTTGCGTCAGCCTGCGCCGGACCGCGTTCTGTCGGAGGCGGCGGCGTATGCATTGACGAAAGATAGTCCATTGAACGGGATGTGGACTGCATCATGAGTGAGCCTGCCTATATCGAACAAGCAGAGTCGTTGCCATTCGGCGCTTTTACGGACTTATGCGGGCAGGATGGCGGCGTTGTTATCATGGCGCCTCACCCCGACGACGAAACGCTTGGTTGCGGCGGCCTTATTGCGCAAGCTGCAGCGCATGAACGGCCTGTCATCATCATAGTCATGACGGACGGAACGCAGTCGCATCCGAACTCGGCCAGATTTCCCGCCCCTTGCCTTGCTGAAACGCGGCGGCTTGAGTCAAGCGAAGCGGCCAAACTGCTGGGACTTGACCCTGATCGGATTGTTTTTCTGGGGCTGCAGGACGGCGCGCTGCCAGCTAGTGGCGAAGGCTTTTCTGCCGCCGTGGAAAGCGTCTTTCGCATCTGCCAGACCGCGAGCGCCGCCGCCTTATTCTGTACGTGGCGTCACGACCATCACCTGGATCACAAAGCTGCCTGGCGAATGGCTGAAAATGTTCAGAGCCGCAGGCTGCACATGCGATTGTGGGCCTATCCAGTCTGGGGCCGGGCACTCCCCGCGCCCATTGCGGAAGACGCACCGGCTGGCGTCCGGCTCGATATCGCCGCGCATCTAGCGGCAAAGCAAAGCGCGATACGGGCGCATCGCAGCCAGGTGACGGA
>Ga0163155_10003877_pt1 | contig 15791 bp, 14 predicted proteins | sample OliLakLV19SP4G1_FD_148611 | JGI IMG/M metagenome (GOLD analysis project Ga0163155, IMG submission 148611) | Freshwater microbial mat bacterial communities from Lake Vanda, McMurdo Dry Valleys, Antarctica - Oligotrophic Lake LV.19.SP4.G1 | ecosystem: Environmental > Aquatic > Freshwater > Lake >... | reverse complement strand
ACTCCCCCACTACCCCCCAAGCCGATACCGGCGTAGGGTTTGCGCACTTCCCACCACCCTGCCCTCACCCCACCACCGGACGGAGCCGACTCAATGGGGCACAACGACATCCCGCTCAGCAAACCCTCCCTCACGCGCATGGAGGAGGAACTGGTCCTCCAGGTCATGCGTTCGGGGCGGCTCAGCATGGGCCCCTTCACCGAGGAGTTCGAGCGGGCCGTCGCGCTGGAGGCGGGGTGCGCCCATGGCGTGGCAGTGTCCTCCGGAACCTGCGGCCTGCACCTCATCCTGCGCTCGCTGGGCATCGGCCCCGGCGATGAGGTCATCACAACCCCCTTCTCCTTCATCGCCAGCGCCAACTGCATCCTGTTCGTGGGCGCCAAGCCCGTCTTCGTCGACATCTGCCCCAAGACCCTGAACATGGACCCGGCCCTGATCGAGCGCGCCATCACGCCTCGCACCAAGGCGATCCTGGCCGTCGAGACCTTCGGCAACCCGGCCCACATGGACGCCTACGCCGCGATCGCCGCCAAACGCGCGATCCACCTCATCGAGGACTCCTGCGAAGCCCTTGGCACCCGCTACAACGGACGCCGCTGCGGCTCGTTCGGACGGGCCGGCGTCTTCGGCTTCTACGCCAACAAGCAGATCACCACCGGCGAGGGCGGCATGATCGTCACCGACGACGAGCGCCTGGCCAACCTCTGCCGTTCCATGCGCAACCAGGGCCGCCCAACGGGTCAGGGCGGGCACGGCGCCGGCTCGTGGCTCTACCACGAGCGTCTGGGGTACAACTACCGCCTCACCGAGATCCAGGCCGCCATCGGCGTGGCACAGATGCGCCGACTGCCCGACCTGATCTCCCGCCGCCAGGTGGTCGCCAACGCCTACATGCAGCGGCTCATGGGCACCAGCGACCTCATCATGCCCACCGTGTGCGAGGGCAGCGCGATGTCGTGGTTCGTGTTCGTGGTGCGCCTGGCCTCGGGCTACACCGCCGCCGAGCGCGACCGCATCATCAAGGGCATGCGCAACCACGACGTGGGCTCGTCGGACTACTTCCCGTGCATCCACCTCCAGCCGTTCTACCAGCAACTGGGGTATCGCGAGGGCGACTTCCCGATCGCCGAGAGCGTCAGCCAGCGCACGCTCGCGTTGCCGTTCTTCTGCGACATCACGGCCCGCGAGATCGATCTGGTGTGCCAGACGCTGGAGGTGATGATCGGACGCGAGGGGCTGGTGCGGAGCTGAGGCGGGGATCGGTCGCACGCCCACCGGCGTCAGCTCGCGCGATGTCGGTCCAGAACCAACCCCACGCCAAGCCGACGGGCCGCGTTCTGAAGGTTGTGGTCCATGGTGAGCAGCGGCATCTGACGCGCGACCGCAAGTTGCAGGTACGCGCTGTCATAGGCCGAAAGCTGGAGCGGTCGCGCCGCCGCCGCCAGCTCTCGAAGGCTCACCTCCGCCGCATCCTCGACAACTTCGATCCCCAACCCCTCGACAAGTTCCAGCACCCGTTCGCTCTCGACGGGCGTGATGGTCCGGCGCCGCTCCTTCACCAGCGCGATGTTCACCACCTCCAGCCGCCAGATCGCCGGCGCCGTCAGAACTCGCCCAACCAACAGCCCGTCGAGCTGGGCCTGGCGGTCCCGCTCGTTGAACGCCCACGCGATCGTGGCGCTGGCGTCGATCACCACCGAAGTCGGCGTCACCGCCGTCCCTCCTGGATGTCGGCGCGATTCTCCTCATGGGTCGTCACGGGCAGTGTCTTGCGAAGCTCGAGCATCGCCGCGATCGCCTCGTCGCGCGTCATCCGTCTCTTCGAATCCCCGGGCCCATCCACCGGCACGATCCGCACCATCTCCTCGCCTCGGCTGGTAATCAGCACGGGCTGGCCCGTCGCCTTCACGCGCCTGACAATCTCCGAGAACCGCGTCTTGGCGTCGAACATCCCGATGGCTTCCACGGCGGTTCTCCTAACTGGTTATCAAACTAGTTGATTCTAGCGACTGTGCCTCGCGGCGGCCAACCATTCTTGGTCGATCACATGCCGACTCGCCGCACCGCCCTGCATTCCTTGCCTAAACTACCGTACGCACGCCGTGCGCCTAGCATTCTCCCATGACCACTCCGACCGGCATGTGGGGCGGACGATTCGAGGAGTCGGCCCACCCCCTCTTCCGCGCCTTCAATGACTCCCTCGCCTTCGACTACCGCCTGGCAACCCAGGACCTGCTCGCTTCCATCGCGTGGGCCGACGCCATCCGCGGCGCTGGCGTCGTGACCACCGACGAGTGCTCCACGCTCACCCGGGCGATGAGCGACCTGCTGGCCGAGGTCCGCGCCAACCCCCGCGCTCCGCTCGGCGAGTCGGCCAGCACCGGCGCGCCCCCTACCTCGATCGACGAGGACGTCCACTCGTGGATCGAGCGACGACTGGTCGAGCGTCTGGGAAGCCTGGGCAAGAAGCTGCACACCGGCCGCAGCCGCAACGACGAGGTCGCCACCGCACTCCGCCTCTGGGTCCGTGATGAGATCGACGCCAGGCTCTCCGAGATGCGCGCCCTCCGCGCGTCCCTGCTCGCCCTCGCCACCCGCGAGCTCGACACCCCGATGCCAGGTTACACCCACCTCCAGCGGGCCCAGCCCATCGTCTGGGGCCACTGGTCGCTCGCGTACGAGCAGATGCTGGCCCGCGACGCCGATCGCCTCCGTGATGCCCGCCGCCGCGTCAACGTCTGCCCGCTTGGCTCCGGCGCGCTCGCGGGCACGACCTACCCCGTCGATCGCCGCGCCATCGCCGCCTCGCTCGGCTTCGACTCCATCACCGCCAACAGCCTCGACGCCGTGTCCGACCGCGACTTCGTCGTCGAATCCCTCGGCGCGCTCGCGCTGGTGGCCGTTCATCTCTCGCGCCTGGCCGAGGACCTGATCATCTACTCCACCGGTGAGTTCGCGCTGGTGAGCATGTCCGACCGCGTCACCAGCGGCTCCTCGCTCATGCCCCAGAAGAAGAACCCCGACGCCTGCGAACTGCTCCGCGCCAAGGCCGGGCGCATCATCGCCGCCCACGCCGGCCTGTGCACCGTCATCAAGGGCCTGCCGCTTGCATACAACAAGGACCTCCAGGAAGACAAGGAGCCCATCTTCGACGCGATGGAACAGTCCAGCCTGTGCCTCCGCGTCGCCTGTGTTGTGATCGACGGCCTGCGGGTCGACCGCTCCGCCTGCCGCGCCGGCGCCGCTGGCGGCTACTCCAACGCCACGGAACTGGCCGACTATCTGGTCTCGAAAGGCCTGCCATTCCGCGAGGCCCACGACATCACCGGCCGCGTCGTGCGCGAGGCCATCGCCCTGCACGTGCCGCTTGACCGCATGTCCCCCGACGCCATGCGCGCCATCGAGCCGCGGATCGGACCCGACGTGCTGGCCGGGCTCACCATCGAGGCCTGCCTCACACGCCGCGACATCCCCGGCGGCACCGCGATCACCCGGGTGACGGCCGCGCTCTCCGACGCGCAGCGCACGCTCGCCGCGGAGTTCGCCGTCCCTCCGCACTCGCGCGCGTAGCACGCTTGGGCGTCCGGATCGTCCAGCCGGTGGTTGACGATGCCGTGTCGAGATGAACGCAACTCCATCCGGACTTCATCAGGGCCGCGTGTCAGTCCATGATCTTTCAAAGCGTTGGCCCCCCCTCGTGAACTCGACTCCGTTCGCACCCCCGGCCGCCGCCGCCGGGCCGCGCCCGACCGGGTGCCTTCCCCACGCACGGTTGCGGGAAGGCGGTTGCGTCCCCCTCCCTTCACCCGAGCACCCGGCCCGAAGAGCACCACCCATGAAAACCAACGAGCCGAAGAACAACGACCTCACCGCCGAGCGCCTCTTCACCGATGGCATCCGCGCCACCGCCAGCGTCACGATCATGCGCCCCGCCGCCGATCTGTACCGGGTCTGGCGCGACCTTGAGTCGCTCCCGCGCTTCATCGACCATCTGCGGTCGGTCGAGGTGCTCGACCACACACGTTCCCGCTGGACCACCAAGGGGCCGGGCCAGAGCGTCTCCTGGGACGCCCACATCATCCGCGACGAGCCCAACTCGCTGATCTCCTGGAAGAGCGATCCGCCCGCCAAGGTCCCCAACGCGGGCACCATCAGCTTCAAGGAACTCCCCGCCAACCGCGGGACCCAGGTCCACGTCGTCCTGGTCCACGCTCCCCCGGGCGGCGCGGTGGGCAACGCCGTGGCCAAGTTTGTCGGCGACGACGCCAAGACCCAGGTCAAGCAAGCCCTGCACCGCTTCCGCCAACTCATGGAAACCGGCGAGATCCCCACCACGCGGGGTCAGCCCGTCGGCGCCGCCCAGGCCGACTCGAAAGACAACTCGCTCGCCGAAGCCAAGACCGACCGCAACCTGCGCGACCTCGCATCGCCGGCCCCGACCCGAGGCGGCGAGCCGCTCACCGCCTCCAAAGGAACCAAGCCATGAGAGCCCTCTGCTGGCACGCCCAGAAGGACGTCCGCGTCGAGACCGTCCCCGAGCCTCGCATCCTCAACCCGCGTGACGCGGTCATCAAGGTCACCTCCACCGCCATCTGCGGCTCGGACCTGCACCTGTTCAACAACGTCTTCCCCGGCATGATGAAGGGCGACATCCTGGGCCATGAGTTCATGGGCGAGGTGATGGAGGTCGGCCCGAGCGTCAAGAACATCAAGCCCGGCGACCGCGTCGTCGTCCCCTTCGACATCTCCTGCGGCGGCTGCTTCTTCTGCAAGAAGCAGCTCTTCAGCTGCTGCGACAACGCCAACCCCGCCCAGGTGGAATCCGAGAAGATGTTCGGCTATCCCGCGGGCGCGGCCTTCGGATACTCCCACCTCACCGGCGGCTACGCAGGCGGGCAATCCGAGTACGTCCGCGTCCCATTTGCCGATGTCGGCCCGCTGAAAGTGCCGCAGGGGATCGACGACGACAAGGTCCTCTTCCTCTCCGACATCATGCCCACCGCGTGGATGGGCGCCGAGAACTGCGAGGTCGAGGCGGGCGACACCGTCGCCGTCTGGGGCGCGGGGCCGGTCGGGCTCCTGGCCATCCAAGCCCTCAAGGCCATGGGCGCCGAGCGCATCATCGTCATCGATCGCGTCGTTGAACGCCTCGCGCTTGCCCGCCAATCCGGGGCCCAGACGCTCAACACCGACGACGCCGATGTGTACGAAACGCTCTACGACATGACGGGAGGGCGCGGCCCCGACGCCTGCCTCGACGCCGTCGGCATGGAGGCGCATGGCACCGGAGTCATCGCCGCGCTTGACCGCCTCAAGCAGGCCGTGGGCGTCGAGCAGGACCGCCCCGCCGTTCTCCGCCAGATGGTCCGTTGCGCGCGCAAGGGCGGCCGCATCTCGATCTTGGGCGTCTACGCCGGCATGATCGACACCTGGCCCATGGGCGTCGCCTTCGCCAAGGGAATCCAGTTCAAGATGGGCCAGTGCCACGTCCAGCGATACCAAGACCGGCTGCTCGACATGGTCCTTGAGGGCAAGCTCCGCCCCGAGATCATCATCTCCCACCGCCTGTCGCTCGAGGACGGGCCCGACGCGTACAAGAACTTCAACGAGAAGAAAGACGGATGCGTCAAGGTGGTGATGAAGCCCGGCATGTCACGCACCCGCGTCGTCGCGGCGTGACGATACGAGCGCGTCCCGGGACGTGCCACCGGCCGCGCCCCTGAGCGGCTGGTGCTCCGGCCTGACGGAAAACCCAGCGCGATTCGCGCCCGACGCGATGGTTGTGGCACGTTTCAACCTCACCGCCCCATCGGCGTCATCACCACCAGCCGATTCCCCGCCCCGTCATACAGCTCCAGATTCCCGGCCTCGATCGACGCCCGGGCCGCCCGCGACAACGCCTCCGTGAACCGACGCTCCAGCGACATCAAAGGCTCCGGCCCCGCCATCTTGGTCGTCACCATCGGCCCAAACAGCGGCTCGCCCCGCGACGCCGCACTCGCGTCGAACCGCGATTCCAAGCGGTTCACCCCCGCGTTACCCCCGACCATGCCGTCACTGGCGATTGACAGACTGGGCGCGGGCGACCCCGCCGGCAGCAATCCGCTCACATCGTCGGTGCCGATCATCCAGAGCGTCCACTCGCCCGTGTAGTCCGGCGCGTTGATGCCCGGCCCTTCCGAATCCCCCGTGCCAGCGTTCCCGTTGCGGCACGCGGGCAGCACCAGTCCCGCGATCACCGCCACAACCAACGCGGGTCCGACCCTACACATCCCTCGCATGGCGTTGCTCCTTGCTACCATATCAGCCGAGCATACACCGTGCCACCGGCCGCGGCTCTCAGCGACGCCTGCCGATCACGCTCACGGCTTCATCACCGTCTCGCCCACCAGCCCCTCGCTGTCGCGATAGACCCGCAACGTCACGCCCGCTCCTTCAGCGTTGCCCGTGGCGAGCGCGGCCACCGCCTCCGAGGGCGTCGTCACCGCCTGGTTGTTGATCAGCAGGATCACATCGCCCGCCAGCAGCCGGGCCGCCTGCGCCACGCTGTTCGACGCGATCTGGTTGATCCGAACGCCCTCGATTCCGGCGCGCCGGAACTCAAGAGCCTCCTGCGCCGTCACCGCCGACAGCGACAGGCCATACAGGTTCAGCACCGCCGCCGCCGCCGAGTCCGCGCTCGACAGGCGCCCGGAATCGTCGATCTGCGTCGCGGCCAGCATCGCCAGGGTCTCGAAGTCGCCGATGGTCAGTTCCACCGGCACCCGCTGCCCATCACGCACCACATCCAGACGCGCCACGGTGCCTGGTGCGGCGATCCCGATCGCGGCCCGGAACGCCCCGTGGTCGCCGATGGGCCGGCCGTTGAACGCCGTCACGATGTCGCCCGATCGCAGGCCCGACTGATCCGCCGGCCCGCCGTCGATCACCCGCGCGATCATCGCGCCACCCGACGCGCCGCCCGACGCACCGGGCACCGCCTCCAGCCCCGCCCGCTGCGCCGTCGCGGCATCCACCAGCGACAGGTCCACGCCGATCCACCCACGCCCCACCGTGCCGCCCTCCCGCAACCGGTCGTACACCGCCTGCACCAGGTGGCTGGGAATCGCGAACCCGATCCCCACGGAGCCCCCGCTGGGCGAGAAGATCGCCGAGTTGATCCCCACGACTTGGCCCTCGAGATTGATGAGCGGGCCACCGGAGTTTCCGCGGTTGATCGCCGCATCGGTCTGGATGAAGTCCTCAAACGCTGCCGATTCGCGCGACGAGATCCCCAGCCCACGCCCCTTGGCCGAGACGATCCCCGCGGTCACCGTGCTTGAGAAACCGAACGGGCTGCCCACCGCCAGCACCCACTCGCCCACGCGGATGTCGTCCGACTCGGCGAACACCGCGGGGGTCAGGTTCTCGGCCTCGATTCGCAGCAGCGCGAGGTCGCGCAGCGCATCCCGCCCGATCAACTCGGCCACATACTCGCGCCCATCGGTCAGCCGCACCACCGCGTCGGTCGCGTCGGCGATCACATGGTTGTTCGTCAGCACATACCCCGACGCCGACACGATCACGCCCGATCCCACGCCCGAATCCACCAGAGCGCTCCGCCCGGTGCGAAAGTCGCGCACCGGCGCCCGCGTGGTGATGTTGACCACCGAGGGCGAGATCATCTCGGCCGCGTGCTCAAAGGCCGTCGACAGCGCGCGGGCGTGACGAATCTCCTCCGCCACCGCCTCTGACTCGCCCGAAGATTCCGACGCCAGCAGCAACGCGTCCGCGTCACGCACCGGTTGAGGCCTCAGCCCCGCGCCAATGTCCGTGCTTCCTGCCGTTCGGCCCGCCGCAGCCCCGGCGCACACCGCCAACACCAACGCCCACGCGACGCCCGGCCAGCGCGATCCTCGCGCCCGCCCGTCGCCCTGTTTGTCAGCCCGCGACGATCCAAGTCCCGCGCCACGCCCCGCGTCTGAGAACCGGTTGCAACCAGATGACATCAGGTTTTCTCCCGCAGACCACCCAGCCGCCCACAGCCGAAGAGGTCCGCCTGCACGCGAACGATCGGCGTACGCCCGTTGTTCCGCCGCCGGAGCCCCACTCCGGACCCGCGGCATCGACTACAAACGCCCGCTCCGAACGAGGAACAAACCGCCCCCCGCGAAGCCACGCTGACACCCTTGTTGGGATGCGCCACTTCCGGATTCCCAGCACTCGCGCCCCTGAGTCGCACCGGCCTGAAGCCTGCCCTGGCACCGGTGGCACAGGCTTGAAAACAGTGCTGGCCACCCTGACATGCCGGTCAAGCCGGCATCCCCCCGCGCTCAGCCCCCGACCTGATACTCCTGCCCGTCGATCGGCGTCGCCACACGCCGGGGCGCTGGCCACCGAGGCGTCTCCAGTCGCCGCTCCCACACCGCCAGCCGCCGCTCCAACTCCTCCACGACATCGGGCCGCGCCAGATGCATGTCTGTCGTCTCGCCGTCGTCGGCGTCCAGATCGAAGAGCCACCGACTCTCCCCCGAGCACACCAGCTTCCACCTCCCCACCCGCACCGCGCTCGACGCGCCCATCCGCCAGAACAGCGCGCGGCTGCCTCTAACCCCAGCCCCGTCGTCCGCCTCGGCCAACGCCCCGCCGCCACCCCGGTCACTGGCCTCGACCTGGCCATCCTGCCCCCGCAGCACCCGCTCAAGGTCGACCCCATCCAGCCCCATCCACAAGGTTGACCCCCCCGCCGCCCGGATCAGCGTCGGCGCCAGGTCCAGCGTCGAGTGTACTTCGCCCACAATCGTGCCAGGCTCGGCAACCCCGGGCCACCTCACCATCATCGGCACCCGGACCCCGCCCTCGAACAGGTATCGCTTGCCCATCCGCAGCGGGCCGTTGACATGAACACCCCCGTTGGTCTCGCCCCCGTTGTCCGAGACGAAGCACACGATGGTGTTCTCAACCAGTCCATTGCGCTCGAGCGATTCCATGATCCGCCCCACGCCGTCGTCCATCGCCGCGATCATCCGCGCGAACCGCCGCTCCCGCAGCGGCAACTCGGCGAACCGCGCATCGCCCCGGCGCGGCTGCAAGGGCCGGTGGATCGCGCTGAACCCCACATACAGAAAGAACGCCCCGCCCGCGCTGCGATCGATGAACGCGCACGCCTCGTCGGTGAACACATCGGTCAGATACCCGTCGCTCGTCGCGCGCTCACCGTCCCGCCACAGCGGGCGCTCCGCCTGTTCGGGCGCGCGGTGCTCGCTCCACCCGCCGCGAAAGCCGAAGAACTCGTCAAACCCGTTCCGCAGCGGGGCGAACGCGGGCGCATCGCCCAGGTGCCACTTGCCGATCGCCGCCGTGCGATATCCCCGCATCCGCAACGCCTCCGCCAGCGTGCGCGTGGCGGGGTCCAGCCCCAGACAGTTGGGGTCAACCCGCGCACCCGCCGCGTCCTCCGGGTTGAACTCGAACCCGTGCCGCTGCTGATACTGCCCCGTCAGGATCCCGGCCCGCGAAGGCCCGCACATCGGGGCCGTCGCGTACGCCCGCGTGAAGGTCACACCCGAGTCCGCCAGCGCGTGCAGGTGGGGCGCGGGAACCGCCGGCGTCGGTTCGACCCCGATCTCACCCCAGCCCAGGTCATCGCACACCAGCAGGACGATGTTCGGAGGCCGCGCCGCGACCACAACGCGCTGGCCGACCTCACCATCGCCGCCGCACGCGCGGGTCACGCCGACCCCGCACAGCACTCCTATCGCCGCGGTACAAACCAGATGGAACAAGCCCTTCACCGCACTGCTCCTCCCGACGCCTACGCGCACCGCGCTGGGCCCGCACCACTGCGCCCCGCCACAAAGATCGCTTCACGTCCTTCGCGCCCCCTGCGCCCTCTGCGCACCTCACGCACTTCTCGCCCTTCGCGTTCTAACGGACCTCCCACAGCCTACGTCCCACGCGTGTGCCCGAACAGATCGATGTGCAGCCGGTGCGCGTACCGCCACCCGCGCGCGATGCACACCGCCACGATCCAACGCGTCGAACCCGGTGCTGGCGTCACCACCCCCTCGGGCATCAGCAGCACGTCATCGGGTCGCCACCCAGTCACGTCGCCCAGCAGCATCTCGATCTCGGCCACATCGCCCGTGCCCGCCACCACGAACTTGAGTTGAACGTCGGTCCCGTCACGCCGGGCCTGGTCGATGAACGCCTGCACGACCTCCGGCCTGCGCCGGCGCTGCTCGTGCCGCTCACGCCACACGCCCAGCGGATCCCGCGGGTCGCCCGCCGCGGGCGCGGAGTTGGCCAACTTCGGCGACATCGACACCAGGTCCACCGCGAACCCACGGAACACCGTCGCCGCGGTCTCGATCGTCACGTGCAGCCCCGCGCCCCGCAACCCCCCGCACAAGCCCTCGATCGCCTCGAAGATCATCGGCTCGCCGCCCGTCAGCACCGCGTGCCGCACCCCGCTCGCCCGCGCCGCCTCAACCAGCGCCACGACCGACCTCGCCTCCCCCTGAGGCTCCCAACTCGCATACGGCGTATCGCACCACCCGCACCGCAGGTTGCACCCCGCCACCCGCACAAAGTATGACGCGGCGCCCACCAACTTCCCCTCGCCCTGGATCGAGAGAAAAGTCTCCGAGATCGGCAACGCCGCAGCACTCTCTTGCATCACGGGGCGCTCCGCCCCGGCCCACGCCCGGAGGGCGCGCAACCGGAGCCGCGGACTTCAGCCCCCGGAGCGAGCCCCCCCGGAATCATCGACCCCCAAGCGGTCGACGAACGCACCACATATCGAGTGGGATCCGCAACACCCGCTCCCTCAAACCCACGCCGCCGCAGCACGCACGCATCGCACTCCCCGCACGCCAGACCCGCCCCGCCTTCACCCACCGGGTCATAGCACGAGTGCGTCAACCCAAAGTCCACCCCAAGCGCGCCCCCCGTCCGAATGATCTCCGCCTTGCTCATCGCAATCAGCGGCGTCTGGATCGTGACCGCCCCGGTCTGCTCCACCCCCACCTTCGTCCCCAGCCGCGCCGCCCGCTGCATCGCCTCGATAAACGCCGGCCTGCAATCCGGATATCCCGAGTAATCCACCGCGTTGACCCCGATATAGATGTCCGACGCCCCCACGCTCTCCGCCGTCGCCACCGCGATCGACAGGAACACAAGGTTCCGCGCGGGCACATAGGTGACCGGAACCCCGCCGCCCATGTCCGCCTCGCTCCGTCCCTTGGGCACCGCAGGCCCCTCCGCAGAGCCGTCGGCCGGGCCGTCCGTCGACCCCTCCAAGCAGCGCGGCCCCGGCCCAGTCAGAGCCGACCCCGCGAACGCCCGCGGATCGAGCACGATCTCCCGATGCTCGGCGCTCCCCAGCGCGCGGGCCACCGCCGCCGCCGCCCACAGCTCGTGGCGATGGCGCTGGCCGTAGTCAAAGGTCAGGGTCAGGCACGCGTGCCCGCGCGAGCGAGCCATCGCCAGCACAGTCGCGCTGTCGAGGCCGCCGGAGAGCAGGATGATGGCGGGAGCGGACATGCGACCTCAGCCGATTTCGCGCGGGGTCGGGTGCGGTGGGCGCCGCACGCGCGACGCGTTCGCGCCCTCAATCCTGCGCAGCGTCGCCGCCACGCAGCGGACGTCGTCCCCGTGCTCACGCGAGATCGCCTCCTTGATCGACCGCAGTTCATCGAACGTCGAGTCAACCCGCTGGGGACTTGGCAACGCAATGGAACCGACCTGGAACATCGCCGAACTGTAGCGACGCCCGGACAACCGGTCGGGTGGGTCCGCCCTCACGCCACCGCCGCAACCCCCGGCATCACCACACACTCCCGGAACGCCACCGCCACCGTCTGCATCCGGTTCAGCACCGGCCCCGCACGCACAACCTTCGCCTCCACCATCTGCCCTTGCGTCAGCACGGCCCGCCCCGCGAAGTCGATCGCGATCGAGATCTCCTGCCCCTCGCTCAACGGTCTGCTCGTCTCCAGCGTCACCAGCGCCCCCCCCTCCGACACATCCCGCGTCTGGGCGGTCACATACCGCAACCCCTCGGCATGCCGCAGCTTGCACGCGTGAACCGCCACACGCCGCGCCGCCCGCCGCCGATCACGCCCGCCCGCCATCCTGCTCGCACCGTTCATCCCTGACTCCTTGCCGGCCCAGGCGGGCCAACCGGGACCATCCTTGCCCCCACCAGCCACCACCAACCCAGACTCCCGCTCCCAACCGAGTTTCCCACTTCGCGAACTTCGCGGCCTTTGCGACCTTCGCGTTCAACCCGCAGCACAGGCGCGGGTCGGGGTGCCAGGCCGCCCCGTGTTCGTATCGGCTCCTCCCACCCCAAACGCTTGCGTTTCCCCGGCAAGCGACAAGCCCCCAACAGTCGATATCAACATCCGTGCCAAAACTGCCGGATCATCCCCCGGACCTCTCCGTCCAGATCCCCACACGGGGCCGCCCCGAAAAACTGGCCGCCTGCGTCCGCGCCCTGGCTCATCAAACCCTGGACCCGACCGGCCGCGAGGGCCGCTACGAGGTCCTCGTCGGCCTCGATGGCCCCGACGAGCACGCGGCCCGGGCCGCCCGCGATGCCTGGGGCTCCCGCCCCGCGCAATCCCTGCGCCTCCTCGACTTCCCCCGCACCGGCCACCTCCCCATCCGCAACGCCCTGATCGCCCACACCTCCGCGCCCCTCGTCGTCTTCATGAACGACGACGTGGTCGCCCAGCCGGGGTTCCTCGCCGCACACCTCCACGCCCACCGCGCCGCCCAGGACGTGCCCGCCACCCTCGCCCCCTCCCGCTCCCAGGGCGTCATGGTCGTGGGCCACGCCCCGTGGTCCGTCCCCTCGCAGGACACCCTCTTCGACCAGCTCGTCCGCCACACTTCTCTCATCTTCTTCTACGACCGGATGAACGCCGCGCTGGCCGACCCCGCCAGGCCGCCCGAATCCTCGCCCCACCACGACTGGGGCTTCCGCCACTTCTGGACCCTCAACGCCTCGGCCCCGCGCGACGCCATCCTCGCCGTCGGAGGCCTCACCGCCATCCCCGACACCTACGGGCACGAGGACATCGAACTCGCCTTCCGCCTCCACCACCGCTTCAACATGCCGGTCCTCTACCGCCCCGACGCGATCGCCACCCACGACCACCGCTACACGCCCCGCGACGTCATGGCCCGCGAGATCAAGCTCGGCATCGCCTCCTGGCGCTTCGCCCGCGCGAGCCCCGCGTTCGCCCTCGCCCTCTTCGGGCGCGACATCACCACCGCAGCCGAACTCACCTACAGCCGTGACTTCATCGCCCGCGAACAATCCGCCGTGGATCGACTGGCCGAAGACTTCGAAGCGCTCGCGCGTCTACCAGTCAGGCTGGAAAGCCCGACCCCCTCGCCCCCCCTGCTCCCCATCCTCGCCCGCCAGTTCCTCCTGCTCAAACGCCACCTCTGGCGCCGCGGCCTGCTCACCGCCTCACGCGAGACCCACGCCTAAGCGCCTCGCCCCACCCGCGAGCCACCGCAGATCCGCGCGCCCCGAGTCTCTGGCCCGCGACGACCCCCGGTACCATTCGGCTTCGACGGAGATTCCGCCCAATGCCCGACCCCGCCTCCAACTCGTCGCCCTCCAGCACGCCGAGCACCCCCGCCGCGCGTCCGCTCAGTTTTATTGAGCAGGTCATCGAGGCTGACAACCTCTCGGGCAGGTGGGGAGTCTGGACCCCCGCCGACGCCAGCCCAACCGCCGCCCCCGGCCCCGCCGGCGATGCCGCCCGCGCTCGCCTGGGCAAGCCCCGCGTCCACACCCGCTTCCCACCTGAACCCAACGGCTACCTCCACATCGGCCACGCCAAGAGCATCTGCCTGAACTACGGCCTGGCCTCCCGCTACCACGGACGCTTCAACCTCCGCTTCGATGACACCAACCCCGCCAAGGAAGAACAGGAGTACGTCGACGCCATCAAACGCGACGTCCTCTGGCTCGGCGCCGACTTCAACACCCACACCGGCGCGAGCGCCGGCGGCATCTTCTGGGCCTCCGACTACTTCGAGCAGATGTACGCCTGGGGCGAGGAGCTCATCCACAAGGGCCTGGCCTACGTCTGCGCCCTCTCCGCCGACGAAGTGAGCAAGCGCCGCGGCACGCCCCAGATCCCCGCCACCAGCCCCGACCGCGACCGCCCCAAGCCAGACAGCCTCCGCCTCCTCCGCGAGATGCGCGACGGCAAGCACCCCAACGGGTCGTACACCCTCCGCGCCCGCATCGACCTGGCCAGCCCCAACTTCAACCTCCGCGACCCCGTCCTCTACCGCATCCTCCACGAGGCCCACCACAACACCGGCACCAAGTGGTGCATCTACCCCATGTACGACTACGCCCACGGCTTCGAGGACTCACTCGAAGGCATCACCCACTCCATCTGCACGCTCGAGTTCGAGAACCACCGCCCCCTCTACGACTGGTTCATCGACTCGGTGAACCACGGACGCCACGCCCAGGACCCCGACCCCTCGCGCCGCCCGATCCATCACCCCCAGCAGATCGAGTTCGCCCGCGGCAACCTCAACTACACCGTCACCTCCAAGCGCTTCCTCCTCCGCCTGGTGCAGGACAAGCACGTCCTGGGCTGGGACGACCCACGCATGCCCACCATCGCCGGCTTCAGGCGCCGGGGCTACACCGCCGCCGCCATCCGCGAGTTCTGGGATCAACTGGGCGTCACCAAGACCAACGGCACGGTGGACTTCTCACGCCTCGAGAACACCATCCGCGGCCACCTCAACCGCACCACGCCACGCCGCATGGGCGTCCTGCGACCCCTCAAGGTCACCATCGAGAACTACGAGGACGCCAAGACCGAGTGGATGGACCTGGTGAACAATCCCGAGGATGCGGCGATGGGCGTCCGCAAGGTCCCCTTCTCGCGCACGCTCTACATCGAGCGCGACGACTTCATGGAAGACCCCCCCAAGAAGTTCTTCCGCCTCGCCCAGGGCGCGGAAGTCCGCCTCCGCGGCGCGTACTGGATCAGGTGCGAGCGCGTCATCAAGGACGCCTCGGGCGCCATCACCGAACTCCGCTGCTCCTACGACCCGACCACCAGAGGCGGAGAGTCCCCTCCCCCGGCCGCCGACGGCACCGTCCGCAAGGTCAAGGCCACCCTCCACTGGGTCTCGGCCCCCCACGCCATGCCCGCCGAAGTCCGCCTCTTCGACCGCCTCTTCAACGCCGAGGAGCCCGGCAAGCGCACCGGCGAACAACTCGACGACCTCAACCCAAGCTCCCTCGAGATCATTCCGGGCGCGATGCTCGAACCCGCCTTCCTCGACGACCTCCGATCGGCCTCCCAGGGTGGCACGGGCTTGCAGCCTGTGTCCGGCGCCGCCTCGCCGCCGTCCGGATTCACCCCCATCACCCTCGCGGGCGCCACCTGGCCCGACGCCATCGGCCGCTACCAGCTCGAACGCCTCGGCTACTTCTGCATCGACAAGGACACCGACGTGGCCGCAGGCCGACTCGTGCTCAACCGGACGGTCACCCTCAAGGACGACTGGGCGAAGACCAAGGCCTGATCGCGTTCACAGGTCGCTCCCAACGAGCCGCGAGGCGCACGCACGCGGGCCGCTTGTCCATGCGCCCGTCCGCAAACACACCCTCCACGCGATCCGGAAAGACCGCCGGCTTGCGCCGCGCGGCTCGTACCCCCGACCTCACACCCACTCCCAAGGCTCCGCCCCCCACGACACCGCCCCCAGCACCACCACGGCCTTGCCCCACCAGGGCGTCTCATTCACCAGCGCGT
>Ga0163155_10003873_pt1 | contig 15807 bp, 16 predicted proteins | sample OliLakLV19SP4G1_FD_148611 | JGI IMG/M metagenome (GOLD analysis project Ga0163155, IMG submission 148611) | Freshwater microbial mat bacterial communities from Lake Vanda, McMurdo Dry Valleys, Antarctica - Oligotrophic Lake LV.19.SP4.G1 | ecosystem: Environmental > Aquatic > Freshwater > Lake >... | reverse complement strand
GGTGTCGACGATCCTTGCGTACTCCGCCGCGAAGGCGCGCGATGCCGCGATGCAACGGGAACGGGACCTGGAAATATCCTCCCAGTTCCAGGAGGCCATGCTTCGCGACCTCGACGTGATGGCGATGGGCGACCGTCTAAAGGAGTCGATCACCGCGGCAATTCGCGGCACAATCCCCGCCGCGCCCGAAGGCGGCGAAGCGGCGGTGAACGCCGCCCTCGACGATTGGAACACCCTCGCCTCGCGACTCAACTTCACCACGCTTGCGGTGGAATCCTTCAACGTAAGCGTTCTCCAACGATACGCGGCATCAATCAATGATCGCCTGCAGGGCCAGCCCGTGCTCCGGGCGAGATTGCTTCAGCAACTCGCGGGGACGATGAACTCGCTGGGGCTGCTTGCCGAGGCGCTGCCCGTCATCACCCAGGCGCTGGAACTTCGTCGCGAGTCGCTCGGCGAAGATCATGTAGATACGCTGCAATCCCGGCACTCCGTCGGCTCACTGTTGTCGTCGCTGGGTCGTTACGACGAGGCTGAGCGCCATCTCTCCGAAGCCTACGAACGATCGCAGCGCCGACTGGGCCCCGACCATGCGACGACGCTCAACATAGGCACGAGCCTGGGCGGTGTGTACCGTCGGACCGGCGACCTGAAGCGGGCCGAGCAGATCTGGACCGACACACTTGCGAGGCAACGTCGCACGTTGGGCGATGACGATTCCCGCACCTTGCGGACGCTGAATAACGTGGGGGTGCTCTACGCGGTTCAAGGAAGGCTCGCCGAGGCCGAGGCGAGCTGGAGAGAACTGCTGGGCCGCAGGCGCCGCACGCTCGGCGAAGACAATCCTGAATACCGCGGCTCGCTCGGCAACCTCGGTGTCCTTCTTCAGGACCACGGTCGGTTCGAGGAGGCCATGCCGTTGATCCGTGAGGCGCTGGCGTCTGATCGTCGCGTCCACGGCGACGAACACCCCTCCACGCTGGTGTCGATGTCGATGCTCGGCGCGCTGCTGCGAGAAACCGGCGATTTCGCGGGAGCGGAGGCGCTGCTGCGAGAGTGCCATTCCGGCCGTGCTTCACTGCTTGGTCCCGAGCATCACGACACGCTTCGGACACAGGTCATGCTGGGCGCAATCGTGCACGCCCGCGGCGCTTCGCCCCAGGGTGAAGGCATGGTGCTCGAAGCCCTGGAGATCCAGATTCGCACCCTGGGCGAGGAGCACGCCGACGCCGTCGAGTCGCTGGCGGCGCTCCGCGATATTGCGAGGGAGACCGACCGCCTGGCCGAAGCGCTGGAACTCAGCACGCGCGTGACGACTTTCGCGCGAGAGCGATCGCCGCAGGACGCCCTGACTCTCGGCTCGCACCTGTCATCGCACGGGGCGCTTTTACTCGCCGTCGAGCGGATGGATGAGGCTCGAACCGCGCTTGAAGAGGCGTATCGCCTGCTCGCGGCGTCGTTGGGGGCGGGGCACCCGAAGACTCGCTCCGCGGCGAGTCGCATGGCGGAGTACTTATCGAAAACCGGTCAACATGAGCCCCACGGCAAGCGGCAGATGGAATATGAAAAGTGGCTTCGGTTGTCAGAGAAGCCGCGTTCCAGCGAGTGACGCCGGGGGTGGCCGGAACACTCCGTTTGTCACAGCAGTGTGTTGGCCGCCAGCTTTGGAACCCAGTAGTCTCGTCGCGCGCCACGAACGCGCGATTCTCCCGCACGAGTGAACAGCCGTTCAGCATTCCACTTGTGGTTCAAGTGGTCCGGGCTTTATCCATTGAGTTTTGTCACGGCCTTGACAGCATGACGCAGGTCCCCTCCGCGCATGATCGTGTTCCAGCCTTTGCCCGGCACGGGCTGCACCCAGTTGCCTTCCTGACCAGCGAGCGCCTTCGGCGTGAAGTACACCGTCACTGAACCATCGGAGTTCTTCTTGATGTTGAGCTGAATCGCTTTCTGCGAAGATGTGAAACCCGGTGAGGTTGGTTTCGCCGAAAAAACCTGACTGCGCGGGGATTCCGCGTCGCCCCCTTTCCCGCCAGTCAGAATCGGCTATACTTTCCCTCACGATGACCTTCAGCACGCAGATCCAGCATCATCATCACCATCATGCCACGAGCATGGTCGGGTGATGGTGCGCTGCGGATAGATTCCCCACTGACCATCGACGCCGGCCCTGTGCCGGCGTCTTGTGCTTTTGAGAAGCACGGGGCGGCGGTCGGGGCCGGCATGGAGACACCATGCCGACCGCATCAATTCAACAAGCGTCTCGAACTCCACAGCAATTCGCGTCCGCACCCCTCCGCCTCGCCCTTCCCAAAGGACGGATGCAGGAGGGCATATTCACGCTGCTGGCCGACGCCGGCGTCCCAGTCCGCGTCGGAAGCCGCGGGTATCGGCCACAGATGCTGCTCGCCGGAGCGGCGATCGACGCCAAGATTCTCAAGCCCCAGAACGTCGTGGAAATGCTCGACGCCGGCTCGAGGGATGTCGGATTTGCTGGAGCGGACTGGGTGCGTGAACTCGGGGCTGGCGTGGTTGAGGTAATGGACACGGGTTTGGATGCGGTGCGATTGGTCGCCGCGGCGCCACCAGGCCTGCTCAAGGACGGCCGCCCGTCTGGGAGCCGGTTGGTGATTGCGTCTGAGTACGAGAGCATCACACGGGCGTGGATAAAGTCGCAGGGATACGAGGCGCAGTTCGTCCGTTCCTACGGCGCGACCGAAGTGTTCCCACCCGAGGATGCGGACTGCATCGTTGACATCGCCGCCAGCGGAGAAACGCTGAAAGCACAGAACCTGATCGTCTTCGATGAGCTCATGCGTTCTTCGACAAGGCTGTACGCCTCACAACGGGCGATGCAGGACGCTGGCACACGCGAGGGCATCGATCGGCTGGTGATGCTGCTGAGTTCGGTGCTTGAGGCGCGGCAGCGGGTGATGCTTGAACTGAATGTCGGACGGGCATCACTCGAGAACGTGATCGCGGCTTTGCCATGTATGCGAGAGCCCACGATCGCGCCGCTGCACCGAGACGCCGGATACGCGGTCAAGGCGGCGGTGCCGCGGCGAGACCTGCCCGTGCTCATCCTGGAACTCAAGTCCCGCGGCGCGACCGACATTGTCGTGACCCAACTCTCGCAGATCATCCCATGAGCACCACTCCCTTCAACACCAATTCTCCGGGCGGGCCTGCGACGACCATTCCGCTCTACGCTCCGCCAAGCACAGGCGCACCGATCGACCTGCATCTGGACGCCAACGAAGGTCCGCCGTCCGCGTGCGGCGTGGATGTTGCCCGGATTGTCAAGGCGCTCGGTCCACAGGCCGTGCGCCGGTATCCCAGTGCGGCGGCGCTGGAGCGGCTTATCGCACAACATTGGGGGGTGGCTCCGTCTCGGGTGCTCGTGACGGCGGGTGGGGATGAGGCGATCGATCGGGTATGCCGCGTGATGCTCGCACCGGGACGCGAGATAATCCTTCCGGCTCCGACCTTCGAGATGATCCCACGCTACGCGCGCCTCGCGGGCGCGGAGATTGTGACGACCGAGTGGAACGAGGGTCCGTATCCGCTTGAGCAGGTTCTGGCTTGTGTCACCGAGCGGACCGCGATGATCGCAGTGGTCTCACCGAACAACCCCACCGGCGCGGTGGCAACCGCAGACGACTTGAAGCAACTGGCAAGCTCAGCTTGCGGTGCAGCACTCTTGGTTGACTGCGCTTACGCCGAGTTCGCGGACGAGGACTTGACCCCGGCGGCCCTGGAACTGCCCAACGCGATTGTCATCCGCACTTTCTCTAAGGCGTTCGGCATGGCAGGACTGCGCGTCGGCTATGCGATCGGGCCGGAACATCACATCCGCGCGATGAGGGCCGCGGGATCGCCGTTTCCGGTTTCGGGTTTGAGTCTCGCTGTTGCGCAGGACTCATTCAACCAAGCGAGCCGGATACTTCAAGAACCGGTATCCAGAGTACGAGCCGAGCGGAACCGACTCTGCGCGGTACTTACAGAACTCGGCGCACGACCGCGGCCGACGCAGGGCAACTTCGTGCTCGCGGACTTTGATGACGCCGACTGGGTCTGGCGAGCGCTCGCGGGGCTGGGGATTGGCGTCCGCCGCTTTCCGGCTGGATCAGGGTTGGAACGGTCCCTCCGAATCACCTGTCCCGGCCAGGAGGCCGGGTTCAAGAGACTCTGCCTCGGACTACGGGCGACGCTCAGTCCGCAAGCGATTCTCTTCGACATGGACGGTGTGATCGCGGATGTTTCTGGGTCCTGCCGTCAAGCCATTACGCTCACAGCCGAATCTTTCGGTGTGAGCACTACCCCCGGCGAAGTATCCGCCGCAAAGGCTGAGGGAAACGCCAACAACGACTGGGTGCTGACGCAGCGGCTGCTCATGCGACGGGGCGTTGACGCTCCGCTTCAAGAAGTCACCACACGCTTCGAAACTCTTTACAACGGCTACGACGGAATGCCAGGCCTGGCTGCTGCGGAGCAGTTGATCCCAGATCGTGCGTTGTTGGAAAGGCTGGCCGAACGGCTGCCGCTCGCGATCGTGACCGGACGCCCTCGGCGGGACTGTGAACTCTTCCTTGAGCGCTTCGGGTTGATGCGTCTGTTCAGCGCGACAGTCTGCATGGAGGACGGCCCAGCCAAGCCCAACCCCGGGACCGTCCATCGCGCGCTTGAACTGCTGAGCGCGGAGGCGGCGTGGATGATCGGTGACACGCCCGACGATGTCGTCGCGGCCAGGACGGCAGGCGTCGTGCCCATCGGCATCGCGCCGCCCGGCGACGCGGACAGTCAGACCACAGGAGCGATGGAGCGAGCGGGGACGGCCCGCGTGCTCAGCTCGCTGCAAGAACTGGAGGACATGCTCCCATGATCGCACGCACAGGAAATTGCTCCCGCGCCACGAACGAGACCAAGGTGACCGCGACGGTGAACCTTGATGGAACTGGCGAAGCCGACGTACGCACCGGCATCGGGTTTCTCGATCATCTTTTGTCGGCGCTCGCCCGGCACTCGGGAATCGACGTTTCGCTCTCCTGCTCGGGAGACCTGGATGTGGACGACCATCATACCGCCGAGGACTGCGCCCTGGCACTCGGTGGGGCCATCGACCAAGCTCTCGGCGAGCGGCGCGGGTTCGCACGGTTCGGGCATGCGTATGCACCGCTCGATGAGGCGCTGGCTCGCGCCGTCGTTGATCTGTCGGGCCGGCCGTGCTCGGTTGTTGAACTCGGCCTGAGCCGCGAGGCGATCGGCGGTCTGGCTTGTGAGAACATCTCGCACGTCATGGCGTCTCTCGCGACGACACTCCGAGGAGCGATCCACGTTGATGTCCTGCGAGGCGTGAACGACCACCACCGGGCTGAAGCTGCCTTCAAGGCGCTCGCTCTCGCGCTGCGGGTCGCGGTGAAGCGAACGAACGACCTGGGTGTACCGAGTACAAAGGGTGTGCTATGAACTTTACCGAAGATCAGCCCGAGGTCGTCGTCGTTCGCACTGGAAGCGCGAACATAGCTTCCGTCGCGGCCGCACTCACCCGGCTGGGAACAGTGCCGCACGTGACCGAAGATCCCAAGGTTGTACTCGCAGCGCCTGTCGTGGTGCTGCCAGGTGTTGGCGCGTTCGGCGCGGCCGTCACACACTTGCGAAATCGCGGTCTTGATGAGGTGATCCGCGAGCGTGTCAGATGCGACAGGCCGCTGCTGGCGATTTGTCTGGGCATGCAACTCCTCTGCGAATCCAGTGAGGAGCACCCGGGTGTCGCTGGCCTGGGCATTGTCCCCGCGCACGTTGGCCGGTTTGGGCGCGACCAGCGCGTGCCGCAGATGGGATGGAATCGGAGCCTGCCCGCGGCGACTTGCGTGCTGCTCAGGCCAGACTGGATGTACTTCGCACACTCGTTCCGTATCGAGACTATCAAGGGCGAATGGAACGTCGCCACGACGGAGTACGGCGGAACATTTGTCTCGGCGTTTGAGCGCGGTGCATTGCTCGCATGCCAGTTCCACCCGGAACTCTCGGGGAGCGGTGGTCTGGCCCTCATCGGGCGATGGCTGTCGCTCGCGATCGGGAGGAAGGTGGTCCCATGTTGACGCGCAGAATCATCCCTTGCCTGGATGTCCGCGATGGCCGCGTGGTCAAGGGCGTCCGCTTCCAGGGGCTCCGCGACGCGGGCGACCCATCGGAACTTGCAGCTCGTTACGAGGCCGAAGGCGCCGACGAGATCACGCTCCTTGATATCTCCGCAACGCCACAGGAGAGAGCGACAGCGACCGACACAGTGGCCCGGGTCCGACGCGTGCTCGGTATTCCGTTGACCGTTGGCGGAGGTGTGCGAAAGGTTGCCGACGTGGCCAGGTTGCTTGACGCCGGCGCCGACAAGGTTGGCCTGAACACCGCGGCGGTGCTGCGCCCGGAGTTGCTCTCGGAGTGTGCCGAGCAATTCGGGAGCCAGTGTGTTGTTGTCGCAATCGACGCGGCGAGATCGTCCGCAGATTCCTTCCGGTGGGAGGTGCGTGTGCGTTCGGGCGCGGAACTGACACCCATAAATGCGATCGAGTGGGCAAAGCGTGCCGAGGCGATGGGAGCCGGTGAGGTGTTGCTCACGAGTTGGGACAGGGACGGCACCCGTAATGGATACGACCTGCCCCTCACGGGCGCGGTTGCCTCGGCGGTGCGAATACCTGTGATCGCTTCGGGAGGAGCGGCCAAGCCCGAGGACCTCCTCGCGGCGTTCGAAGCAGGAGCGGACGCCGTACTCGCCGCCAGCATCTTTCATAACAGAGAGTTCACTGTCGCAGATATCAAAAAGTTCCTTTCAACCAATGGCGTAGAGGTGCGAATATGATCATTCCCTCAATCGACATCATGGGCGGACAGACGGTGCAACTCATCGGCGGCAAGGAGCACGCGCTCGACGCGGGTGATCCTCGTCCTATCGCAGAGAGGTTCGCGGTCGCGGGAGAGATCGCCGTCGTGGACCTTGACGCGGCGATCGGGAGCGGATCAAACTCCGATCAGGTCCGCGATCTGCTCACGCTCGCCCCGTGCCGTGTCGGTGGCGGTATTCGCGACGTTGGGGCCGCGATCAAGTGGCTCGACGCTGGCGCGGCCAAGATCGTGCTCGGTACCGCAGCAACACCGGAGGTGCTTCGAGAACTTCCACGCGAACGCGTCATCGCCGCCCTTGACGCTCGAGACGGCGAGGTCGTTGTGAAGGGCTGGCGCCAGGGAACAGGGGAGTCGATCGTTGAACGGATGAAGCGGCTTGAAGGGCTGGTCGGCGGATTTCTGGTGACATTTGTCGAGCGCGAAGGCAAGCTCGGCGGGACCAATATGGACCTTGTTCCGGAACTGGTTCAGGTTGCCCATAACGGGGGCGCGCGTGTCACCATCGCCGGTGGCGTCACGAGCCCCGAGGATATCGCCCGGCTGGATGCACTCGGGGCAGATGCACAGGTCGGCATGGCGCTCTATACCGACCGTCTGGATCTGGGTGACGCGATATCGGCTCCGTTGCGCTCCGATCGACCCGATGGGCTGTGGCCTACCGTGGTTGCCGATGAAGTCGGAACGGCACTGGGGCTGGTCTACTCCAGCGCAGCGAGCATCCGTGAATCGGTGCGAACACGGCGCGGGGTGTATCACTCGCGCCGACGTGGACTCTGGATGAAAGGTGAGTCCTCGGGCTCTACGCAGCAACTCCTTAGGATCGATCTCGACTGCGATCGAGATGCGCTCCGCTTTACCGTGCGGCAAGCCGGCAGCGGCTTCTGTCACCGGGAGACAGCCACATGCTGGGGAGCGGCGACAGGGCTGAACGCGTTGGTGGGGCGCATCGGAGAGCAAACTTCTCGCAGAGCCACCGGTTCGTACTCGCTCCGCCTTCTCAAGGACCCGGGGCTCCTCCGCTCAAAGCTGGTCGAAGAGGCGGGCGAACTCGCGGATGCGGAGACGACACGCCAAGTCATTGCCGAAGCAGCCGACCTTATGTACTTCACCCTCGTTGCGATGCACCGAGCGGGCGCACGTCCGGCGGATGTTGCGGCCGAATTGGATCGACGAGCCATGCGAGTGACGAGGCGATCGGGCGATGCCAAGCCCATCGGAAGGATAACGCCGTGACCACACCACTGCTTCGGCAGGCTCGACCAGATGAACGCCCCGCCTTGTCACGCCGTGGGATCGACGATGTCACGATCCGGGAGGCGGGTGCAATCCTGCGCGACATTGACGCACGCGGCGACGCCGCCGTGCTTGAGCACGCGACCCGGCTTGGAGACCTGACCCCCGGCGCTCCATGCCTGTTTCCCCCGGCGATGCTGCGCGCCGCCTTGGATGGGCTCGGCAGCTCAGATCGCTCCCTTCTTGAACGCACCGCCGGTCGCATCCGGGAGTTTGCTGTCGCCCAGCGAAGTTGTCTTCGCGATCTGAACATGGCGATCCCCGGTGGAGCCGCCGGACACGAGTGCATCCCAGTGCGTTCGGCCGGGTGCTATGCGCCTGGCGGTCGCTTTACCCTTCCCTCCTCGGTATTGATGACCGCAGTGACGGCACGGGCCGCGGGGGTGTCGGACGTCTGGGTCGCATCACCTCGTCCGACCCAGGCGACGCTGGCGGCCGCATCCATCGCCGGAGCGGATGGTTTGATCGCGATCGGCGGAGCCCAGGCGATCGGCGCGATGGCACGTGGCCTGCTGGGTTTGCCCCATGGCGGATGCGACATGATCGTTGGTCCGGGGAATCGATGGGTGACGGCAGCGAAACAGCTGGTCTCGGGCCAGGTTGGGATCGACATGCTCGCCGGGCCATCCGAGCTCTTGATCCTCGCCGACCACACCGCCGACGCCGACATCATCGCGGCCGACCTGCTCGCCCAAGCCGAGCACGATGACGATGCAGTTCCCATGCTGGTCACGACCGAGGCGTCACTGGTCGATCGAGTCGAATGGTCCCTCGAACGCCAGTTGCGCACACTGCCGACTGCGGCGACAGCGCGCGCCGCGTTCCGCAATGGCTATGTCATGGTGGCGTCCAGCATCGGGGAGGCAATCGACCTGTGCAACGCTGTCGGCCCAGAGCACTTGGAGGTCCTGACGGCCGACGCTGGCACGGTCGCAGCACGTCTTCGGAACGCCGGAGCGGTGTTCATCGGATCGCTCGCCGCCGAGGTCCTGGGTGACTACGGCGCCGGACCCAACCACGTCCTCCCGACAGGAGGAACCTCTCGCTTCCGCGCGGGCTTGTCGGTGTTCACGTTTCTGAGGGCGCGGACCTGGGTGCGGATGGACGACGCGGGGGCGGGGCGAGCGCTTTATCAAGACGCAATCGGGTTGGCACGGATCGAGTCGTTGGAAGGGCACGCCCGGTCAGCGGAAGCAAGACTGCGAGAGTGACTGCCGATGTGTCAATCGCTCTTTCCCCATTCGTCCACCGGAGTCTAAGACTTCAGCCTGGACTGTCGTCAGGGGGAAAGGTCAAAGCCTGCAGCAGCAGTGGCTCGCCACGCTCGTTACCACATGGTGCGGCAATCAGGCCAAGTTGTGGGGAAACATCCAGAGCAGTAGGCAAGCCGCCGCTGATACCGAAGAACGCCAGGCTGCCGAGGACACAATTGTCGGCCTGCAGTTGCGGACCTTCGACCTCTTCGAGGTCAAAGAGTACTGGGCAGCCCTGCGGCAGAAGGACACGGAGGCCAGCAACGCCATTTTCGCTCACATGCGGCCTTCCCTACGAAAGGCTGTTGAAGCGAGCCTTGCGGCCGGGGTAATGCACAATCCCGAAGTGGCCGGACCGCTCCAGAGACCGGAGTACACCCTCGCCCCGGAACAGGATGCCAAGCGTCTCCGTGAAGCATCCGCCAGCCTCAACGTCTCTGCCCAGGTCGCAGGCCGGGCGTCCGGCCAATACGTTCTCTTGACATTGAGCTTTGCCTCTGTCTTATTTTTTGGTGGCATAGCGGGAACTCTCACGGCACGACGCGTGCGGGTTGGGCTCGCGATCGTCGCGCTGCTGCTGTTAATTGTCACGGCGGCGTTTCTCGTCGGGCTGCCCGTATGCAAGGGGTGAGTGGATTCTTGCTACGCCCCGGACATGACTTCGTTCCTGTCCGTCGTGACACTGGCGGCAAATGTTGTTGCGCCGGAGAATTCGCCGCGAGCTATCCGGAGTGTGGCCATCGCAATGCTGATTTGGTCCGCATTTTTTGCGTCGAGTTTCGCGACCGCCTTTATGGATCCGCGCATGGCCACCCGGTGGGGATGGGGGAGAGGTTGCGGGCGGTCACGCCGCGCTGAGTGCTACGACTTCAAGACGATGTGTAGCGGTCAGGGGCCACGGCACGGTGATGGTTTCCAAATTGACGAACTCGTAACAGTACATCAATGCAAAGTTTCTTCGCAGGCGTTAGGGTGTGGCAGCCCGCCAGACGCCGTTTACTGAGCGTCAAGGCGGTTCTACAAGATTGACGCAGGGACGATGGACTCACCGTCCCTTCAAACGGGCGAGCCCGCCGTCTACTCCCAGAACCTGCCCTGTCGTCCATTCGCTTGCCGCGCCCAGCAGGAATGCAATCGCGCGGGCAACGTCTTCTGGCTGTCCGATGCGCCCCAGCGGATGCATCGCCAGCGACGCCTTCAGGGCTCCCTCGTTCTCGGTGATCCGCTTGGCCATCGGCGTGGCGACGAGGCCCGGAGCAACCGCATTGAAGCGGATACCAGCACCCGCGTACGTCGCGGCGGCCGCACGCACAAGCCCCTCCACGCCCGCCTTTGCCGCGGCGATCGCCTCGTGATTCGGCAGGCCAATCCCCGCCGCGCACGACGACATCAGTACCACGCTTCCGCCCGTGCTCTTCATGTGCTTGCCCGCCGCCTTTGTGAGCGCGAATGCCGTCCGGAGGTTCAGCGCGATGGTGTCGTCAAAGTCCTGAACCGTCGTCATGTGCGCGGGCTTGAGCAGGATCGACCCGGCCAGATTCACCGCTCCGGTGATGCCGGGGTGAGCCTGGAACACCGCGTCCACCGCGTCAAAGTCTCGAGCATCCAAGCACGCCGTCTGCGCCCCGCACATGGCGGCAGCCTCTTTGAGCGAATCCAGCGTCCGGCCCGCGAGAACCAGAGACCAGCCGTCACGATGGAGCAGCTCAACGAGCTTTCGACCGATGCCGCCTGCTGCGCCGATGACGAGACACTTTCGATCTTCCATGAATTCTCTTTCCTTGCTTGCGGGACAGGTTGCCCCCGGGTCATGCTGACGCCACACGTCTATTTCAACACCAAGAGAGCGATGATCCCCCGAACGCTCCAGGCAATCGTCCGCAACCAGTTCGAGGCCACCAGCCGTTGCCACACGCCTCTGTCGAACCCCATCGCCAGCTTGCCGTGCAGGGGAACCTGCAATGCAAAGGTTGAGGCCCAAAGCAGGGCGAGAAGAGCCAGGCCGACCCACCGCAGCGTCGTGCCCGCGAACTCTCCGTGCGGCAACCAAAAAAGCAGAACTGCTGAACTGGCCTCCAGAAACATCACTGGCCCGACGATCCATGTCGTTCGGCGCTGGTGGGCTTTCTCGTATTCCGGGAAGGCATCCGCGGGCACCGCTCCCAACAATGGATAATGCACGATCTGGACGAACCAGATAAGTCGATCATGAACCAGGTCGCGCCAGCATGGACCATCGGGATCAGTTCGGCTACTTGATCGGGCACGCCAACTCCTTGAGGTCCGGTCGATCGGCCGCGGTGGCATGGCGGTACTCGCGAACCACGCGGCCACGATGGATCACGAATGCCCCTGGCATCTGAAAGCCGTCGCCCTCAAGCTTGCCGATCCCGTGCCCCCGCAAGGCGGCGAGTACCCCGACAACCCAAACACGCGGCCCAAAGAGCTGAAGGAATGATCCGCGTCCGAGCTCCAATGCTCGGTAGAGGAGCCGATCCGGGTCCGCGAACCAGGCGGCCGAGGTCAGTCCGTATTGCTGACCGAATGATCGCAGTCCGTCGGACGAGTCGGCCATGCCGACCAGTGCAAGGCCCACGCCGGCCCTTTCGATCTCGGATTGCTGCCTCGCGAGGTCCGAAAGCGTCTGCTTGCAGAACGTGCAGCCGGAATGTCGGAGCAGCACCACGAGTGTTCGCCGATCATCGGTCAAAGCGCGAAGCGTTCGGCCTCGGTCGTCGCGGAGCTGATCCAGAGCCGCGTCGAGGGAGACCTTGCCCTCTGGCGGCGACGGCTGCGCAGCTCTCGCCGCGTGCCACAGGATCATCGAGAACGGAATCCACCACAACAGGTCGTTCGTGAGGATCGTCACGCCCATCGACCACGGGAGTTGGCCTCGCGTTGCGGCGTCGACAAAGCCGATAGGCCCAAAGATCTTCCCGAGCAGGCCCACCAGCACGATTGGCCAGTGTCGCGCCGGATCCCGAGCAGCGATCAAGTAGCCCAGCCCATACACACCCACGATCATTCCGATGCACGCCCACAACTGCGGCCACAACTCCGTGGTCGGTGGCGATACGCCCAATACTCTCAGCGTCCATATCGGCGTGAGGACCATCGCGGCCCCCCAAACAATGTTGTACGCACCAGCGGCCACGAGCCAGCGACGCATCCACGACGGGGTCAGAGTTGTTCGCAGAGTATCAATGGCCACGGTCGCTCCTCGAGGCCTGCACTGCCGAGATGGTCGCGGCGTGCCGATAGTCAAACATCCGCGTCAGCTTCTTCCGTACATGCCATCCCGCAAGCAGTTCCCCGAGCCGGCCCATCCGAACCGCATACTCGATGCGATCCTCGAGCACGCAGCTCGCTGGTCCGGTCGCCCGCACGACGTGCCGATGTACCCACGACGCGAACGGCCCGGAGACTTGTTCGTCGGTGAACTCGCCCCCGTCCACGCCACGATCGATGAAGTCCCTGTGCCGAGCGACCCATCGCAACTTTATCGGGCCGATGCGCAGCACGAGCACCGCGATCGCCCCGTCACCCAACGATGATGGTGGCTGCTCCACAGTCACCCTTTCCCACGGCGGAATCAGCTTCGTGAGCGCATCGCGCGACTGGTGCCACGCGAAGACGTCGCACGCACTTGCCTGTATAGACGAACTCTTCAGGAAAGACGCGATGTGGAGCCTCCCGATTGCGAGGGAACAGGGTCACGATCGCGACCGACTGGAAACCTCCGCGGCTTCCCCCAAGTCGCTCGAGAGAACAGGGCCGTTGACAGTTCCTCTCTCAACCGGTCTTGATGCCTGACAATCATACCGATCCTCTCGCGAAGTGCTGCCGATTCGCGTACAGCACCACCGGCCACACCGTTACGATCGCCGCAAACGACACTGTGACGCCCCACGGCACCGCTGCAGCCCCATCCGCCCACCATCTTGGAATCACGTAGACCGCGAGATACGTTGCTTTGTAGATAACCTGCAGCGCAAGCACGGGAAGAAACACGCAGGGTCTTCTCAGACCCGCCGCGGACAGCACGAGTATCCCGAGCCACAATGAACCGACGAGCAGCCGCAGACCATCCACGTTCGAAATCGTTCCCTCGAACGTCCGCAATCCGCCCTCCCCATGCTCGGTGAAGAGCATCACCAGCACCGGCACGAGAATCAGGATATTCGCCGCATATGCGCACCGGGCGCCGGTTTGGGCGGTCATGGTTCACCTCGATTCCAGCACCCTTCACCGACGCCCCATCGTCTTTGCCGCCGCCGCGCACCTCTTTGAACAATACTTCACACGCTCCCAGTCCCGCTCCCACTTCTTTCTCCAGGAGAACTCCCGCTTACAGTGAGCACACGCCTTGGTGGGTAAATGCAGATTGGGCACGAAATGACTCTGAAAGAATGACTCCGAGCGAGGGTCGTGATCGAACACTCCACAGAGATGCCCCGCACTTCTCCCGACTTCTCTAAACGCTTGCAGCACGAGCCTGAACAGGCACGCCTAGTCATTGTCTTCGGCGATCAGCTCGATCTGGATGCGGCGATCATACGCTTGCTCGGTCCCAACGACACCGTCCTCATGATGGAAGTCGCGACCGAATCACGCCATGTCCCAAGCCATGTGCAGCGGACCGCCCTGTTCCTTTCGGCCATGCGTCACTTCGCCGCGGAGTTGACCCGGCGGAAGGTCCGCGTGCGGTACGTCACTCTTGACGATCCCGAGAACACCGGCACGTTCCAGACGGAGATCTCGCGTGCCGCCGCAGCGCTCAAGCCGTCCGAAATCGCGTGCACGCACCCGGGCGATTGGCGCGTATTGGCGATGCTCGAAGGCATCCGCGACTCCACCGGCATCCCGCTCACACTCCTCCCCGACGAGCACTTCCTTACGACCCCTGAAGAGTTCACCGCGCGGGCGAAATGTCGGACCGCGCTGACGATGGAGTTCTTCTCCCGCGAGCAGATTCGCAAGACCGGCTACCTCATGGAAGGCGCGGGCAAGAACGCCAAGCCCGACGGCGGCGGGTGGAACTCCCACAGGGAGAACCGGCTCCCCTTCGGCAAGCAAGGCCCGAGTCCGGGGCCGCGCCCACCGCTGATTTTCAAGCCCGATGAAACCACCCGCGCCGTCCTCGCAGCGATGAAACGCGTGCTCCCCGATCCGCGCTCGAGCGTCGCGAGAGTCGCGGCGCACACCAGCGCAGCGACTACCCCGATTCGCTCGACGCCCGTACGAATACCCTGGTAATTCCCAAGGATGACGGTGGTAGGGATGCTCGGTTCGCGCCAGTCCCGAGCAAGTTCACGGGGCTGCCCGACTGGGAGGCGCAAGAGGAGTTGCAAGTTGCCGGACGTCTTCTTGAATAGGCGTTGGGACTGTCTACCGCGTTCCATCAGCAACCGAGCATTGCGGTCGCCGATATGATTGGGCCTTGTGGAGAAATGCACGGACAATCCGGTCGTCATCGTGGGCGCGGGGCTGGCGGGGCTGGCGTGCGCGAGAATCCTGGCCCGCGCGAGTGTGACCGCCATTGTGCTGGAGGCATCGGAGAGCGTTGGTGGCCGCGTACGCACTGATCGGGTTGAATCGGATACCGGAGTCTACCTGATCGATCGGGGGTTCCAGGTTTACCTCACAGCCTATCCCGAGGGACGGCGCGTCCTTCGTACCGCCGAGCTTGGATTTCGCTCCTTTGTGCCTGGCGCGATGGTGAGATTCGAGGGTCGATTCTGGCGGATGGCGGACCCGCTTCGAGCGCCATGGGCTCTGCCGGGGATGCTGCGATCGCCGCTGTTGACCGCTCGTGACATTCCAGCACTCGCATCGCTCGATACTCGCCTGCGACTTTCAAGCCAAGAACGGTGCTGGACCGCACGTGAGGAGACCTCGGAGGAGTTTCTCATTGGCGCGGGCATCAGCACCCGAGCGATCGAGCGCTTCTTCCGTCCTTTCTTCGGCGGTGTCTTCCTCGACCGGTCACTCAAGACCTCTGCTCGCAAGTTCCGTGCGACCTACCGCATGTTTGCCAGGGGGCGTGCGGCGCTGCCGCTCGGCGGAATGCAGGCCATCCCGATCCAACTCGCATCCGACCTCGGTCCCACCGCCATACGGACACGGCAGGTTGTGACACGCATCAGTCCGGCCTCGCTCAATACCAGCGAGGTCACTCTGGAGTCTGGCGAGAGCCTCCACGCCTCGGCTGTAGTCGTTGCGACGGACGGCAGCACCGCCGCAAAGCTTGTAGCCGGACTGCACACACCCCGGTGGAAGTCCACCGTATCGATCAGTTTCGCGGCCGAGATGCCCCCATCACGCGAGCCGATCTTGTACTTGGATGGTGACGGGACGGGGC